>Ga0114129_10014231_pt1 | contig 11336 bp, 8 predicted proteins | sample RhiMetdeltSRZDD1_FD_80071 | JGI IMG/M metagenome (GOLD analysis project Ga0114129, IMG submission 80071) | Populus rhizosphere microbial communities from Tennessee, USA - Rhizosphere MetaG P. deltoides SRZDD1 (version 2) (version 2) | ecosystem: Host-associated > Plants > Roots > Rhizosphere >... | reverse complement strand
GTCCCGCGCGGGTTGGAGCGCCTGACCCGCTACTTCTTGAGCTGATCGATGAACCAGGAGACGCGCGCGGGCGAATCGCCGTGCGCCTCGCCACCGGTGATCTGATAGCGCACGATCCCGTTGCGATCGACGTAGAAGGTCGACGGCGTGTTGTCGAACTTCATCAAGGCCTGCGCCTGCGCGGCATCCACGCGCGCGACTGGAAACGGGAACTTCGCCTCGTTCAGGTAGCGCCGCAGACGCTTCATGTCCTCGTCGATGCTGACGAGCAGGAACGCGACACCCGCGTCGTTCTGGTATCTCGCGTAAGACGCCTTCAGGTGCGGCAACTCCGCACGACAGAGCCCTCACCAGGAAGCGAAGAAGTTCAGCAGGAGGACTTTGCCCTGCAGGCTCTTCGTGTCGTAGGGACGCCCGTCCAGCATGGTGAGCGGCAACGTTGGTAGCGGGCGGTCGACGAGGCTTCTGAGCGCCTCGACCTTCCGCTCGTCACGCCGTCGCGTCAGCTCGGTCTCGAGCCAGGCGTCGAATCCTCTGGCGCCAGCCGCCGCCCCATGAATGGCGGCAAGGGCCTCGGTCGCCCGCTGCCGGGCGGGTGGCGGCCCGCCGGCAAGAGATAGCGCCGTCAGGTAGTGGTCGCGCGCACGCGCCGTCGCGTTCTGCATGCGCTCGAGCTCGCCCAGGTGAAACTGGTTCGCGAAATCCTGATCCTGAGACAGGCGCGCGGCCTCCTCCAGTCTCGCGCGCGCTCCCGCGTAGTCCTTTTTCTGGAACAAGGCCCAGCCCACCAGGTCCGCAGCGATGGCGTGTCCGCGCGCATATGACCCCTGCGACTTGCCCGTCAGTTGGTACGCGCTCAGGTTCTCGTCGATGAAGTGATCGGATGCGACCGCGCCACGCTCCGCCATCATGATGGCGCGATCGTATTCGCCGCGGTCGATCAGTGCCTGCGCCCCATTGAAATACGGCGTCGGATCGGCCTGAGCCTTCGCACGCTCATCGACCGCTGCGAGAAGGTCCGGCACACTCGCCGCGCTCGCGATCTTCGCATCGAGCGCGCGGATCTCCGGTCGCGGCGGCGCCGGGTCGACGCTTTCGGCGGCATCGTAGGCTTCAGCCGCCCGCAGCGCCTCGATCGCCGACGCGCGGCTGGGGTCCGCTGCGAGGGCCGCGCGGAGCTCCGCGAGGGCCTTCACCCGCAGCGACGGCTCGTCGTGCCAGCCCGGGAAGACGTTCTCCTGCAGCCACCCCTTGAACGTGTAGAGGCGGCCCAGGGCTTCGTGCGCCTCCGCGGCTGTCGCACGATCGCGTGCCGCAACCTCGAGGGCTGCGATGGCACTCTTCGCCAGACGCTGTTCCCAGAGTGTCTGCCCGCGCGCCAGCTCCTGGCGCGCCGATGACTGCGCGTAGAGACTCGCTGGTATGACGAACAGTGCTGCGAGAACGATTCCTCGACGCATCTCTCTCCCTCAGCTAGCTCCTAGCCCCTAGCTCCTAGCGTCCCGACGATCGTTATACACCACAAAGAGACCCGGGCCGCCGGATGTTGGACGACAGCAGCGACGTCTGGCTGTCTTCACGCTTTCCTGAGGCCGCACTGCTATAGTCGATTGACTCATGCTGCCCTCGCGGACTCACTGGCTTCGTCGCCTCGTCCTGTCAACGCCGGCGGTCTGCGCGACGCTCGTGATCGGCGCAGCGCCTTCGGCGGCGGCGGACCGCGATGTGCCGACAGGCATTCGTCAGTCGCTCCGTGAGTCAGGCAACGTCCTCGTATCGGCGGTGGCCGCCGACATCGACGCGGACGGCGACCTCGACGTCGTCGCCACAGACGGTTCGCTCAATCTCCTTGTCTTCGTCAACGATGGCCAGGGGCAATACACGCGCAAGCAGCCGGCGCCGCGGCGGGAGGAACACACCGAGTCGCCGGCGCCAGGAGTCGAGAGCCACGAACCGTTCACCGACGTGTACACGTCGGCCGCCCCTTCGCCCCTTGATGTCGCTGTCCGCGCCGCATCGTTCGACAGGCCCGCGTCACTCGCGCATTCCGGTCTGGGGCCCGATCCCGCGATCGAACGCGCCGTCTCCAGACGCCGCCCGCGCGGCCCTCCTTCAGGCGCTTCCCTGATCTAGTTTCCGTTTCAACTACGACGCCGCACAACGGGCAATCCGTCCGCGCGTGCGCATCACGGAGATTCTCATGCTGGCAGGACGGCGCGCCTCGGCGCCGCCACTCGTTGTCGCTCTGCTCGCGTCTGCGATAACCGCGGCTTCCGCGCGTGCGCAGGAGCGCCAGACACGGCCCACGACGGTCACGGTCGACGAAGCGGTTCGCGAGGCTATCGATCACAACCTGACCCTCATCGGCGAGCGCTATTCGGTGGGCATCGCGCGGGCGCGCATCGTCACCGCTCGCCTTCGCCCGAATCCTGTGCTGACGTTCAATGCGATGTTGCCTGATCCGGCCGTCTTCGCGGAGAACATCAGCCCGAAAGAGCAGGTCCTCCGGACCGACGTGGTCATCGAGGGGGGCGGCAAGCGGGAGCGCCGAATCGAAGTTGCGCAGGAGGCGGCGTCGGTGGCGGAACTGCAGCTCGTGAACACCATGCGGACACTCGTCCTCGATGTCCAAAGCGCCTGCGTGGACGTCGTGCTCGCGAGACAGAGTCTCGCTCTCGCGCGCGAGTCGCTCGAAGGGTTCAACGCGATCGTGCAAGTGAACGCCGAGCGCGTGAGGACCGGCGATCTCGCGCAAATGGAACTGGCACGGTCCCGCCTGGTCGCGCTCCAGTTCCAGAATGACGTGCGCCAGCAGCAGTCGAAACTGGCCGTCGCCCAGAACAGGCTGAAGACGCTTCTCGGCCGTGCGGGGCCCGATCCGGTGGACGTCGATGGAGACCTGCGGCGCGACGCCCAGCCGGTCCAGCTCGACGACGTGACGCGGCTGGCGCTCGGCGAGCGACCCGACCTCAAAGCGCAACGACGGGATCAGGCACGCTCGGCAGCAGACTTACGTCTCCAGATCGCGCAAGGTCGCATCGACTACACCATCAGCGGCGAGATCCATCACCAGCGTCAGGCCACGCCGCCAGACGCCAACGCCGGCTTCCTGTATGGCGCGTATCTCAGCCTGCCGTTGCCGCTCTTCAATCGCAACCAGGGCGAAGTGGAGCGGGCCCGCTTGGAAGAGCGGCAGATCCGCTCGCGGATCGCCGCGCTCGAGGCCCAGGTCCGCAGCGAAGTGGAACAGGCGTACGAAGCGTACGCCGCGGCACGCGACGTGGTGACCACCGCCGAAGTCCAGATGCTCGCGCAGGCGCGCGACGTACGCACGACGACTGAGTACTCCTACCGCCGCGGCGAGGCGAGCTTCATCGAGCTGCTCGATGCGGTCCGCGCGTTCAACGACACGATGCAAAGCTACCACGCGGCGCGCGCCGACTACGCGCGCAGCCTTTATTCGCTCGACGCCAGTGCCGGCGGGCGCGGAGTCAATCCATGAAAGCTCCAATGCTGATCCTGGCGACTGGGGCACTCGCATGCTCGCTCGCGTGCAGCGGCCGCGCCGCGACGCGCGTCGAGTCACCGGAACCGGCATCGCCGGAGCCGGGCATCATCATCATTCCGGCCGGGTCGCCGATGCTGACCCAGATCCGACGCGAAGCGGTGCAGGTCGCGAATCTGCCAACCAATGAAGTGATCTCGCCGGGAAAAGTGGAAACGAACCCGAACCGCGTCTCGAAGGTCGTGCTGCCGGTAGCGGGCCGGGTCGCCGCGGTTCTCGTCAAGACCGGCGACGCCGTGACGAAGGATCAGCCGCTGCTGACGATCGACGGCCCAGACGCCGACAGCGCGATGTCGGCGTACCTCTCGTCACGGGCCGGAGTGACTCAGGCCCAGGCGGCGCTCGCAAAGGTGCAGGCCGATTTCAATCGGGTCTCGGATCTGTTCGAACACAACGCCGTCGCGAAGAAAGAGGTGATGGCCGCCGACTCGGCGCTGGTGCAGGCCATGACCGGCCTCGAGCAGGCGCTGGCGGCGCGCGAGCAATCGATCCGGCGCGTCGCCGTGCTCGGGCTGCGGCCCGACGACCTCAAGCCGCAGGTCGTCGTCCGCTCGCCGCTCTCCGGTAAGGTCCTGGACCTCAATGTCGTGGCGGGCGAATACCGCAACGACACGAGCGCCGTCGTGATGACCATCGCGGATCTGCGCACCGTCTGGGTCAGCTCGCAGGTGCCCGAGAGCGACATCCGTTTCGTGCAGGCGGGCGAGCCGGTGGAGATCACGCTGATCGCGTATCCCGGCGAGTCCTTTCGAGGACGCGTGTCGCGCATCGCCGACACCGTCGATCCGCAGACCCGCACCGTCAAGGTGCACGCGGAGATCGACAACCACGACGGCCGGCTGCGGCCCGAAATGTACGGCAGTATCCATCATGTCGAATCGACGGCCGCGACGCCGGTGGTGCCGATTGGCGCCGTCGTTCACAGCGACAACCACAGCATCGTGTTCGTCGAGACCGCACCTGGCCGGTTCGAACAGCGCGAGGTGATGCTCGGAAAGCGCGCGGGCGATGTCGTTCGCGTCCTGGGCGGGGTCAAGCCGGGCGATCGCATCGCCACTGACGGCGTGATGCTGCTCAAGGGCCTCGTGAAGCGCACGTAAGTGATCGCCAAGCTTCTTCGGCTCGCGCTGGCCCAGCGGTTCGTCGCGGTGCTGCTCGGTGTCGCCCTCGTGGTCCTCGGCCTGTGGGCCTTCACGCAGCTCAGTGTCGAGGCCTACCCGGACATTTCCGACACGCAGGTCGTCGTCATCACCCTCTATCCCGGCCATGCGGCGGAAGAGATCGAACAGCAGGTCTCGGTGCCGATCGAGCGCGCGCTCAACAGCGTGCCGAGCGTCATCGCCCGGCGTTCGCGAACGATCTTCGGCCTCTCGGTTGTCGAGCTGACGTTCGAGTACGGCACCAATGACTACTTCGCTCGGCAGGTCGTGCTCGAGAAACTTCGTCAGGCGAATCTCCCGGACGGCGTCGCGCCGACGCTCGGCCCGCTGTCGACGCCAATCGGCGAGCTGTACCGCTACACGCTCGAGGGCAGCGGACGCGACTCGCGGGAGCTTCGCGAGATCGAGGATTGGATCGTCGAGCCCCGACTTCTGCAAGTGCCGGGCGTCACGGACATCACGCCATTTGGCGGCGTGATCAAGCAGTATCAGATCGAAGTCGATCCCGGCGCGCTGACCAAGTACGGCCTGTCAATCCGAGATGTCGCCCAGGCGGTGGACTCCAACAACGAGAACGCCGGCGGCGCGCTGCTCGACAACCGGCAGCAGGGACTCGTCGTGCGCGGCGTCGGGCTCGTCCAATCACTCGCGGAGATCGAGGATGTCGTCGTCAGCGCGACGGCCGGCGTGCCGGTCTTCGTGCGTGATGTCGGCCGCGTGCGGATCGGTGATGCGCCACGGACCGGCATCTTTGCCGTCGACGACCGTACCGATCACGTTGAGGGCATCGTGCTCATGCGCCGCGGCGAGAATCCGAGTGAGGTGCTCCGTGGCGTCCACGCCGCGGTCGACGAGCTCAACCGAGGTGCGCTGCCGAGCGGTGTGACCCTTGTCCCGATTTACGACCGCACCGACCTCGTGGACAACACGTTGCACACGGTCGCGCACACGCTCCTCGAGGGCCTTCTCATCGTCGTCGCAGTGTTGTTCCTGTTCCTCGGCAGCGTGAGAGCCGCGTTGCTGACCGCCATCACGATTCCGTTGTCGCTCCTCTTCGCATTCGTCTGCATGCACTTCAGCGGCATCCCGGCAAACCTCCTCAGCCTCGGCGCCCTGGACTTCGGGATCATCGTTGACGGCACGCTCGTCATGGTCGAGCACATCGTCCATGCGCTCGCGCACCGGCAGCCAGGGCCGCAGGAAGGTCCGCTCGACATCATCCGCGAGGCCGCGCTCGAAGTGGAGCGGCCGATTTTCTTCTCGCTCTTGATCATCGTCGCGGCCTACATCCCGCTCTTCACTCTCGAACGCGTCGAGCGGCGTCTGTTCACTCCCATGGCCTTCACCGTCTGCTACGCGCTTCTCGGTTCGATGCTGCTCGCCCTGACGCTCATCCCTGTGCTGGCAACGTACTTGTTCCGGCACGGGTCGAAGTCCTGGGACAACCCCGCATTGCGGTGGTTGTCTGGAAAGTATGCGACGGCGCTGGATGCGGCCCTCGCGCGTCCGGGTCGCGTGGTCGCGGGTGCAGGCGTTGTTGTCCTAGCCTCGTTCGGCCTGGCGACGCTGCTCGGCTCGGAATTTCTGCCCCAGCTCGACGAAGGCGTGCTGTGGATTCGGGCGAATTTCCCCGCTGGCATCTCACTCGGCAAGTCGGCGGATCTCGCGAATACGATCCGCACGCTGGTCAAGCAATCGCGCGAGGTGAAGCTGGTCACGTCGCAGACCGGTCGCAACGACGATGGAACGGACCCGTACGGGCCCAATCGCAACGAGTTCTTCGTCGCCCTGACGCCATACGACACCTGGGCGCGCGGCCGAACGAAAGCGAACCTGGTGGAGGAGCTCTCGGCCCGCCTTCGCGCCGCCATTCCGGGCGGCTTCTTCAGCTTCACGCAGCCGATCATCGACAACGTGACGGAGGCCGTCACCGGATCGCCGGCCGATCTCGCCGTCATCATCACCGGTCCGGATCTTGGCGAGCTGCGGCGGCTCGGTAACGAGACGCTGACGGTTCTTCGTCAGGTCCCCGGTGCGGCCGACACCGGTATCGAACAGGAAGAGGATCAGGCGCAGCTCCGCCTGCATATCGATCGCCATTCGGCCGCGCGGTACGGCATCAACGTCCGCGACGTGCAGGACGTCATCGAGCTCGCCATCGGCGGCCGCACGGCCAGCACCTTTTTCGAGGGCGAGCGGCGATTCGACATCACGGTCCGCTATGTGCCCGACGCGCGCGCCGATCCCGCCGCGATCGGGACGATTCTCGTGACGACGCGGGAGGGGATACGCGTGCCGCTCTCGCAGCTCGCTGACATCCAGGTCGTGAACGGCGCCAGCATTATCGCGCGGCGAGACAACCGCCGCCAAATATCCGTTCGCACCAACATTCGCGGTCGCGATCAGGGGGGCTTCGTGCTCGACGCCCAGCGCCGGTTCGATGCCGCCGTTAGGCTGCCAGCCGGGTACAGCGTCGACTGGGGCGGGCAGTTCGAAAACCTCGCGCGCGCGCGGCGCCGCCTCGCGCTGATTCTTCCCGTCACGATTCTCGTGATTTTTGCTTTGCTGTTCGTCACATTTGGATCGGCCACCTACGCAGGGCTGGTGCTGCTGAACGTGCCATTCTCCTTGGTAGGCGGAATCCTCGCGCTGTACTTGAGACACATCAACCTCAGCGTCTCCGCCGCCGTCGGCTTCATCTCTCTCTTCGGTGTCGCCGTGATGAGCGGTGTGCTCGTCGTGTCCGAGATCAATCGGCGGCGCGCTGATCCTTGCACGACGGCACGCGAGGCGGTCGTGCAGGGCACGCTGGCGCAGATGCGCCCGGTCCTGATGATGATCGTGGTGGCAATGCTGGGGATGGTGCCAGCCGCACGGGCCACCGGCATCGGGTCGGACGTGCAACGCCCCCTCGCCACGGTTGTGGTGGGAGGGCTCCTCTCGACGCTGGTCCTCACGCTGTTCGCGCTGCCCGCGCTCTACGAACTCGTCGCCTGCCGTACGGAGACACGCCAGCCATGACCGCACCCGTGAAACTGCTGCTGCTGTTCCTCAACGAAAGCGACACGTGGCACAACCGGCCGTTGTATCAAGCCGTGGTGGAACGTCTTCATCAGCTCGAACTCGCCGGCGCAACCGCACATGCCGGGCTGATGGGGTTCGGCCACCACATGCGGATGCACCACAAAGGACTCTTCGGCATCGCCGACGATCGGCCAATCACCATCGCCGTCGTCGACTCGGAGATACGGCTACGGGCGGCACTGCCGGAGCTTCGCCGGATGGTTCGAGAGGGTGTCATCCTCCTCATCGACGCGGAACAAGTTGCGGACGAGCCTCGACGAGGATAGCCACGTGCGATAAGGATCATTTCCGCGCTGGGCGCTCTCTCGGTAACCGGTTGTACAATCCTGCGCGCCGTGGAGGATCTGCATCTCGTTACCTGTCCGTACTGCGGTGAGCAGGTGGAGATCTACCTCGAGCCCGACGTCCGCGGCACGTTCGTCCAGGACTGCGAGGTTTGCTGCAATCCGTGGCGCGTTCGGGTGCGCGGATCCGGAGACGATCGGTCGGTCGACATCGGGCGTGCTGACGGCTCAGAATAGGCCGCTATGAATCGACTAGGGATCCTCGGCGCGTGTCTGGCGTTGACGATTCAGGCTCCCGATGCGGATTGGCCGATGCACGGCGGGGTCAACAACATCCGCTACTCGCCGCTCACGCAAATCAACAAGAACAACGTCACGAAACTGCAGGTCGCCTGGACCTACGACTCCCGCGACGCCTTCAAAGGCTCCGAGATGCAGAGCAACCCGGTGGTCGTCGACGGGATGCTCTACGCGACGACGCCGACGTTGAAGGTCGTGGCGCTGGACGCCGCGACCGGTCGCGAGATATGGACATTCGACCCCGGCGGCGGCTCGCCGAGCGGCGCCCGGTTTCGGCATCGCGGCGTGACCGTTCACCACGATCGCGTCTTCGTCACCTACCGCAACTGGCTGTGGGCGCTCGACCGCAAGAGCGGCACGCCGATCGCGTCATTCGGCGTCGAAGGGCGGGTCGATCTGCGCGAAGGGCTCGGGATGCCGCCCGAGCGCGCGAGCGTCAGCGCCAGCACGCCGGGCGCGATCTTCGAGGACCTGCTCATCATGGGCAGCAGCGTCCCGGAAACGCTGCCCGGCACGCCGGGGCACATCCGCGCGTTCGACGTGAACACGGGCAAGCTGCGTTGGATTTTCCACACGATCCCGCAACCGGGCGAATTCGCGTACGACAGCTGGCCGCCCGACGCGCATTCGCTCATTGGCGGCGCGAACGCCTGGGGCGGCGTGACCGTCGACGCGAAGAACGCCATGGTATTCGCCGCGACCGGATCCGCATCGTTCGATTTCTACGGCGTGAACCGCCATGGCGACAACCTGTTCGCGAACTGCGTCCTGGCGCTCGACGCGCGCACCGGCCGTCGCGTCTGGCACTTCCAGGGCATCAAACACGATGTGTGGGATTGGGACTTCCCCACGGCGCCAAACCTCGTCACGGTCAGGCGCAACGGCCGGACCGTTGAAGCGGTCGCACAGGTCACGAAGTTCGGTTACGTCTACGTTCTGGATCGCAAGACCGGGGCGTCGCTCTTCCCACTCGCCAACCGAAGGGTCCCGCCTTCGGAGATCGAGGGCGAGAAGCTGGCCGAATCGCAACCCTATCCGGTGAAGCCGCCGCCGTTCACGCGTCAGGGCCTCACGGCGAGCATGCTCACGACGCGGACGCCGGAGGCGCACAAGGCGGTGCTCGCCCGATTCCAACAACTCGGCACCGGCATGTTCGCGCCGCCGAGCGAGCGCGGCATCATCGTGTTCCCTGGATTCGATGGCGGCGCCGAATGGGGTGGGGCGGCGTTCGATCCGCAGAGTGCCCTGCTCTACGTCAACTCGAACGAGATGCCGTGGATCGTTCGGCTGATCCCGAACAACGATACGTCGCTGTACAACGTGAACTGCGCGAGCTGCCACCGCGAGGACCGCAAAGGCTCGCCGGCGGCGCCATCGCTCGAGAACATCGGGCTGCGGCGGACGCGGGAACAGATCGCGACGCTCGTCCGCGAGGGCACCGGCCGCATGCCTGGCTTTCCGGACATGGGCGGCCGCAACATCGCGGACCTCGTCGAGTTCCTGGTCACCGGGCGCGACAGGGGCGCCGACCCAAAGGTCACGAGCGACCCGAGCTGGCTGAAGTACCGCATCGACGGCGAAACGCTCTTCCGCGACCCCGACGGCTACCCACCGATCACTCCGCCGTGGGGCACGCTCAACGCCATCGATCTCAACGCCGGCACCATACGGTGGAAGATTCCGCTCGGCGAGTACCCGGAGCTCGCGGCGAAGGGGATGAAGGACACCGGCAGCGACAACTACGGCGGACCGATCGTGACCGCGGGCGGCGTGCTCTTCATTGCCGCGACGAACTTCGACAAGAAGTTTCGCGCTTTCGACAAGCTCACCGGCAAGCTGCTGTGGGAAACCACTCTCCCCGCCGCCGGCAACGCCACACCCTCCGCATACACGATCGACGGCAAACAGTTCGTCGTCATTGTCTGCGGCGGCGGCAAGAATGGCGCGCCATCGGGCAGCTCCATCGTCGCGTTCGCGCTGCCATAGATGCAGCCCTGAAGGGCTGCTCGGCCTGACTACTTCAACGCAAAGTCGATCAGGTCACCCATGCTGCGGATCGTTGCCGGCGCCCAATTCGGCGCCTGGCGGAGATAGGAGTGACCGTCTCCCCACAGCAAACCGAGCAGCGTTTCGGCGACGATGCGCCCGCCGATGGTGCCGAGCCTGACCGGCTCTTCGTCGCCTTTACCTCCCTTGGCCCTCGCACGCAGGATCCACTCGTACTGCGCCTCAGCGAGCACGTAGTACCACAGCGGAGCCCGTCCGACGAAGCTGTCATGGATCGAGGCGAGCGTGGGATTGTCGTCCCAGTCCTCGACGACGGCCTTGCCGACGCGCAGATCGCGGTCCTTGATCGGCTCGAGCCCCATCGAGTGAGCAACATCCTGCCCGGTGGGCAGACCCATGCGCAGTCCGCGCAGCAGGTTGCGCTGTGCCAGGTTGGCGGGGTTGTTCACCGGATCGACCGGAACGGAGTGCAGCTGCTCGACGGTCATGGGCGGCTGCGGCGCGCGCGGCGGCTTTGAAAACTCGGGCAGGAAACCGAGCGGATCCACGAGCGAGGTGTCGATCTTGTATGCCGGCTGGACCCTTCGCTTCCCGACATTCTTGATCGATCCCTTGACGTCGAAGTACAGGCTCCAGTCGATCGCCCACTGCTTCGGGAATTCATCGAAGCCGTTGAGACCGCGCCGCTGGACGCCTGCGAAAATGAAGAACCGGCCGTCGAGGCCGCGCTTGATCTCATCCGCTGTCGCCTTGGCCGGATCGTCGCCGCCGTTGAGGCGCGTATTCAGGCGGTAGATGGGCCGAACCATCGAGTGTCCAAAGCGAAACGCCGCCGCCGAGAACTCGATCGGCATGAACGGATCCGAGCGCCACCGAGAGAGCGAGAAGCGCGGAGGGTTCAGCCAGATCGGATGACGCTTGCGCCGGTGCGGCAGG
>Ga0114129_10014230_pt1 | contig 11336 bp, 8 predicted proteins | sample RhiMetdeltSRZDD1_FD_80071 | JGI IMG/M metagenome (GOLD analysis project Ga0114129, IMG submission 80071) | Populus rhizosphere microbial communities from Tennessee, USA - Rhizosphere MetaG P. deltoides SRZDD1 (version 2) (version 2) | ecosystem: Host-associated > Plants > Roots > Rhizosphere >... | reverse complement strand
GTTCGGGTTGGCGGCGTTCCACTTGGCGACAACCTTGTCGATGTTGGGTACCCAGGTCCAGAACGCAAGGTCCACCGGGCCGGCAGGGGCCGTGTTTTCGGGGGTGTCCGAACTGCACCCGGCGAGCAAGCCGGCGCCCAGCACCAGGACGCCGACCGCCGAGGCGATCCTATGTCTCACTATGTCCTCCGCGGATCTTTGAAGGGGACGGCGCAGGAGATACGAGGCTGTGAGCGCTCACAGTCTCTGCCTCACCCAGCGACCTGTCAAGTTGTCCGGTCCCCTGATAAATTGCGGAACCATGACGCGGGCGGATGGCTGTGAGCGCTCCCAGAATTGGCCGCTTATCGACGGTCTTGCCTACGGCGGTGACTACAACCCCGAGCAATGGCCGCGGCGGGTCTGGCTGGAGGACGTCGAGCTGATGCGGGAAGCCGGCGTCAATCTCGTCACGGTCGGCATCTTCTCCTGGGCGGCGCTGGAACCCGCCGAAGGCTCGTACGACTTCGCCTGGCTGGACAGCGTGTTCGAGCTGCTGCACGGCGCCGGGATCGCGGTGGACCTCGCCACGCCGACCGCCGCGCCGCCGCCGTGGTTCACCAAGCGGTACCCGGACAGCCGGCCCGTCACCCGCGAAGGTCTGGTCCTCGGACCGGGCGCCCGCGGGGCGTTCTGCCCCAGCTCACCGGAGTACGCCGCGGCGGCCAGGCGGATCACCGAGCAGCTCGCCATGCGGTACGGCAACCATCCCGCGCTCGTGCTCTGGCACGTGCACAACGAGTACGGCGCACCGCTGGCGGCCTGCTACTGCGAACGCTCGGCGGTCGCCTTCCGGCACTGGCTGCGCCGCCGGTACGGCGACCTCGCCCGGCTCAACCGAGCCTGGGGCACTTCGTTCTGGAGCCAGCGGTACGGCGACTGGGACGAGATCGAGCCGCCACGTGTCGCCCCATCCGCCGTCAACCCGGCCCAGCAACTGGACTACCAACGCTTCTCGTCCGACGCGATGCTCGACTGCTACCGCCGGGAACGGGACGTCTTGCACGAGCTGTCGCCCGGCATCCCGGTCACCACGAACTTCCACGCGACCCAGTGCAAACACATCGACTACTGGAAATGGGCGTCCGAAGTGGACGTGGTCTCCAACGACCACTACCTGCGGGCGGAGCAGCCGGACAACCACGTGGATCTGGCCCTGTCGGCCGATCTGACCCGGTCACTGGCCGGTGGCCGGCCGTGGATCCTGATGGAACACTCGACGAGCGCGGTCAACTGGCAGGACCGCAACATCGCCAAGGTACCGGGCGAGATGCGCCGCAACACGCTCACCCACGTGGCCCGCGGTGCCGACGGCGTGATGTTCTTCCAGTGGCGGGCCGCGATGTTCGGGGCGGAGAAGTTCCACTCCGCGATGCTGCCGCCCGGCGGAACGCGTACGAAGGTCTGGCGGGACGTGGTCCGGCTCGGCGCCGACCTGGCCACGCTCGGGGCGCTGCGGGACAGCCGGGTCACCGGCGACGTGGCGATCGTCTGGGACTGGGAGAGCTGGTGGGCGCTGGAGCTGGAGTGGCGCCCGTCGGTCGACCTGACGTTCTTCGACCGCGTGACCGCCTGCTACGACCGGCTGTGGCGGGCCCACCTGGTCGTCGACTTCGTCCGAGCCGACGCCGACCTGTCCGGGTACCCGCTCGTCGTGGTGCCCAACCTGTACCTGACGACACCGGCCTCGGCGGCCAACCTCACCTCGTACGTCCAGAGTGGAGGGACGCTGCTCGTGTCGTACTTCTCCGGCATCGTGGACGCCCAGGACACCGTGCACCCGGGTGGGCACCCCGGCGCCCTGCGTGAGCTGCTGGGCCTCGAGGTCGAGGAGTTCCTGCCGCTGCGCGCTGGCGAGACGGTCGAGCTGTCGACCGATCCGCCCGTCCGTGGCGATGTCTGGGCGGAGGACGTCGTACCGCGCGGAGCCGAGACCGTACTGTCCTATGTCGACGGTCCAGCGGCGGGAAGCCCGGCGGTGACCCGCCACCGGCTGGGCTCCGGAACCGCGTGGTACGTCTCGACCCGACTCGCCGGCGAGTCACTCGACGCGGTGCTGCACCCGGCGCTGGCCGATGCCGGGATACCCATCCGCACCGACGTACCGGTCGGCGTCGAGCTCGTCCGCCGGGTCGCCGACGACACGTCGTACCTGGTCGTCGTCAACCACCTCGACACCGAGGTCACTGTCCCGGCCGACGGCGTCGAGATGCTCACCGGCGAGACCTGCGCCGGCCAGCTGTCAGTGCCGGCCGGCGAGGTCCGCGTGGTACAGGAGAAAACCTAGCCCCCGAAGACGGCCATCGCAGGTAGCGGGTGGCCGGTGTAGTCGAACAGGGCCTGGTTCTCCCAGCCGTCACCGGAGCTGGGATCGGTCGGGTCCCAGCCGGCTCCCTCGATAGCCGTCCACGTGGGCTCCCAGTAGAAGACCCCGAGCGCCCGCGGTACCGCGTTGACCACGGTGTACAGATCGCGGAACGCGGACAGTTGGCCGCGCGGGGTCGCCGGGTACCCGCCGGCCTGTTCGAGCGACGCGTTGAAGATGTTCTGTTGCGCGTCGTTCTCCGCCAGCGTGAAGCCGTACGCGGTCTCCATCACCGCGATGTCCTTGCCGTACCTCGTGGTCAGGTCGAACAGGTTGGCCTGCAGGCTGCCCAGTGACCCGTGCCAGTAGATGTAGTGCGACACCCCGATGACGTCGAACGTGACACCGCGGGAGATGGCGTTGTCCAACCACCACCGGTGCCCACCGTTGTTGCCGCCCTCGGCGAGGTGCACCATCACGCGGGTTCCGGCGTGCGTCGCCCGTACCGCGTCCCCGGCCGAGACGAGCAATGCCGCGAGGCCGTCCCAGTTGTCCCACCGGCCGTCCGGCCACAGCATGCCGCCGTTGATCTCGTTGCCGATCTGGGCGATGTCGGCCGGTGTGCCCTGCCGCTTCAACGCGTTCAGCACGTCGTACGTGTGGTCGTACACCGCCTGGCGCAGCTCCGGGAAGGGCAGCGACGCCCAAGCGGCCGGCTTGATCTGCTTGCCGGGATCGGCCCACGAGTCCGAGTAGTGGAAGTCGATGATCAGGCCCATCCCTTGGGCCCTGATCCGGCGAGCCATCTGCAGCACCCGGGCCTTGTTGTTGTACCCGTCCGCCGGGTCCACCCAGACCTTGAGCCGGGCGTAGTTCATGCCGCTGTCCTTCAGGATGGCCAGCGCGTCCCGCTGCCGGCCGCGGCTGTCGAAGTACGCCGCGCCGAAGTCCTCGTTCTTCTTCAGCGTCGACACGTCGGCTCCACGTAGCGGTAGCTTGCGAAGGCCGCCCCTGGTCAGCGACACGTCGTCGAAGTGTGCCCAGTTGCCGGCGTTGGCGTCGGAGACGAAGCTGATCGTGCACTCGTGCCGAGTGACCTTTGTGGACACCGCGATCTGTACCCAGTCGGTGCCGCCGGTCCGCGGCAGAGCCACGCGCTGCTCGGGGCCGCTACTACGCAACGCGACGTACGCGTCGTTCTGGCCGCTGTCCGTGCGCACCCAGACCGTCAACGTGTACTGCCCGTTGGCCAGGCCGGTCAGCCGCTGCTCGGTGCGGACCGAGTACGGCGTCGCCGCCCAGTGGGTCAGCCGAAAGCCGCTGCCCCCGTGACCACCCGCTTCGACGAACGACGCATCGCCGTGGCCGGTACCGGAGACCTCGGACCACCCGGTCGGCGCTTGGGTCGGACCGTCGGACTCGAAGCCTGGGTTGGCCGGGCCGGCTACCGATGATGGTCCACTGTAGACAGGTATCGCCATGACGAGAGTCAACAATATCTTGCCTAGCATGCCTCCCCCTAGACCGAACCGAAGACCGCGACACCCTGCAGCGCGCGGTTGTTGTAGTCGAACAGGGCCTGGTTCTCCCAACCGTTGCCCGAGTTGGGGTTCGTGGGATCCCAACCACTGCCGGGTACGGCGGTCCACGTGGGCTCCCAGTAGAAGACGCCGAGCCCGTGACCGTTCGGCACCGCGGCGACCGCGGCGAACGTGTCCCGCATCAACTGCGCCTGACCCGCCGGCGTCGCCGGGTACCCGCCGGCCTGCTGCAACGACGAGTTGAAGATGTTCGGCTCGCCGTCGTCCTGGGCGAGCGTGAAGCCGTACGCCGCCTCGGCGACCACGATGTCCTTGTTGTACCTGACCGCGAGGTCGTTGATGTTGTTGCGCAGGCTGGTCAGCGTGCCGTGCCAGTACACGTAGTGCGAGACCCCGATGACGTCGAACGGCACTCCTCGCGAGACGGCGTTGTCGAACCACCACCGGTGCTGGCTGTTGTTGCCGCCCTCGGCTAGGTGCAGCATGACCCGGGTCGAACTGTTGGCCGCCTTGACCGCGTTGGAGCCGGCGGTCAACAGCATCGCGAGGTTGGCCCAGTTCGACGTGCTGCCGGTGGGCCACAGCATGCCGCCGTTGATCTCGTTGCCCACCTGGACCATGTCGGCCGGCGTGCCCTGCGCCCGCAGCGCGTTGCACACGTCGAAGGTGTGGTTGTACACGGCGTCCCGCAACTGCGTGAGACTCAGGTTCGCCCATGCGGCGGGCTTGGTCTGCTTGCCGGGATCGGCCCACGAGTCCGAGTAGTGGAAGTCGACGAGCAGTTTCATGCCCTGTGCCTTGATGCGCTGGGCCATCTGCAGCACGCGAGCCCTGTTGTTGTAGCCGTCCGCCGGGTTGACCCAGACCTTGAGCCGGGCATAGTTCATCCCGCCGGCCCGCAGGATCGCCAAAGCGTCACCCTGTACGCCGGACTGGTTGAAGTAGACCCCGCCGAAGTCCTCGTTCTTCTTCAGGGTCGAAACGTCACCGCCGCGGATCTGGATGCCGGTACCGGTGCCGGGCGGAATCCACTCGACGTCGTCGAAGTTGGCCCAGTTGCCGGCGCGCGCGTTGGAGTTGAACGCGATCGTGCACTGTCCATTGGAGACCTGGGTGGTCAGCGACAGCTGGGCCCAGGTGGTTCCACCGGTGGCGGGGATGTTCACGCGCTGCTCGGTGGAGCCGCAGTTGCGCAACGCGACGTACGCGGAGACCTGGCCTCCGCCGGACTTGACCCAGACCCGCAAGGTGTACTGGCCGTTGCTGAGCCCGGTCAGCGTCTGGGACGTCTCGACCTGGTAGGCGGCCGATGCCCAATGGCTGAGCCGGAAGCTCCCGGAGCGCCCACCGGACTCGGTGAAGGAGGCACTCGCCTGCCCGGACTCCGACCACCCCGTCGGCGTCTGGCTGGCCCCGGCCTCGAAGCCGGGGTTGGTCACGGTGGCCGCGCCGAACGCGGGCGCGGACAGGATCGGGGTTGCGGGGACGACGGCCGCCGCCACGACAGCGACGAGCAGCACGCGTGCTCTGCTGGGCATGCACCCTCCCAGAGACGAAGGCCGATGTAATCGCTCACAGCCTCGTATCTGTTGCGGGCGCCGTTACGCTAGCTGAACCGCGTTGTGAGCGCTCACATAACCACGGGATCGTGGTACCTGTCAATGCCTCCCCACCCCGTTGATCATGAAGTTGGTGCCTCGACACGCCGTCGAGACACCAACTAAGTTCATGATCAACGGGGGTCGAGGCCCGGGGTTAGACGAGCAGGTGGGCGCGCAGGGCGGTTACGTGGTCCGGGGCCAGGCCGGCCCGGGCCAGGTAATGCTGGACCGAGCCGTACCGGGCGCGCAGCTCGCTGAGGAAGAGCAGCATCGCGTCGGGCGGGGTGAGGGCGTAGTACGGCGGAGGTTCGCGGTCGAACACGCGGGTCTTGCGCAGCCAGGCGGTGAACTTCGCCTCGGCCAGGCCGGTGAGCGCGTAGTCGTCGCCGATGTCCACATCGGACACTCCGAGCAGGTCGAGGGTCAGCGCGGCTACGACCCCGGTACGGTCCTTTCCCGCCACACAGTGCATGACCAGTGGAGCCGCACCGGCGTCGGCGATCAGCGCGATCGCCCGAGCCAGCCCTTCGGAGCCCTGCTCGGCCAGTTCGAGGTACCGGTCGGCCAGGAATCGCGCCACGCCGGCGGTCTCGTCGTACGTGTCGGCCCGCCACTCCGGGTGATCCGGGTGGACGTGCTGGTACGCCAGAGTCGGAAGCTCCGGCACCCGCCCGTCCCGGGCGACCTCGCCCGGCCGGCGCAGATCGAGGACGGTGCGGATACCCAGCGCGGCAAACGCGTCCCGGTCCGGACCCGCGAGCCGGTGCAACGAGTCGGACCGGTAGAGCCGCCGCCACGCGACGGTACGCCCCCCGTGACCGGTGTAACCCCCCAAGTCGCGGAAGTTGAACACCGCCGCGAAGGAGATGTGCCTATCCACCGTCACAGAACCCGGTGCACCCAACCGTGCCGATCCTCTACGCGACCGCGTTGGATGTCCACAAGGGACTGACGGAGGGCCGTCGTCACTGGACCGGTACCGCCGTCGCCGACGACGAACTCGCCGTCCGGCATGCGTACCCGGGCGATCGGCGTCAGCACCGCGGCCGTACCGCACGCGAAGACCTCGCGCAGGTCGCCACTTTCCGCGTCGGCGCGCCATTCGTCGATCGAGTACGGCCGCTCGACGACCGTCATCCCGGCCTCGCGGGCCAGGGTCATCACCGACTCGCGCGTGATGCCGGGCAGGATCGTGCCGAGCGGCGGGGTGACGAGCGTGCCGTCGGCGTACCCGAAGAAGATGTTCATCCCGCCGAGCTCATCGACGAACCGGCGGTGCACCGCGTCGAGGAAGACGACCTGGTCGCAGCCGTTGTCGAGCGCCTCGGCCTGCGCGACCAGGGACGCCGCGTAGTTGCCGCCGCACTTGGCCGCCCCGGTGCCACCCGGCCCGGCGCGGGTGTAGTCCGTCGACACCCACACCGTCACCGGCTTGACGCCACCGGTGAAGTACGAGCCGACGGGCGAGGCAATGAGCACGTAGAGGTACTCCGACGAGGGGCGGACACCGAGGAACGCCTCGCTCGCGTACATGAATGGGCGGAGGTAGAGGCTCGCCTCGTCGGACTCCGGCACCCACGCCCGATCGATGCGGATCAGTTCATACAGCGAGTCGAGGAACGTCTGCTCGGGCAGGGCCGGCATGGCCATCCGGGCGGCCGAGGCGGCGAACCGCGCGGCGTTGGCATCCGGGCGGAACAGCGTGATGCCACCGTCGGCAGCGCGGTACGCCTTGAGTCCCTCGAAGATCTCCTGTGCGTAGTGCAGGACCGCCGCCGCCGGATCCAGGGAGATCGGCCCTCTGGCCTCGACCCGCGCGTCGTACCAGCCCTTGCTGTCGGCGTAACGGATCGTGACCATATGGTCGGTGAACACCCGACCGAAACCCGGGTTGGCGAGCAGCCCGGCGCGTTCGGCGACGCCTACCGGCTGCGGGTTCGGACGAATCTCGAAGTCGAGGCTGTCACCGCCGCTCATCGCGCATACCTCCGTGTCACATGCTGAGACGATCCCGTCTTTGAACGGTACCCCGAACGCTCGTTAATGCCCTAGCGCACAGCCAACATCAGGCTACGGCGGCGGCCAATCGGTCGCCCACCTCGGCAGTGCGTAGCGGACCGCCCGCTGAGCGTGTCGCCAGCTCAGCGGCTACGGCGTCGGTCACCCGCCGGGCGGCCTCGGGGTGTCCGAGGTGCTCCAGCAGCAGTGCGGCGGAGAGTACGGCCGCGACCGGGTCGGCCACGCCCTGCCCGGCGATGTCGGGGGCGGAACCGTGCACCGGTTCGAACGTCGATGGAAACTCCCGTGGCGGATTGATGCTGCCGCTCGCGGCGAGTCCGATGCCGCCCGTGACCGCGGCGGCGATATCGGTGAGGATGTCCCCGAACAAGTTGTCCGTGACGATCACATCGAACCGCTGGGGCTGGGTCACCAGGTACATCGCCGCGGCGTCGACGTGCTGGTACTCCGTCTCGATCGACGGGTGCTCGGCCGCCACGGCCGCGAACGTGCGCGCCCACAGGCCACCGGCGTGCGTCAGCACATTGGTCTTGTGGACCATCGTGACCTTGCGCCGCTCCCGCCGAGCGGCCCGGGCGAACGCGTCGCGGATCACGCGCTCGACGCCGAACCGGGTGTTGAGGCTCTCCTCGGTCGCCACCTCGGCGGGCGTGTGCCCGTGCAGCACACCGCCCGCGCCGGCGTAGAGACCCTCGGTGCCCTCGCGGACCACCACGAAGTCGATCTCGCCGGGCTTCACCCGGGCCAGCGGGCCGACCGTACCGGGCCACAGGCGGGCCGGACGCAAGTTGACGTACTGGTCGAACCGGAACCGCAACGCGAGCAACAGGCCGCGTTCGAGGACCCCGGGCGGCACGTCGGGCGCGCCCACCGCGCCGAGCAGGATCGCGTCGTGCCGGGACAGCTCATCGAGTACCGAGGACGGCAGCACCTCTCCGGTCCGGAGGTATCGGGCGGCGCCCAGGTCGTAATCGGTCGTCTCGATCCCCGGTCGCACGGCATCGAGCACCTTCAGTGCCTGAGCCACCACCTCGGGACCGATACCGTCGCCAGCAACCACCGCGATGCGCGTCACCTAATGGACGTTAAGGCATCGTCCCGCAACGTGGCCGCCCAGTCCCGCGATGTGGACACACCATCTTCCTTCGATCAAGGACTTGTGCACATGGTTCGATCTCCAAACCATGTGCACAAGTCCTTGATCGACGGACGGGTGGGGCTAGTCGTCGTCCAGGTTCACCGTGCTCGCGGCGGTCGCGCCGATGGCCCGCGCCGCGGCGTCGAGCAGGTCGGCGTTCACCGGAGAGTCGACGGTCAGCGTCATCAGCGCCTCACCGCCGGCCTTGCGCCGGGCCACCTGCATCGCCGCGATGTTCACGCCGGCATCGCCGAGGATCGAGCCGATCGTGCCGACCACGCCCGGCCGGTCCACGTACCGGAAGAACAGCTGGATGCTCTCGGCGGCCAACTCGAGGTCGAAGCCGTCGACCTCGGTGAGCTTGCGTACCTCGCGACCCGGGGTCACCAGCACGGTGCCGGAGACGCTGACGGTACGGCCGTCGGGCAGCGCACCGCGCACGGTCACCAGGTTGTGGTGGTCGGGCGAGTCGGTGTACGTACTCAGGTCGACCTCGACGCCGCGGTCCGCCGCGAGCATGGGCGCGTTGACGTATGTCACCTGCTCCTCGATGACGGCCGCGAACAATCCCTTGGTGGCGGCCAGCTTCAGCACCGACACGTCGTGCTCGACGATCTCGCCGCGCACCTCGATGCTCACGCTCGCCGCGATCCCACCAGCCACCGCGGTGAACACCCGGCCCAGCCGCTCGGCGAGCGGCAGCAGCGGCCGTACGTCCTCCGCCACCAGACCGCCGGCCTGAACATTGACCGCGTCCGGGACGAACTCCCGCTCCAGCGCGAGCTTGACGCTGCGCGCCACGGCGAGCCCGGCCTTGTCTTGAGCCTCCACTGTGGACGCACCGAGGTGCGGGGTCACGACGACATTGTCGAAGCCGAACAGTGGCGAGGCGACGCACGGCTCCTTGGTGAAGACGTCGATGCCGGCACCGGCTACCCGCCCGGTCGCGAGCGCGTCGGCCAGCGCCTGCTCGTCGACCAGCCCGCCCCGGGCCGCGTTGACGATCCGCACGCCGGGCTTGACCAGCTCGAGCTCGCGAGCGCCGATGAGCCCGACGGTCTCCGGGGTCTTGGTTGCGTGGATCGAGATGAAATCCGCCTCGCGCAGCAGGTCGTCCAGGCCGACGAGGCGTACGCCGAGCTGGGCGGCGCGCGCCGGCTGCACGTACGGGTCGTACGCGATCAGCCTGGTCCCGAACGCCACCATCCGCTGTGCGAACAGCACCCCGACGCGGCCCAGGCCGATCACGCCCACTGTCTTGCCTTGCAGCTCCACACCGCTGTACTTCGACCGCTTCCACTCGCCGCCCTTGAGCGCGGCCGATGCCGACGCGGTGTTGCGGGCCACGGACAGGAGCAGCGCGACCGCTTGCTCGGCGGTGGACACGATGTTCGAGGTCGGCGCGTTGACGACCATCACACCTCGCGCGGTCGCCGCCGCCACCTCGACGTTGTCGAGTCCGACGCCCGCCCGCGCCACGACCTTGAGCCGCTTCCCGGCGGCGATCACCTCGGCGTCGACCTGGGTCGCGGACCGGACGATCAGCGCGTCAGCCTCGGCCAGCGCGGCGAGCAGGGCGGCACGGTCGGTGCCGTCGACGTGGCGAACCTCGAAGTCATGGGCCAGCACATCGATGGCGGCCGGCGCAAGATCTTCGGCAATGAGTACGACTGGACGCACTCGGCGATCGTACGGCGCCGTCGATGGTGAATTCCTCGAACCCCGACCGTGACCGTTCTCACCCGTTACCCGCGACCCGAGCCGCCGGAGCCTCCGCCACCGCCGGGACCGCTGTTGTCGCCGCCGCCGCCGTGGTCATCGGCCTCGACGTTGTCGGTCAGCACGGCCGTCCCTTGACGGCAGGTCACCACGGCTTCCACGTCCTCGAACTTGTCGCTCTCGAACCAGACGCTCACCCGCGCGGCCGGGCCGTGGACGACCTCGTCGACGCGGTAACCGTTCTTCGGAATCCACTGCTGCAGCACCGCTACATCGCCGTCGCACGCGGCGATCAGCGTGCCAGCCCGGCTGGCCAGTGTCTGCTTGTCCGACGCCCCGAACTGACCACCGAGGGGCGCCGTCGGCCCCGGCGGCGCCTGGCCGTCGTCTGCCAGCGCCCGCGAGATGTCGTCCTGGCTCAGCACGTCGCCACCGTTGTTGCCCACGGCCGCGAAGAGCACCACCGCGGCCGCCACCCCCATGGTCACCGCCGCGACCGCCAACCAGGTCGCGATCCTCTTCAGCACAATCGTCGTCATGGCTGCTACCTTCGCTCGCCCAACGCTAAACGCACGCTAAGGCGACGCCAAGGTTGGGTACCGTCGCGAGCATGCCTCACATCCTCGTGCTCGAGGACGATCCACAGGTGCGCTCGGCTCTGCTGCGGGCGCTCTCCGAGCGGGGTCACGCCGCCAGCTCCGCCCCGGACGGGATGACCGGGCTGCAGGCGGTCGTCCGGGACAGCCCGGATCTCGTGGTACTCGATCTCGGGCTGCCGGATGTCGACGGCTACGAGGTGCTGCGCATGCTCCGCGCGATCAGCACCGTACCGGTCATCGTCGCCACGGCTCGCGACGACGAGGCCGAGATCGTCCGGGCCCTGGACGCGGGCGCCGACGACTACCTGGTCAAGCCGTTCGGCGCGGCACAGCTCGACGCGCGCATCCGGGCGGTGTTGCGGCGCGGCACCGACG
>Ga0114129_10014228_pt1 | contig 11337 bp, 8 predicted proteins | sample RhiMetdeltSRZDD1_FD_80071 | JGI IMG/M metagenome (GOLD analysis project Ga0114129, IMG submission 80071) | Populus rhizosphere microbial communities from Tennessee, USA - Rhizosphere MetaG P. deltoides SRZDD1 (version 2) (version 2) | ecosystem: Host-associated > Plants > Roots > Rhizosphere >... | reverse complement strand
CCCGTATCGCAGGAAGACGCCGCTATGCACCGTGTGTCGGGCGTGATGATGAGGCTCGCGCCGTCAGGGGACGTGCTCGGCAGAATCGGGCAACTGCTGGAAGAGGGGACAATACGACCAGACGTCGCGACCGTATACGCGCTCCAGGACGTGGCCCAGGCCTGGAAGGACATCGCCGGGAAGCTGCCGGGGGTTCACGGGATGTCGCCCAGGGGGCCGGGAGCGGCAAGACGCATGTCACACGGCAAGATCGTGCTTCGTGTGGCCTAGACATCTCCAACGAGTGACATATCTCTTGGCTTGCGGCTGGGCGTATTGCAAAAGAGCCGAAGGACCCTCCGTTTTTCAAGCTAGCTATGGACGCGTTGAAAGACCGCAAGAGCGGACAGGCACGCACACGCGTCACCGGACTTACGCCACGATTTGATGAGGTTTCAGCCATGACGAACGATCGCCTAAGCTGCCGCTAAGATTCAATCCGACTTCTTCCGCAGTTGCTCTTTGGCGGCAGCAGCTACCTGCTCCGGCTCGAATCCGAACTTCCGCTGCAATTCCTTTAGTGGTGCCGAAGCTCCGAATGTGTGCATGCCGATGATTTGACCAGACGTTCCAACATAACGCTCCCAACCGAAGGTGGAGCCCTGTTCTACCGCGACGCGCGCTCTTACGCTCGGGGGCAACACGCTGTCCCGGTATTCCTTCGTCTGGTGATCGAAAATTTCCCACGACGGCATGGATACGACTCGCGAGCGAATGCCTTCGGCAACGAGGGCTTCGTGAGCGTCCACCGCGAGGCTGACTTCGCTTCCCGACGCAATGATGATCACTTCCGGGCTGCCGCCAGGAGCGTCAGCAAGCACGTACGCGCCGTGTGCGACACCGGCAGGCAGCGCATGCTTGCCGCGATCAAGAGTTGGCAGGGGTTGCCGCGATAAGGCCAAGACCACCGGCTGATGGCGGAGCTGCATGATGTAGCGAAAGGCCTCGACTACTTCGTTGGCGTCGCCCGGCCGCAAAGTGATCAGACCGGGCATTGCACGAAGAGACGCAAGATGCTCGACAGGTTGGTGCGTCGGCCCATCTTCTCCATCGCCCATCGCATCATGGGTCAAGACGAAAACAACCGGCAATTCCATGATCGCTGCGAGCCGGATCGCCGGCCTCGCGTAGTCGCTGAATATAAGGAAGGTCCCGCCGTAGGGGCGGAGCTTGGACAGCGATAGCCCGTTCATAATCGCGGCCATCGCGTGTTCTCTAACGCCAAAGTGCAGATTCTTGCCACCCGGGTTATCCGACTGCAAGTCTCCCGCGCCGGAGAAGGTCAAGGTCGTCCTGTTCGAGGGGGCGAGATCTGCAGAACCACCGAGAAACCAGGGAATATTTTGCGCAAGCACGTTCAGCACTTTGCCTGACGCATCACGCCCCGCTATGCCCTTCGAATCCGGCGGAAAGACAGGAAGGTTGCGATCCCATCCCACCGGAAGTTCGCGGCCCTGCATCAGGCCGATCTCAATGGCAAGATCAGGATATTTCGCGCGATATGCATTGAACAGTTCCGTCCACGAGTTCCGCGATTGGCTTCCACGTGCACCAATACCTTCGGCGAAACGCTCATACACACCGTCGGGAACGAGGAATGTCTCATTCTCCGGCCAGCCATAATTGCGCTTTGTGAGCCGCACTTCTTCATCGCCGAGCGGATCGCCATGCGCGGCGGCAGTATCCTGTTTGTGCGGTGATCCGTAGCCGATATGGCTGTCCAGGACAATGAATGTCGGACGGCCCTTCGTCTTCATGAAGACGTCGAGTGTTCGTTGGATAGCGCCGATGTCGTTTGCCTCCTCGACATGCAGAACGTTCCATCCATATGCGAGAAATCGTGCCGCGACATCTTCGGTGAAGGCCAAGTGCGTGCTTCCCTCGAGTGAGATGTGATTGTTGTCGTAGATCCAGCAGAGATTGTCGAGCCCGAGATGGCCAGCCAAAGACGCCGCTTCGGAGGCAATGCCTTCCATAAGACAACCATCACCGCAAACAACATAGATTTTGTAGTCGAAGATAGTGAAGTCCTGGCGGTTGTAGTGACTCGCCAGCCACTTCTCCGCGATAGCCATCCCCACGCTTGTTGCGACGCCTTGTCCCAGTGGACCAGTAGTCGTCTCTACACCCGACACCCAGTGATATTCCGGATGCCCCGGCGCCTTGCTATCAAGCTGCCGAAAATGGCGGATATCGTCGAGTGTCACCGAAGGCTTTCCGAGTATTTCGTATTCGGCATTCACCGCTTGCGTCTTGGTCAGATGGAGTGCGGACCAGAGCAGCATCGAAGCGTGACCGTTCGACAGGACAAAGCGATCGCGATTGGGCCAGATCGGATCTTGAGGATCGAAACGGAGTATGCGGTTCCAGATGGTATAGACGAGTGGGGCGAGAGCCATTGGCGTACCCGGGTGTCCGGATTTTGCTTGCTGGATAGCATCAATTGAGAGTGTGCGAATGGTGTTGATGCACAGCTGGTCGAGTTGATCGTCTGTGTACGATGCATTAAGTGGCGCTCTGCTCATGCTGTCTCCTTATTTGATGGCTGCGCCCTACTTGATGTTTCGCGCTGTCGCGCTCACGCTTCGCGTCGGGCTTGCATTCGCAGCCGCTCATTGCCATCAAGAGGATGCCTGAAAGGCTCCTAACGTGTAAGCGTGCCCGCAGCTGCGCTATCCGCAAAAATGATGGACGTATCCCGGCGAACTCTGCCGGCCGGAATTGAAAGATCTCCGCGCTGAAGGCGATGAAGCATTGCAGCCTTTTCGGCCCCGGTCACCAACCAAAGCACGCGGCGGGCTCGATTAAGAATCGGATACGTCAATGTCATGCGGCGCCTGCCCTGGTAAGTCCCGGTAAGAGCGACGTCGGCCTCGGCAATCTCGAGGACAGGATCTCCTGGTACCAAGGACGCGGTATGACCATCGGCGCCCAGACCGAGATGAACGAGATCGAGCACAGAGGGCGAGCCGGCGAGTTCTGTAAGAGTGTGTGCATATTGGGTAGTCGCCGTTTCCAAATCCTGGGATTCCACCGGCATGGCATGAATCTGTTCCGGGCGAAGCGGTGTGTGCCCGAGCAGCTTTTCATGTATGTGTGTGAGGTTTCGTTCAGGATCCCCGGCCGGAGCGATTCGCTCATCTACTTGGACAACCTGCACCGCATCCCACGAGACTTCTTCGGCGCCGAACGCGCGGAGCATCAACCAGGGCGTGCTGCCTCCGCTCAAGGCTGCTACGAAGCGACCCCGAGAAGCAATCGCAGCCCGGGATTCTGCTGCAATAAAAACAGCAGCCGCACTGGCCACTGACGCCGCATCCGGAAATATTTCAATCTTCACTGACGTTTCTCCGGATCAACCGGCCCGTCTACTGAGATCAAGGCTTTGCGGACCGACGATCGGATTGTGCCAACCTCCGTCGGGCGTCACGCGCTCGGTCTCACTCGGCCCCCAGGTATTCCCGTCGTAGTCATAGATGGGTGTACCTTTTTTCAAGACCGGATCGACAATGCGCCATGCCTCTTCCACGTAATCCTCCCGTGCGAACAGGGTGCCGTCACCTTCCATCGCCGCTCCTAGTAACCGTTCATACGCCTCCATCTCACCGGCGCGCGGAGCGCTGGAAGCGACCATTTCGCCGGCCTCGACGGCGAAACTGTCACCGGGAGCGAGCGTCATCATGCCCATTGCGATTATGACTTCCGGGCTAAGGCGTAGCCGAAGGTGGTTCTCTTTCAGAACGGCCTCAGGAATCAGCGTGGGCGGTTTGCGGAATCGCCCGACAATTTCGGTAGACGTTACCGGCAAGCACTTGCCCGCTCGTACATAGAAGGGAACGCCTTTCCAGCGCCACGAATTGATGTTCAACCTCAACGCGGCAAACGTTTCCGTTTGTGAGTCCTTTGCCACGCCCTTCTCATCACGGTAGCCACGAAATTGGCCACGCACGAGATCGTTTTCTTCCATCGGTGAAATGGCCTTGAGTACTTTTACCTTTTCATCCCGAAGAGATTCGCTGTCGTTGCGGGCGGGTGGTTCCATCGCCAGATTAGAAATCACCTGGAAAATGTGGTTCTGGACCACATCACGGATGGCACCGGTCTCATCGTAGAAACCTCCTCGACCTTGAACTCCAAAATCTTCGGCCATGGTGATCTGCACGCTCTCGATGTAGCTACGATTCCAGAACGACTCGACGAACGTATTCGCGAATCGAAACACCAGCATATTGTTCACTGGCTTCTTTCCGAGATAGTGATCGATACGAAAGATCGACGATTCGTTGAACACTTTGTGGAGTATTTGGTTAAGGTTCCTCGCTGACATCAGATCGCGCCCGAAAGGTTTCTCGATAATGATGCGGGCCTCGTCGACGCAACCGGATTGCGCGAGTTGCTCGACAGCGGGAGCAAATAGATGCGGCGGAACGGCCAAATAAATCGCGGGGTGGCGTGCGTCCTTCAGTTCCTTGTGAATGGCACGGCAAGCTCCGGGATCGGTGTAGTCGACAGAGACATAACGCAACAATCGAGAGAGCTTTTCAAATCCCGCAGCATCAACTCCACCGTACTTTTCCAGGCTATCGTGCACTCGCTGCCGGAATTGCTCGAGAGTCCAAGCCGATCTTGCTACGCCAATGACCGGCACATCGAGATGTCCACGCCGAACCATCCCTTGCAACGCAGGAAAAATCTTCTTAAAAGCCAGATCACCGGTCACTCCGTAGATAACCAGCGCATCAGAACGCTCATTACTCATCCGAATGCTCCTTGTTTCTTGAGGCTGCGCGCTGTCGCGCTTGCGCTTCGCGTCTTGAGGCTGCGCGCTGTCGCGCTTGCGCTTCGCGTCGCAGCTTCCGATACCGGCGGATAAGGTTATTTGTTGAACTGTCGTGGCCCACCGCGGGCTCAGATTTACTCTCGAGTTCCGGAATGATGCGCTGCGCGAGGACCTTACCGAGTTCAACGCCCCACTGGTCGAAAGAATCAATATTCCACATCACGCCCTGCGTGAATACCGAGTGCTCGCCCGCCGACCCAATCCCAGAATCCGAACTCTTGTAATGCGATTGAAGAGCCGCACGTGCCGATACCTTGCTTTGTTTGCGGTTCGATACTCCTAGGGGTGTTGCCATCTCTTGCTCCTTCGAGTCAGTTCTTCGCAATAGAAAGCCTCTTAGAAGAGATGACATCAATCAGATCGTTCCACGAGTTCACAAAAGATCTTGCTCCCTCGCTCTGAAGTTGCACTGCCAAAGCATCGACGTCGACTCCTTCATTCGCAAACTCGGCCAGGATCTCTTCGCTGTTGCCGCCATCTGTGGGTAACAAATCGCCGAAGTTGGAATGAGCGGCCACCGCTTTCAGCGTCTCTTCCGGCATGGTATTTACCGTGAACGGTGCTGCCAGGGCTCTGGTGTAGAGAATCGCCGAAGCAGCGGGATTCTTCATCCCAGTACTGGCCCAAAGCAGACGCTGAGGACGGGCGCCGAAGTTGTAGAGACGCCTCGAGCGCGGCGAGCCAAGAAAAAGACTTGCCGCGGCGTACGTTCGTTTGGCGATCGCAATTCCGAGTTGCTCGCGAAGTCCTGCAGAAACTTTGGTCGCCACTGCAACATCCCACCGACTGATGAAGACCGAAGCGACAGATGCGACATCGGGATTCAGTCCCGCGACTACGCGCCGCTCAATCCCACGCAAGTATGCCTCGGCCGCGGCCAAATACTGGTCGCGAGAGAAAAGGAGAGTCACGTTGATTGGCACCCCCGAGAAGATTGCCTCTTCAATCGCGGGCAGCCCTTCTTTCGTGCCAGGAATCTTGATCAGCAGGTTTGGAAGATTTGCTCGCTCGAAGAGCGCTTTGGCTGCGGCAAGAGTCCTGGCAGTGTCGTGCGCCAAGAGCGGTGACACCTCGAGAGACACCCATCCATCCACACCATTCGTTTTTTCGTGGATGGGCCGAAACAGTTCCGCGGCCCGAGACAGATCTTCCAATGCCAGTTCAAAGAACAATTCTTCAGCCGAACTAGTTTTTCCCGCCTTCTGACTGATGGCGGCGTCATACGCTGTGCTGTTCTTGATCGCGTGATCGAAGATTGTGGGATTCGACGTCAGCCCCGTAATCGACAATTCGTCAATGTATCGTTTGAGGGTGCCGTTATTGAGCAGATCGCGCGTAATGTTATCGAGCCAAAGACTCTGGCCCGCGTCGTGAAGGCGTTGCGTGCCTTGCATCCCGTCACCTCGAACAGTTTTCTTGGACATCAGTTGCTCCATTCTTCTCAATCCTGACCATTGCGGGAGACGATAGCCGGCCATCAGCGGCCGTCGCATCTATTGCTGCCAGCCTCCGCCAAGCGCCCTATATAGCAAGACCAGCGCAAGGAGTTCGTCCCGTCTGACTTGAGCCAGGCTCAACTCCGCGCTAAACAGATCGCGATCCGCATCCAAAGCGTTCAGCAAGGTATCCACCCCGCCTTGATACCGCATGTAGGCTAAACGTCGACGCTCTTGCAGCGTACTCACCAGCAACTCCTGTTGTGCGCGAATTTCTCGGACCTTGCGATACTGCACCAGTCCATTCGAGACATCACTGAAAGCGTTCTGGATCGCCCTTTCGTATTGAACCAGCGTTAATTCTTGTTGTGCCTTGGCCAACTTCACATTCGACTTGATTCTCCCCGCGGTAAAGATCGGCTGAGTCACCTGAGGCACAAACTGCCATACTCCGGTCGGGGCGTTGAACAGGCTGGATAATTGGTTGCTCTCCGTCCCTAGGTTCCCAGTCAAGCTGATTCGGGGGAAGTAGGCCGCCTTTGCCACGCCGATGTTGGCATTCGCCGCTATCAGATTCTGCTCCGCGGCCCTGATGTCCGGGCGACGTTCCAGCAGCGAAGAGGGCAAACCCGCAGGGACCGAGGACGGTTGCTCCTGCTCAATCAATGTGCGCCCGCGCTTCACGGGGCCCGGGTGCTCACCTACCAGCAAGCTTATCTGGTTCTCGACCTGCTCGATAAGCCGTTCGATGTTGGGAATGGTCGCGGCAGCCGTGTAAACCAGTTGGTCCGCCTGGTGTACGTCCAATATCGTTGCTACCCCGCCCTGCTGGCGCACCTTGATCAGACGCAACGATTCCTCGCGGGTGGCGAGCGTGCGCATCGCAATCTCGCGCTCCGTGTCCAACTCGAGCAAGCTGAAGTATGTCGAAGCCACATCGCCCACCAATATCATCATCACTGCTTTGCGATCTTCCTCAGAAGCCAGCAACTGCGCGCGGGCCACTTCGGTCTGGCGGCGCAGCCGTCCCCAGACATCAACCTCGAAGGAGAGCAAGTTGACCAGGACGCCGCCGAACGTTCTCTTCTGTTCGAAGCCTTGTGGAAGGGGGAACGAGCCGCTCGCGGAATTGCGCAGCGTCGTGATGTCGGTGCCGACCTCGATGGCAGGAAACTCGTCCGCTCGTGTGAGCCCGAGATTGGCGCGCGCCGCTTGCACGCGTGCTACAGCCTCGCGTAAATCGTAGTTCGATTCAAGGGCGACGCTGATCAATTCCTGGAGTTGCGAATCCTTGAAAAGCTCAAACCATTTCAGGTCGGCAAGCGAATTGGGATCGGAGAGCGGATTCGGGTTGCCCGTCCCGCGGAATACATCAGGTGATGCGACCACCGGCCTTAGGTATTTAGGGCCGACGGTGCAACCCGTCAGCAGCATCATGATTAACGCTCCCATCAGCAATGGCTCCTTCATTCCGCATTTCACCTTCCTGATTACTCTCTTGCTCATCTCAGTCTCCTGTTGCAGGGGCCGGCTCTTGCGGCGCGCCCCCGGTTGCAGGCTTCCTGTCCGCACCTGAAAGCTTCGCCACCAAGTAGAAGCTCACCGGGATGAGAAAGATGGCGATAACTGTTGCGGCCAGCATGCCGACGATCACCACAGTGCCGAGGATGCGCCGCCCTGCTGCCCCCGAACCGGACGCGAGCCACAACGGTACGCAACCTCCAATGAAGGCGAACGAGGTCATCAGGATTGGGCGCAAGCGCACGCGCGCTCCTTCAAGTGCTGCGTCCGCCAAGCCGCGTCCCTTTTCCAACTCGATCTTGGCGAACTCGACGATCAGTATCGCGTTCTTTGCCGCAAGACCAATGAGGACGATCAGACCAATCTGGGCATACACGTTCAGGTCGTAGCCGCGCAGCAAGAGCCCGGCGAAGGCGCCAAAGATGGCGATCGGCACCGTCAGCAGCACAGACAACGGCAGCGACCAGCTTTCATATAGCGCCGCCAGGATCAGGAAGACGAAGACCAGCGACAGAGCAAACGACATCATCGCAGCCCCCGATGCTTGCCTCTCCTGGTAGGAGAGATCGGCCCAGTCATAGCCCATCTCGGGCGGCAGGACTTGCCTGGCCACCTCTTCGACCGCGGCCATCGCCCGACCGGAACTGTAACCGGGTGCGGCGGCGCCTATGACCTGAGCGGCTCGATAAAGATTGAAACGGTTGGTGTATTCCGGGCCGCTGATGTTGCGCGTGGTCACCAGCGCCGAAAGCGGAACCATATTCCCCTGATTATTCCGCACAAAGTACCTTCGGATGTCCTGATCGTTCCGGCGCCCTTCCCCTTCCGCCTGCAGGAACACGCGCCACTGCCGGCCAAAGCGGTTGAACTGGTTAAGATAGAGGCCGCCCAGATAAGCTTGTAGCGTCTGGTATACATCCGCTACGGCAACTCCCTGTTTCAATACTTTGTCGCGATCCACATCAGCGTAGATTTGTGGGACGGAGCCAGAGAACTGCGAAGCGACTCCGGCCAGCTCCGGACGCCGGCGGGCAGCGGCGAGGAAACTCTGCAGATTCTGGTCTAGAAATTCGGCCGACCCGCCGCTGCGATCCTGCAGCCAGAAAGAAAACCCGCCTGAGCTGCCGAGTCCGGGAATCGACGGAGGCATAAAGGCGAAAGCTATTGCCTCCGGCACTCGGGCCGCCAGAGTTTGGTTCAGGCGATCAACAATCGCTCGCGCTCCGTGTTGCTCATCGGTGCGCTCATCCGATGGTTTGAGACTAACGAAGAAGAAGCCCTGGTAACTGGCTGAAGTGCGAGTCAGCAGACTGAAACCGCCAATGGTGTTGTAATCCCGCACTCCTTCGGTCTGGCCGAGGATCCCCTCGATCTTCCTCAACACCTCGTCCGTCCTCGACAGTGACGCTGCCGCTGGAAGCTGCACGTTCAGGAATACGTAGCCGTAGTCTTCTTCAGGCAGAAAGCCGGTCGGCAGCCGTCTACTGATGAGGGCATCCGCCAGAATGAAGACGGCGAGAATCAACATTCCCACAATCGCCTTGCGGATAAGGCCGTGGCTCCAGTTGACGTACCCGTGCGTTGCCTTCGTAAACACCCGATTGAAGCCCCCGTAGAAGCGCGCAAGAATGCCGTGCGACTCCGTGCGCGGCCTGAGCAGCAGCGCAGAGAGCGCGGGCGAGAGGGTCAGCGCGTTGAAGGCGGAAATGAGCACGGAGATCGCAATCGTCACCGCGAACTGATTGTTCAGCCGACCCTGAATGCCGCCTATAAACGCCACGGGCAGGAAGACTGACGAGAGGATCAGAGCAATGCCGATCACCGGCCCCGAGACCTCCTTCATCGCCTGGATCGTGGCCTCGCGCGGAGACACTCCCTTCTCGATGTGATGTTCGACCGCTTCGACAACCACGATCGCGTCATCAACGACAAGACCGATCGCGAGCACCAGACCGAACAACGACAAGGTGTTGATTGAAAAACCCAACAGGGGAAACACGGCGAAGGTGCCGACGAGCGACACCGGCACGGCGACCGCCGGGATGAGAGTGGCGCGCCAGTTTTGCAGGAAGAGGAAAACGACGATGATAACGAGGATCATGGCCTCGATCAGCGTTTGCACGATCTCGCGGATGCCTTCGCTCACCGGCAGCGTGGTATCGAGTGAGACCACGTAATCGAGGTCGGCTGGAAACCGCCCTTTCAGTTCCGCAATAGTCTTTTTGACCCCATCGGCAACCTCGAGCGCATTTGAGCCCGGAACCTGAAAGACCGCGATGATGGCGGCAGGCTGCCCATTAACGCGCGACGTCTGCTGATAGTTAAGAGCGCCGAGTTCAATCCTGGCGACGTCCTTCAATCGCACGACTGACCCGTCGGGGTTGGAGCGCACGACGATCTGGCCAAACTCTTCGGGCGTCTGGAGCCGCCCCTGCGCTCGAACTGTGTAGGTCTTCTCCACCCTCTCCGGCAGAGGCTCAGCACCCAGCTGGCCGGATGGGTTGACAGTGCTCTGCTGCCGGACCGCGCCCGCGAGATCGGGAACCGAGAGACCAAGTGTGGACAGCACGTCCGGCTTGACCCAGATGCGCATCGCGTAATCCGTCGCGCCAAAAACGCGCACCTGCCCGACGCCAGGCACTCTGTAGAGTGCGTCGTTGATGTTGATATTGGCGTAGTTTGCGAGGAACAGCGAGTCGTGAGTGTTGTGTGGCGACAAGATCGAAATCACGAGCATCGGAAGTCCCGTGGATTTGTTCAGGCTGATCCCGAACTGGTTAACATCGACGGGAAGGTTCGGTTGCGCCTGCGCTATGCGGTTCTGGACATTTACCTGATCGGTGTTGACGTCGGTTTCAATACCGAACGTCACAGTCAGCTGCATCGTCCCATCGTTGGCGTTGGTCGACTGCATATAGAGCATATTGTCCACGCCGTTCATCTGCTGCTCGATCGGAGTGGCGACCGACTGCTCGATGGTGATGGCGTCCGCTCCGGTGTAGGTCGTGGAAGCGACGATCTGGGGTGGCACGATCTCGGGGAACTGGGCCAACGGCAGATCGCGCATGGCGATGAAACCGACGACGACAGTGAGAATGGCGATGACCATCGCGACGATTGGCCGATTAATGAAGAAATTGGAGATCATGGATGAGCCGCTCCTATTGCGCTGACCTTGGTGAAGGCGCGACAAACGGTTTCGGGTTGACCACTGCGTCCGGCCTGACCTTTTATGTGCCTTCGGCGACGACTCTTTCGCCCGCCTTCAATCCTTCCTCTATAATCCACATTGATCCGACGCGATTGCCGACCTTGACGGGTCGAACGCTGACCTTGTTATCACCGCCCACAACCGCGACTTGGTAACCGCCCTGCAACTCTGTGACGGCCCGTTGCGGCACGAGCAGCGCGCCTTCTCTGATGCTGGTGACCGTACGCACTCGGCCATACTGGCCGGGCCGAAGAATGTCTCCCGGGTTGGGGAAAAGCCCGGCAGCCCTG
>Ga0114129_10014227_pt1 | contig 11337 bp, 6 predicted proteins | sample RhiMetdeltSRZDD1_FD_80071 | JGI IMG/M metagenome (GOLD analysis project Ga0114129, IMG submission 80071) | Populus rhizosphere microbial communities from Tennessee, USA - Rhizosphere MetaG P. deltoides SRZDD1 (version 2) (version 2) | ecosystem: Host-associated > Plants > Roots > Rhizosphere >... | reverse complement strand
TGGAAAATGTAAAAAGAAGACTTGACCTGCTATATCCCAAACAACATAAATTGACCTTCAGTGACACCGAAGAGAAATATGTGGTTCAATTAGAATTAAACTTTCTGCCATGAAAATAAGAGCCCTGATCGTAGAAGATGAGCCCCTTTCACAGGAGGTGATTGAAACCTATATAAAAGACTACCCCATCATTGAGCTGGTAAAATGTTGTAACAATGCCATTGAAGCCCTGGAGGCGCTGAAGCAATATGACATTCAGTTGATATTTCTGGATATCAATATGCCGGTGCTATCGGGTATCAATATGGTGAAGTCGCTGCCCTTGCCGCCTGCGATTATTTTTACTACTGCTTATCCCGAATATGCTATTGAAGGGTTTGAACTGGATGCCGTTGATTACCTGGTAAAACCATATTCTTTTGAGCGATTTGTAAAGGCCGTTAATAAGGTGCGCGACAAAATGGAAACAGCAACCGCTGCTGCCGCTGCCAAACAAACGCATCAGCAAGACTTTATTGTTATCAAAGCAGATAAAAAATTATACAAATTAGACTTTGATGACATCAGTTATTTTAATTCAACCGGCGACTATGTAAAGGTGTTTACCAAACAGGGCAAAGTGATCATTACCAATGAAACACTCAGGAATATAGAAGCCGGTTTACCGGTCCAGCTTTTTATAAGAGTGCATAAATCATTTATCGTATCAGTTAAATCAATTCGTTATATCGAAGGGAACCAGGTAATGGTTGATACTACCACTATTCCTATAGGATTAACATATAAAGAGGAACTGATCAATAAATTTAATACGCAATTATAAGCTGCCAACAGCCTGTGTTCTGCCCGGCCCCTTTTTTTCTACATTCACAGTAATATACTTCTTCTCACTCTTATAAAACGCCCTGATGATCTTCGCCGGGTTCTTCCATTCAAACAGGTGAATGATCCAGCGGGTGAAACGCAGCAATCCTTTAGGCTCCAGCAGCGATGTGCCCAGTTGCTGAATGGTGGCGTCGCGCGCAGCCATGCAGGCTCCGAATTTTTTTTGATCGTTGGTCTTTGAGCTCAGGTCTTCGGCAAAGCTCCAGGCGCCATCGCGCGCATTGGTAATGCTGAACTGAATAAGAATGGAGTTATTCGAAGCATGTAATCCAAACAAAGAAAGCAGGGGCGAAACCCGGTTCATTTCGGTCAATACTTCAAACACCAGCGAACCGATAATGGTATTGATCTGGTTAAAATCGTTCCTGATATCATGAATGTCTTCCTTGTTCATGGTTTCAACAGCTGCTATGCCCAGGTCGAAATTTATATGGGCATTGATGCCTGCAAGCAGGTGTTGCAATACTAGCGGTGCTCTTTTACGGGTATGGGTGAGGGCGGTGAACCAGGATGCCGAAGGTTTTTGGTACTTATAAAACTGTTGCACGGCGGCGAGGTACCGGTTGGCGAACAATACATCGAGCCGCTCCATGCGGGGGCCATCTTCAAATTCGTTATTGGCGATGCCCTGCTTCACCCGCACGGTAACTTTGTGGTAAAGGGCGGCAAAATAACCAATGCGGTCTTTACGGGCAATACAATCATTGATCAGGTCTTCGAGCGTTGCAATTACTTCGTCGATCGTTTTGGGGGTAACGGCATATTTGTTTTCGGGCATAAGCAATGGGGTTTAATGGTTTGCGAATGTAATCATAAAACACTTTTTAAAATCTTTTGTTATGTTACATTTATGACCGAAACGCGACTAATTTAATGGCCTGATAAGAAGAATACTATGAATGCAGAACAAGAACGTTTACAACATCCTGAATGGAAGCGATGGGGATCATATGTAAGTGACCGGCAGTGGGGCACGGTACGCGAAGATTACAGCGCCAATGGCGATGCCTGGAATTATACTACCCACGATATGGCGCGCAGCAAAGCCTGGCGCTGGGGCGAAGAAGGCATTGCCGGCATCAGCGATGATAAACAACAGTTGTGCTTTGCGCTGGCATTATGGAATAAACGTGATGCCTGCGTAAAGGAGCGTTTCTTTGGCCTCAATAACCAGCAGGGCAATCATGGCGAAGATGTGAAGGAGTTGTATTATTACCTCGATGCAACGCCTACCCATTCGTATATGAAAATGCTGTACAAGTACCCGCAGCAGGAGTTCCCTTACGAATCGCTGATACAGGAAAATGCCCGCCGCAACAGACTGCAGCCTGAGTTTGAGCTGATAGATACCGGCATCTTCAACGACGATAAATATTTTGATGTTTTTGTTGAATACGCAAAGGCCACACCCGATGACATTCTTATAAAAATTACCATTCATAACCGCGCAAATGAAGATGCCAGTCTGCATGTGCTGCCCACCGTATGGTTTCGCAATACCTGGAGCTGGGGCCGCCACGATTACAAACCCATCTTAAATAAACTGGCAGATGATACCATCGGCATCACGCACGATAAACTGGCAATTACTCATTTGTATTTTGAAGGGGAGGGCAGTATGCTGTTCTGCGATAACGAAACCAACACCCGCCGGTTATACAATTATGATAATAATGAGTCTTACCCCAAAGACGGCATCGTAGATCATATCATTCATGGAAAGAAATCGGTTAATCCCGATATGAAGGGCACCAAAGCGGCCGTCAATTACCTCATTGATATTCCGGCTGGTGGTTCGAAAACCATCCGCCTGCGGTTAAGTGGTAAAAAAGAAGGCAATGCGTTCGGTGACTTCGATACGTTGTTTGCGCAACGGCTCACAGAGGCCGATGCGTTTTATGCAGGATTGCAACAGGTGATCAGCGACGAAGATGAAAAACGCATTCACCGGCAGGCCATATCGGGCATGTTGTGGAATAAACAATTCTATTCGTATAAAGTACAACAATGGTTCGATGGCGATCCTGCCATGCCGCCGCCGCCCGAACAACGGTTGAAAGGCCGTAATGCCGACTGGAAGCAACTGAACAATGAACATATTATTTCAGTGCCCGATAAATGGGAGTTTCCCTGGTATGCCGCCTGGGACCTGGGCTTTCACTGTGTAACTATTGGCATGGTAGACCCTGACTTTGCCAAACAGCAACTGCAACTGTTAACCGAAGAATGGTATATGCATCCATCGGGCATGTTGCCGGCCTATGAATGGTCACTGGGCGATGCCAATCCACCCATACATGCCGGTGCGGTGTTCAGAATATTCAGGCTCGATGCAAAGGCAAAAGGCGTAAAGGATTATGCGTTCCTTGAATCGTTATTTCATAAGCTGCTCATCAACTTTACCTGGTGGGTGAACCGTAAAGACGAAGAAGGCAATAACATTTTCGAAGGTGGCTTTCTGGGGCTGGATAATATCGGCGTATTTGACCGCAGCGCACCACTGCCACAGGGCGTGATTGCCGAACAGGCCGATGCTACCAGCTGGATGGCGATGTATGCATTGAACATGCTGCACATTTCGCTGGAGCTGGCAACTTACAACAAAGCCTATACGGGAATGGCCACCAAATTCTTCGAACACTTTTTATATATAGCCGGCGCCATGGCCAGCATGGGTAAAAATAATACAGGCTTATGGGACGAAGAAGATGAGTTCTTTTACGACCAGGTAAAGGTGAAGGATAACCGCATCGTTAAACTGAAGGTGAAAAGCATGGTAGGGTTGATACCGTTGTTTGCGGTGGAAGTGATCACCAAAGAAACACTGGATAACAATCCCGTTTTTGCCGAGCGTATGAACTGGTTCCTGCGCCACCGGCCCGACCTGGCTATGCTCGTATCGCGCTGGTACGAAGAAGGGACAGCCGATACGCACCTGCTGGGCCTGCTGGGCGGCCATCGCATGAAACGGTTGTTAAGCCATATGCTCGACGAAACAGAATTTTTAAGTGATTATGGCGTTCGGTCGTTATCTAAACGATATGAGAAAAAGCCTTACACCATTCATGTTAACGGCAGCAGCTGGACGGTGCCCTATGTGCCCGGCGACAGCGATTGTGATATGTATGGCGGCAACAGCAACTGGCGCGGACCGGTTTGGATGCCTATGAACTTCTTACTAATCGAAAGTTTGCGCAAATATCATTTTTATTACAGCGATGATTTTAAAATAGAATATCCTACTGCTTCAGGACATTATCTCACGCTCAAACAGGTTGGCAATGAAATTGCCTGCAGGTTGCTGCGCATCTTCAAAAGAGATGAACAGGGTAAAAGGGCGGTGTTTGGCGATAATGATAAACTACAACACGATCCTCATTTCAAAGATTATATACTGTTTCATGAATATTTTCATGGCGACAGCGGCAAAGGCCTCGGCGCCTCCCACCAAACCGGCTGGACGGGCCTGATCGCCAATTTGATTATTATGAAGAATAACGGGTAGATATAAAGCCTCTCGCAAAGGCAAAGCCGCAAAGCTTTTTCTTGCGTTCTTAAAGATCGCGAAGCGATCTCCTTTGCGCCCTTGCGCCTTTGCGAGAAATACATCTGCGTCTCTGCATTGCCTATTGCCTCATTGCCTATTGCCTGCCCACCGGCCCATCACTCACTTTAATCCCATTGCGCCACACGGCGTTGATGGTCCTTGTGTTTATAATATCGGCGGCCGGGTTTTTATCGAGCACAATAAAATCGGCTTTCTTTCCCGGTTCAAGGGTGCCCGTTTCGGCATTTATGCGCAACAGCCTGGCGCCGTTTTGGGTGGCTATGGTTATTGCTTCCAGCGGCGTGAGTCCTGCTTTTACCAGCAATTCCATTTCCATATGTTCTGAAAAGCCCTGCACACGAACAGGGTTCGCGCCCGAGTCGGTGCCCAGCGCAATTAATACACCAGCTTTATATAACTTATACAGGTTGTTCAAAGCGGTTTGCAAAGCAGCCACTTCCTGTTGGGCTACCGGGTTTTTGCTCAGTTTTTCTTTATAAGCCGGGTTGGTGATCATATTCAATACGCCTGGTTCCAATGCAGCCTGAAAGAACGGATCGTTTATCCATGGGGCATCCTGCTGGTAGATGAAGGCAAATTCATCGAGCGAAAGAGTAGGAATATAAATAATACGTTTCTTTTTGATAGCGGTTATCAGTGCATCATCCAGTGCCGAGTCGCGGATGCTGTGCGCGAAAATATCAACACCGGCGGCTACTAACTTACGGGCATCTGCAATATGATAAACATGCGAAGCTACCCTGATGCCCTGTTTATGTGCTTCATTGATGATAGCGGTGTATACTTCTTCCTTCATCGTGGGAAACTGCCCCCAGAAATCATCTACCCACATTTTGATAACGTCTGGTTTCATGTACGCCAGCTCCTGTACATATTTTACCGCTTCTTCAGGTGTTTCAGGCCGGTAGATGGTTGATACGCCGGGCGGCAGTCCGTTTTTTACGCCAAACCCGTAAATGGCAGAATACATCGTAGCACCGGGTATCAATCCCTCGCGCGAAGAATCACGCAACGCAATGCCGATAGGTTGTTCAGTGCCCATTGATAAAATGGCGGCCACGCCATATTGCTCATAGCGCAGCAACTGGTTACGAACATTGGCAGCCGTATAATTAGCTGGGGACGACAGCGTGTCTTTCAGATTGCCCAGGTGTCCGTGAGTATTGATAATGGTGGGCATGATGTATTTCCCCGTCATGTCGATCCGGATCGCATTGGCGGCAGAAACATTGTTGAGCTGGTTACCAATGACAGTGATTTTATCACCGGTAATCGTTACAAACTGATTGGGTTTTACGGGGCGCCCGGTACCATCAATAACGTTTACATGCTGCAGAATGGTCATTTGCGACAGGCTGCTTTGAGCAAGGAATGCAAACAGCGAAAAAATGAAAAAGTATTTCACATGGATGGTTTTTAATACCTTAAAGATAGGATACCATTGGTAAATGGGCGGAAAGCTTAAATTTGCAATGCATTTATCAAACCAACCTGCGCCTTGATCCTTCGAATGAATGAATGATGTCCCGCTTTAGGCGGGACCTGCTTCTGATTAATTTTTGTTGGGTAGAAGTTGATTTTTGTAAACCGAACTGCTGCATCATCATGGATATAGATTTGTACAGGCGGATTGCAGACGGTGATGAAGCAGCATTTGCCAGCCTCTTCAACCGGTATTATCCGCTACTGCGCCCTTTTATTTATAAGCTCACCCGTTCTGCAGACAAAACTGAAGAAATGCTGCAGGAAACCTTCATGCGCATATGGCTCAGCAGAGACCAGCTTCCCGTAATTGGTAATGTGCATGCCTGGATATTCACCATCGCGTCGCGCCAATGCCTGCAGGCTATACGAAAAGACCTGAACGATCGCAAAAAAATAGCCGTGCTGCAGCAACACGAGGCGGCACAGGTAGCCCATACGCCGCTCGATAGTGCGCAACTGGCCGAAATGACCCGCCTGGTGGCGCAGGCCATCGGCAGTATGCCGCCACAGCGACAGCTTATTTACCGTATGAGCCGCGAGCAGGGGTTAAAACCGGCACAAATTGCCGAAGCACTTTCGTTATCGGTGGCAACCGTAAAAAATGTTCTGGTTACCGCGCTTAAAGAAATACGCAGTCACCTTGCCGCTTCGGGCCATGTGATCAGCCTGCTTTATATTTTATTAATGTTTTTTTGACATTTTCTTAATATTCCAATAGTACGTTCTTCCCGCAGCTGCATCTATGCAATGGGGGAGTTGGTAAAAACACTTACATGCAAACAGAAGCCATCAAATTTTTAATTGAACAATATATAAAGGGCGAGCTTACACCGGCTCAGCAGGATCAGCTGTTGCAACTGACCGGCGTACAACACGAAACCGAATTACTGGACGTGCTTACCGCTATGCTCGAAGCCGAATCGGCCCAGGCTGTTGGGGTTGATGCCAATGTGTTGCGCAACTCGCTGCAGCAGGTGTTGGCGGTTGATAAAGCATCTCCGGTTGCTACGCACCGGTTACCGGCGCCAGGTTACAGGCGGCTGGCCTGGATGGCGGCGGCTGTATTTTTAGCCGTTGCAGGAGGCGTGGCTTTTTATTGGATCAGTAAAAATGATAAGAATATAAAAACAGTAGCATCCGTACCCTATAAAAACGATGTGCTGCCGGGTGGCAACAAAGCCATTCTTACACTGGCTAACGGACAGCAGATCGCTCTCGACAGCGCCGCGAACGGCATGCTGGTGCTGCAGGGTGGTGCGCAGGTAACGAAGGAGGGCGACGGTTTGAAATATGATGAAAGCCCGAAGTCGGAAGCCGGAAGTCAGAAGTCAGAAGATATTGCTTATAATATTTTATCGACTCCCAGAGGTGGACAGTATAAGCTGGTGCTTCCCGATGGCAGTAAGGTGTGGCTGAATGCTGCTTCTTCAATAAAATATCCTACGGTATTTATAGGAAATGAAAGAAGGGTTGAGATAAGTGGCGAGGCATATTTTGAAGTGGCAAAATTGCAGGGAAAAAAGTTTATCGTATCCATTAACCGCGGGGCCGAGGTAGAAGTATTAGGCACTCACTTTAATATCAACGCCTATAATGATGAAGCAGTAATAAAAACAACCTTGTTGGAAGGAAAAGTGAAAGTGAAGCCGGAAGGTGATAGCCATCGCGACAGAAATCCGACTTCCGACCTCCGACTTCCGACTTCAGTTTTTTTGAATCCCGGTGAGCAGGCGATGATCTCTTCAGCTAATCACCCCATCGATGTAGCAGAAGTAGATACAGACGAAATAGTAGCGTGGACGAACGGTATGTTTATTTTCCGCGACCAGGATATACAAACGATCATGCGGCAGATCAGCCGCTGGTACGATGTGCAGATCAGCTATGAAAAAACAATGGTGAAAGAAAAGTTCAACGCTACCATTCCCCGCAGTGTACCCGTATCGAAAGTATTGCACCTGCTTGAAATGACCGAGCAGGTACATTTTAAAATAGAAGGTAAAAAGATTATTGTACAGCCATGAAAAAATGAAGAACCAAAACAAAAAGCCAGAGATGGTGCGAACATCCCTGGCTTTGATTTGAGCATTTAATAACAATAGTCAGCGACGACTACCATTTCTCCCGATAGCGATCGGGAGTGGTTATCTATTCACTCAAACTAACCAAAAGTATGCAAAAAACTGCTTTCACCCGCCGAAGCCCTGGCGCAGGCGGGTTCATCCACCGTAGCTTCAGCGAAGGTGGATTCTCCCAAACGGGGAAAAAAATAATGCGCGTGATGAAACTGATGACGATCTTCTTAACCATTGGCTGTTTACAGTTAAGCGCCCGGGGGCTTTCGCAAAGCGTAACCCTGCGGGTAAAAAATGCGCCGCTGGTACAGGTGTTCAAAGAAATAGAAAAACAAACCGGCTTTGTTTTCATCTATGGAAAATCAATGCTTGAGAAAACAAGTAATGTAGACCTGCAGGTGAAAAATATGCCGCTCACCGAAGTGCTGAACATGTGTTTTCAAAAGCAGCATGTTACTTACACTATCGAAGACAATAAGTATATCGTTATAAAACCCAGGCCTGCTCCGGCTGTTATTATTAAGCAACAGGTAAAAATTAACCAGCAACAAGGCACGCCCATCACCGGCAGTGTGTATGCCCGGGATGGTTCGCCACTACCCGGTGCTACTATTACCAATAAGAATACAAAAGAAAGAACAGTTACGAATAACAAAGGCGTTTTTACACTTCCTTTTTCAGAAGGCGACATACTGGTTATAACCTATGTAGGATTTGAGCCGAAGGAGTTGACGATAACGTCAAATATGGTGGTTACGTCGGTGGTTACGGTTACACTCACTCCAGCCAACTCTTTGCTCGATGAAACAGTAGTGATTGCATATGGTACTACCACCCGCCGAAAAAGTACCGGTTCGGTAAGTTCCATTACTGCTGAAGAAATACAAAAACAACCGGTGGCCAATCCGCTGGCCGCACTTCCCGGACGTATATCCGGCGCCGTTGTTACACAGAATAATGGTTTGCCCGGCAGCGCCGTTCAGGTGCAGATCAGGGGACAAGGTTCATTATCTCAGGGCACTATTCCTTTATATATTATCGACGGAGTACCCTTTACAAATTTCAACGGCTTTCAGCCCCCGACAGATAACCTGAATTCAACTATAATAGGCGCCAATGGTGGTGTTAGTCCGTTTAGCATGATCAATCCCGCCGATATTGAAAGGATCGATGTTTTAAAAGATGCTGACGCTACCTCCATCTATGGCTCACGCGCTGCTAACGGCGTAGTGCTTATAACTACAAAAAAAGGTAAAGCAGGTAAACCCGAAGTACGGGCCAGTTTTTACCAGGGCAGTGGAAAAATGCCACATTTTATTCCTATGCTCAATCTTGAACAATACCTGGCAATGCGAAGAGAGGCCTTTGCAAACAGCAATGTTACGCCTGATGCTACCAATGCGCCCGATCTGAAGGTTTGGGATACCACACGGGGTACCGACTGGCAAAAATACTTTTTGGGAGGTACCGCCCATACTACCGATGCACAAACAAGCCTGTCGGGTGGGGCCGGGGGGATCCGCTTCTTATTTAACGCAGGATATCACAGGGAAACGACGATTTTCCCGGGCAATAATGATGATAAAAGATTGTCGGCCCGTATCAATACCGATTATACTTCGCCAGATCATAAATTTAATATTGGCGTTTCTGCCGCTTATTCAAACGACAACTCCAGGTTGCCCTCATACGATTACACGCGTTTTTATAATATGCCGCCCAATATGCCATTATATAACAATGATGGTAGTGCGCCTTACCAGAGTTTTACTTTTTCCAACGTACCGGGGGCGGAGTTGCTGAGAAGATATTACTCAACCATTAGTAACCTGATCACCGATCTGTCGCTTCGGTATACGATATTGCCTGACCTGAACCTGAAAGCCAATATTGGGTATACCAAAATGGTTCTCGATCAAAAATATACCAACCCGGCACGATCAGATAATCCTTCGGGTTTTAGTGGTGCTGGTTTTTCCGGACAGTATAACTATTCGAATTTTACCAATGGCAATACCAGCAACTATATTATCGAGCCAACCATCGATTATACGGTTAAGTTAGGAAATGGTAAACTGATGGCGCTTGCCGGAGCCAGCTGGCAGAACAATCGTTCTGTTAGCAATAATATATTGGCGTGGAATTATTCAATGGAAGCTTTATTAGGTACGTTGGCAGCTGCAGGTAACTGGAAGCCGAGTTATGTTAGTGATGTAGCGTATAAGTATACAGCTGCGTTTGGACGGTTAAATTACGACTGGAAAGGAAAATATATTCTGAATGCAAATTTCAGAAGAGATGGTTCTTCGCGTTTTGGCCCCAACAACCGTTTTGGCAACTTTGGTTCCATTGGCGCTGCCTGGGTTTTTTCGGAAGAACCATTTGTAAAGAACAACCTTTCTTTTCTTAGTTTTGGTAAGTTGAGAAGTAGTTATGGTACATCGGGCAATGACCAGATCTCTAACTATCTTTATCTGGGGTTATATAATCCTTCAACCCCTATGCTAACGCAGGCCACTCTCAATCCGCAGGCTACACTTAAAAATTCAAACATACAATGGGAAACAAAAAACAAGTATGAGCTGGGCCTTGAACTGGGTTTTATACAAGACAGGATAATGCTTACCGCGAACTATTACCAAAGCAGGTCGGGTAATCAGATTACTCTTATGGCTTTTCCCACCCAGGCTGGTGTAAACAGTATTACAGATAATTTACCGGCCATTATTGTAAATAAAGGCGTAGAAATAGATCTCACTACAACCAATGTAAAAACAAAGGACCTGGAGTGGAAGTCGTTTTTTAATATCACATTTTACACGAACAAACTGGCTGAGTATCCCGGGCTTGAAAGTTCTTATTATGCTTCATCTTATATAGTAGGAAAGCCGGTTAATGTTACGCAGCTATATCACTATTTAGGTGTTGATGCAACAACCGGTGCGGCAAAATATGCTGATAAAAATGGTAACGCAGTTTCATCTCCTTCCTATTCAACCGACCGCATACTGATGCCGGTTGGAAATCCATATTACGGAGGAATGACCAATACAATTACCTGGAAGGGTTTTCAACTGGATGTTTTTTTACAATACCACCATCGTATGGGAAAAACGAATCTGTTCCCCTCCGTATCGCCGGTTGGTAATTTGAGTAACCAAACTACTGATGTTTTGAATCGTTGGCAGAAACAAGGCGATAATACCCTGTATCCTGCTTACAGGTATAATGGCAGTGATTATTCTTTTTCATTTTCAGACGTTGTATGGGGCGACGCCTCTTATGTGAAATTACGTTCAGCCGGGGTGTCTTATTCTTTGCCTC
>Ga0114129_10014226_pt1 | contig 11337 bp, 8 predicted proteins | sample RhiMetdeltSRZDD1_FD_80071 | JGI IMG/M metagenome (GOLD analysis project Ga0114129, IMG submission 80071) | Populus rhizosphere microbial communities from Tennessee, USA - Rhizosphere MetaG P. deltoides SRZDD1 (version 2) (version 2) | ecosystem: Host-associated > Plants > Roots > Rhizosphere >... | reverse complement strand
TGATACGCTTCGAACGTACCGGTGTAGAGGACCGTCGGCGTCGTTGCGGCGAGACCGAGCGTGCGTCGGATTTCGGCGGCCTGCGCCGGCGTGGCCTCTTCGCCGGCGGACCCCGGTGCGTTTTCGATCAGCACCGTGTGGGCGCGCGGGTCGATCGCGCGTACGGTGTCTTCGAGCGCCGGACAAATCACGATCACGACGCGAGACCGTCTGATCATGAAGCGTTCGATCCTCTGGAACGCGCGCTTCATGAATGACGAGCGGCTGAACGCGAAATTCGTGAGCTGCTGCGGCAGGCTCGAATGCATGTCGTACACGTGGGGCACGCGCAGGAGCGCCGCGAGCGGCGCCCCGATGACCCCCGCTTCTTCATGAGAGTGGATCGCGTCGTAACGTGACGAGAACGCGCGGCGCATCGCGGTCAGCGAGAGCAGCGCGTCGAGCGGAATCTTCGCGGCCGACGGACCGACACGTACATCGCGCATGAACGGCGGCTTGATCGCGCGGAAAATGCGGAGTCCCGGCATCGACACCGCCTGCCCGAACGGGTACGTGACGAGATCGACCTGGTGCCCGAGCGCCGTCAGCGCGCGAATGCGATGGAACTCGCTGAAAGGTGTGCCGCGCGGTTCGAAAAACGGCTCGGGCGCGATCATCAGAATGCGCACGGTTCGGTCGATTTTCGCATGAAACCGTAGTACAGTGTCGGGTCCCTTTCTGTTGAATGCCCGCGGATCACCCCGAATCTTCGTCTCCGCGCCGCCACGTCCTGCTGGCCCTCAAGATCGTCGTCAGCATCGTTCTGCTCGCGGTGCTCTTCTCGAGAATCGATGTCGGCAAATTGTGGGTGATCGCGCGACAGGCGTCGCTCCCCTGGCTTGCGGTCGCGCTCGGCATTTTCTCGCTCAACATGATCGCGAGCACGTGGCGATGGCTCGTCCTCCTCGAGACGCAGGAAGTCACGGTGAGACGACGCTGGCTGTTCGGATCATTTCTGGTCGCGAGCTTCTTCAACAACTTCCTGCCGAGCAACATTGGCGGCGACGTGATGCGGATCAGCGATACAGCCAAGCTGGCGGGCTCGCGAACGTTGGCCGCAATGGTCGTCTTGATGGATCGGGGTCTGGGACTGATGGCCCTGATCTTTGTCGCCGCGGTGGGCGCCTCTGCCGCCGGTACGGTGCATCCGGCTGCGCTGCCCATCTGGCCCGCGTGGCTGTGGGCTGGTTTCGTGGCCGGCGCCGCCGCGTCGGCGCCGGCGGTCTTCGCGCCGGCCGAATTCAGCCGTTTGCTGCAACCGCTTACGGTGTTCCATCCGGAGTGGGTGGGGAACCGAATTGAGAGGCTCACCGAGGTACTCATGCGCTTTCGGGATCAACCCGGAGCGCTAGCGCGCTGCTTCGCGACAGCCGTATTCGTGCAGGGAACGATGGTCGTGTTCTATTTCTCCGTCGCGCACGCGCTGCATCTGAACGTGTCGCTCTCCGATATCGCGGTCATCGTGCCGCTTTCTTTCGTCGTGCAGATGCTGCCGGTGTCCTTCGGCGGATTCGGGGTACGAGAGGCGACCTTTTCGATCTACTTCTCGCGGATCGGCCAGCCGATCGAATCAGCCATTGCGATGTCGCTCATAGCACAGGCATTGATCATGCTCGTTTCTCTCAGCGGCGCCGCCGTGTACGTCTCGCGCACCCACCGCCGATGAGGGCACGGAGCTGCCGTCTCCTCCCTTTCCACCCTTCCAATCGTGTCCTTGTTCAGCGATCGATCGACTCACCCTCCAGAATCTCGTAGAGCCTCGTGTTCTCGTCCGCATACAACGGCCGCAGCCTGGTTGAAAACTGCTCCAGCCGCTCCTCGACTTCCGCCCGCGTCTTCTCGTCGTACACGTCGAGGTGAAACATCGCGTATCGGACGCCGAGCCGGTGGGCCGCGTCGAACGCCGACGGATAGGGAAAAGGCGCCAACGCCGCGCCGTTCTCCTCGAAGCCCGGCGGAACGTAGTCGCTGTACCCGTTCACCAGCGGCATCCAGTGCAGGGTCGACATCAGCATGTAGATCGTGTGCCTCGGGTAGAAGCGAGGCCGGTCGAAAAACGGCATCTCGATCACCGGCGCACGTGGAAGCCGGGCCAGGACGCGGTACGCAGGCGACGGCGACACAGGCGGCGGAAAATCGAGCGGCATCAGATGATCCGCGACGGCGAGCGTGAGGAGTAGCGCACCCACTCCGGCAGTCCACCGAGCCCGCGACTGCAACGCGGCCACGGCGTGTCCGGTCAGCACCGACAGCCCGAAGACCACGATCAGCGCGAACCGCACCGGAGCGCGCATCAGCGCGAAGCCGGGCATCGCATGGAACAACGCGCTGTACAGTCCGGCGTTGGGGCCGAACGACGCCCAGACGGCCAGCGCCGTCAGGCTGCCGTACAGGATGACGACCTCCGCGGACCGCCCGCGAAGACCCCACGCGGAGCCGAGCCGCCCGAGGCCGAGGACGAGCGCCACGAAGCCGGGAAAGGCCAAGTCGCTCCACGGCGTGACATACGGCAGCATCCATTGGTGCGCGAGGCCGGCGGAGGCGAAGTACGAATGCCAGTCTGCCGCATATTGGACCGACTCGGCCAACGGACGGTTGAAGGCGCCGACTCGCTGCAACAAGAAATACGGCGCGAAGAGCGGCAACACGAGGCCGGCTGCTACAGCTGCCGCAACCCCAACGGCCGACCAGTACCGCCGGTCACGCCATAGACGCCGTGTGAAGGCCGTCACGAGAACCGCCCAGCCGATGAGCAACGTCACAAAGATGCCGTAATACGCGCAGCAGAACGTGGTGAACGCCATCGCCAAGCCCAAGCCGACGGCGCGGCCACGCGATGGCACGTCGGCCATACGGTGGAACGCGAGCATGCTGAAAGGGATGCCGGGCGTCATCAGCAACTGAATGTGCGTGTTGTGGGCGAACACGAACGGACAGAAAGCGAAGCAGATCGCCGACACCGCCGCGCCCCACCGATTCCCTGTCACGTACGCGGCAAGCCAGTACATCCCGACTGTGGTCAGGAAGAACGCGAAAATCATCACCGCGTTGTGTGCGATGTACGGGTTGCGCGTGGCCCAGTAGACCGGTACGGCCAACGCGCCGGCGACCAGGTTCGTCTCCGAGTACAGCAGTGTGCCCCGATGTGGGTAGAAAATATTTGCGTCGAACAGGTGCACCGGATCGACGACCATCGTCCTCGCGACCCACGCGACATTCCATAACGAGAACTGACCGTCGCTGCGATCGGCCCTTGCGTGCCGGCCCGGATGGAGCGAAATGGGGTACAGGAGAAATACGGTCAGCGCGGCGCCCGCCAACAGCACCAGCAAATGTTCGCGCCCGCCGTTGCCCGGACTGACTACGTCCGGCTCCGGCGGGGCAAGCCCTACTCTTTGACGGGCTTCGTCTGCCATGTCGACGTCTCAGCGTCGATATACTCGGGCACGAGCCGAACGCGCGCGCCGAGGAACCGACTGTCGTTGGAGCCCGGCGCATCGAGGAACGGCACAAACCCGGAGGTTGTCGTGATCGACACGGTGTATAGATAGCTCGTTGGGTTCTCGTCGCGCGTGTACGGCAAGCCGCGCTCGACGCTCAGGTTGAAGCGCGCGATGTCGCCGGGTTTCATCGCGAGCGCGCGCGTCTCTGTGCCGGTCGCGACGGTCACCTTCTCTACATCACCGCCGTTCTCCACTTCAACTCCGAGACGTGCGATCGCTTTCGTCACAAAGCGTCCTTCTCCGATGCCGACGACCGGCGCCCGCAAGATGACGTCGGCGCGCGACTTGCCTCGTACCCAGAACGAATCGCCTTCGGGATTGAACGCATTGTCGTCGGCGAAGTACGCGAGCCCCGGCGGCGTGCCGCCAAGCGGACGCTTCATCCGGTCGGGGTCTGCAGCCATCGGCAGGTCGTTCAACAGCGTGAGCTCGATCGGCAGCCACCGCAGCGGGCCCGACTTCGCATGTTCGCCCGGATGGAACGACGAATAGAACGGGTTGAGCAGGATTTTGGCTGTGAACAGCGCACCCACGCCGAGGGCCACGGCCGCGCCGCCCAAGCCCGCCAACGGAGGCGTGAGGAAGAGGAAGAGCGGGTAGAAGCTGAGGAAGTACCGGTTGCCCACCGGACCGCCGCCGCCCGAATAGGTGAACGGCGTGAGGATCAGCAGAACGAGTGCCGCGCCAACGATGGTGGCGGCCGTCAGCCATTGCCACTTTTCGCGCTTTCTGGTCAGGAACAGAATGGCGCTGAGAACGCCGGGGAAGAAATACGGGACGAAACCGCAAAAGCGCCCAACGACGAAGTATTCCACATTGCTGGCGAAAACCGTGACAGTGTGCGGGTTGACCAGCACGTGCCCGACCATGATCGTCTCGCGTCCACGAACTGGCCCGATGTTCTCGAATGTCTCTCGCTCGTTGGCGAACGGAAAGCCGTCGCGACCGTAGAACGTCTTGCGGTCGCCACCCTGATAGTTGAACTCACCGGTGATCGCGGCGTTCGCGAGAAACAGACCACCGGCTACCAGCGCCCACGCCAATCCGGTGACGATGGCGCGGCGCCACTGGCGGCGACTGGCCGCCAGCGCCAGGAGCGGAAACATCAGGATGGCATGTGGCGGCTTCGAGAACGTCAGAATGCCGACGAGCGTCGCGGCGAGATAGTCGGAGCCGGGCCCTCCCCGGAAACCCTTTTGCGGCGCGACTTCCTTGTACGACCACAGAAACATCGCCCAGAACGCGAGCGATACGTTGAAGAGCTCGGGCGTCAGCCAGACGAAATACACCGGCGTCACCGAACCGGCGAGAAACGCGACCGCGTAGGCCAGCGCCGCGCGCGGCGGACTGCCTCGCGCGACCACGAAGGTGTAAGCGACGAACAGGTTCAGGCACAGCAGCAGCGCATGAAGCACCAGAAAGCCGTTGGTGCCGAACAGAAACACGAAGGGGGCGGCGACGAGCGGGTAGATGAACGACTTGCTGTAGTACAGGCGCGTTCGCACCGGATCTTCGAGCTTCTCCAAACGCACGAAAGGAAACCGATCCGAGGCGCGAATCCGGATCGCCTTTCCGCGCTTCAGAAAAATGCCTTCCGGCCCGCCCGAGTATTCATGCCACACGCGCTCGAGGTCTCGATGCTCGAAGGTGAAGTCGGCGTCGCGCGCGAGGCTGTGCGCGAGGCTGTAATAGGTGGCTTCGTCGCCCTTGAAGCCGCCAGACGCTTTCGGAAAGTCGATCGATACCGCGAAGGCCACCAGCAGCAAGCCGAGCGCGACGGTGGCGATCACCCCGGGGCTGCGCGTCACGCGGAGGACTCGGACGTCAGAAATGACAGATCGGCACGCAGGATGCCCTTCCGCCGCGTGACCCTCGATGTTTCGTGCAGGAGCATGTAGAGCCGTTCCATCTTGTGGACGAATGCCGTGATGTCGTATTGCCGTCCCGATGCACGGGCCGCGGCGCCGAGCCGCGCGCGCTCGTCAGGGTGATCGATCGCCCACACAATCGCCTTCGAAAGGGCCGCAGCGTCGCGCTTCGGCACGATGACCGCGTCGTGATCCGGCGTGAGGATGTCGAGGAGACCGTCCGCGTCCGTGGCGACGATCGCTTTACCCATGGCGAGCGCCTCAAACCCGGTGAGCGGCGTCCCTTCCCACAACGACGGGAAGACGCTGAGGTCGAACGCCGACAGTGTCGCCGGCACGTCGCGTCGAAATCCGGCGAACACGAAGCGGTCGCCGAGCCCGAGAGCGGCCGCCTGCGCCTGGAGCGACGCGAGGAGGGGCCCCTCGCCCACCAGATAGAAGCGGGCCTGTGGCCGTTCGCGCACAACGCGGGCGGCGGCGTCGACGAGGAACGAATTCCCTTTCGAGTCGTGAAGACGTGTGATCGTGCCGACGGCAAAATCGTCGCGGGCGATGCCGAGCTCTTGGCGCGCCTGGGCGACTTCGTGCGCGCCTCGCTGACGGCTGAACTCATCGAGCGGCACGCCCAGATACACGACCTTCACCTTCGATGGAGGAATCTGGCGCGCGTGAATCACGAAATCGGCTGTGCTCTTCGACACGGCGATCGCGATGTCGGTACACGGTTCGAGCAGCCGATCAGCCACCTTCTGAAACCACGGCGTGTCGGTGAGGTTGGCGTGCTCGTGCAGAATCGTCGGAATGCCGCGTACCGCCGCCGCCATGCGGCCGAACGTGGTCGCACCGTAGCCGTGAAGATGCAGGATGTCGATCTGTTTGCGATCGACGACTTTCAGCAGATCTCGCAACGTCAACGGATCGAACTTCGATCGCTCGAGGTACGTGATGTCCACGCCCTGCGCCTCGAGCGTTTCTTCCGAAAGGTCTTTCCGGCGAAGGCTGACGAGGGAGACGCGGAAACGGTTGAGGTCGAAGCGCGGGATCATCCAACTGAACAGGCGTTTCACCCCGTGCATCCGCGACCCTTCCCAGCCGAGGTGATCGCAGACCTGCAGCACGTTCAGCGTTTTTGGACTCATCCTGCGTGGAGGCCGCGATTATAGCGTGCTCGGCTGTATGTGTTCCTTGACATCACTACCTCGTCCTTTTAGAATCGCTCCTCACCTGCCAGCGCCAGCTTCAAGTGAAAGTCGCCAGGTTTTCCCGCCCTGGCTGCGTACGACCGTTTACTAAAGTTCGCGACGATTCACGTCGATAGTTCTGATTGCGGCATTAACCATTAATCACTGTACGCGAGGGTCGCGTTTGAGTTCAGCCACCATGAAGACACCGGTTGCTCTGTTTCTGTCTGTACTCTCGGTCGTGGCTGCCAGCGGCTGCGCGGCTGAAAAAAGTTCCAACCCGTTGACGCCCACGGTCGCCGGTCCGATTCCGGGCGTCCAGATCACCGCTCCGAAGGTTCTCCTTCCAACGGCCACCAAGATTCCGGTCGAGCAGCAGCCGGTGACGCTGCTCGCCGAGAATGCCGGGACCAGCGGCGTTCGGCCGCTGACGTACCTGTTCGAAGTGGCAACCGACAGCGGATTCGCCAACAAGGTATTCATTCGTGAAGATGTGCCTCCCGGTGAGGGCGGCCGAACCAGCCTCCGTCTTCCCGATCGATTGGCGCCCGAGCGCAGCTACTTCTGGCGTGTCCGTGCGCAGGACGGGGCGAATACCGGTCCCTACTCGAATCCCGGCGCGTTTGATGTCTACACGCCAATCGTGATCGGTCCGCCGACGCTCAACTCGCCGGCGATCAACGCCGTGCTCACCACAGTGCGCCCGAAGTTCGTGCTTGGCAACTCGATTCGATCCGGCCCCGTCGGCAACTTGAGCTATGTGATCGAGGTGTCGGACAACGACACCTTCGCGAACAAGATCGGCGTATGGACTGTCGCCGAACAGGGCGGCCAGACGTCGTTCGACACGCCGTCGGATTTCGGTTACAGCAAGATTCTCTTCTGGCACGCGCGCGCGTTCGATCCGACCACGAACGGACCATGGTCCGAGATCCGATCGTTCCAGACCGGCGCCGCGCCGGTCGTGACTCCGCCGTCAGGTGGAGGAGGTGGCGGCGGCGGCGGCAAGTGGGAGACCTGCCCCACCGCCGACAGGCAAAAGCTCTCTGAATGCGTCGTCGCAGCCGTCGGTCCGGCTCACACGGAAGCGGGTGCCTTCGAAGTGACCAAGCGGATCGCCTGGCTGCTTCGCGGTGAGGGCGGCGGCCTCTTGATCAAGAACGGCGGAGAGAACATCGTCTCGTGGAAGGGCTACAGCTTCGCCGCGGCGCGAATCTGCTATCCCGACGGCCACATCTACAAAGTGTTGTCCGACGTGCCGACAACCAATGGTCCGAGCTGGCAGGACAACGGCTTCGTCGATCGCAGCCTCTACGTGCCGGCGATTGATCCGCGGTAGGAGAGGGTGAGAGAAAAGTTAAAAGAGAAAACTTAAAAGAGAAACGTTAAAAGTTAAGAGGCCAAAGTGAAAAGTCAAACGCAGAATCTTCCTGGTTTTAACTTTTAACTTCTCACTTTTAACTTTCAGAAGCGTAGCCGAAGACCGACGCCCGTCTGGAATCCGCCCGCCTTCAGGTCGGCTGCCGACGGGAGATCCACTGAGCCGCCGTTGTAGCGGATGAACACGCCGGCTCCGGCTTGCTTCACGAACATGTAGCTGAGGTCGGCGCCGACGTTGATGCCCTTCGCAGTTCCCGACTGACTCTGAATGGTGGGGTTCACATTCTGGGTGCCTGCGGGAATGGACACGCTGGTGATCATGGTCTGTTCCACGCGAGTGAACGACGGGCCGATTGACAGCGCGAGATCGACCTTGTCGATGATCGGCACGAAGCCGACGAGCAGCAGGTAGACGCTGCGGTCTTTTCGATCGGCCGGACTCTCGGGGATCGTCATGGAGGCCGGGCGGTTGAAGAAGACTGGGCTCGGGACCGATGCCGCCCCCGCGGTGGCGCCGGTCTGGCTGAACGTCGTGAAACCTATGGCGGCGCCGATGTTCTTGGTCGCCTTGTAGCCGACGCTGAAGTCGAAGATCGGCCCGCTCTTGACTGTGGTCGTCGTATTGACCGTCGCTGTCTGGCCGTAGATCGGAATACTGAAGTTGTTGTCGATGGAACGCGCTTGCGTCTGCGCGCCGACGTTCACGTTGACGAAGACTTTGTCGTTGAGCAGGCTCTGTGCCTCGGCGAGAGAGCCGAACGTCAGTGTGAAGCTGCTCAGCAGTACAGCGATGCGCGTCGTTGTATTCATCGATTTCCTCGAGTTGATGTGAAATGAATCGCGTGATCAGCGAATGTCGTGAACGCCGTGTGATGGTAACACGGACGAGATGCAACTTTTTCGGTACGACAGACGATCACTTCGGCTACAATAGCCGCCAATCCCACGCATCGTCGGCCCATAGTCCCGTTCTTGGAGCAGTTGAATGAAACGAAGAAACCTGGTTCTGTTTGGTGTGTCCACGCTCGTCGCGACCGCGCTCGCGTGCAGCTCAGCTAATCCTGCGACACCAGTCGCGCCTGCCTCCACCGGTCCCACCGCGGCATCGGATGGCTCGACGCTCAAGGCATCGGCGCCGACGCTTCAGTCGCCTATCAACGGCGTAAAACTGACGTCAACGACCGTCGTGCTTACTGCGGGTGCATCAACGCCGCAGTTCACGACGGGTCTGCCGCTTCAGTACCGCTTCCAGGTGATGAACGCGGCCGGCACCGTCGTCGATCAGGCGCTGGTGCCGACGACGACTTGGACAGTGACGGCGCAGCTCGTGGGCAACGCGACGTATACCTGGCGAGTCCGCGCGGAGTATCTCGGCGAGGCGGGACCGTGGGCGATTGCGCAGGCCTTTATCACCATCGACCCCGCCATCGTCAACGACGTGCTGACGAATGGCAGCACTGTGGGAAGGCAGCTCGGCGGGAGATTCATAGCCGGCCAAGGCTGGCAGGGGCTGTCGGTGACCGATGCCATCTACTATGACATCCCCACGTGCGACAACTGTACCGTGGAATTCGACGTCACCAACATCGGCAAGGGAGAAGGCGTGTGTTGCAACGCCGACCTGAAGTTCCTGTCGATGGGCGACGCCAACGCCTTCGGCGACTTCGGCTCATTCCGGGATCATCCCTGGAAGATGCATTTGAACCAGCGGGGCGACGGTGACGGGACCGGCCTGGAAATTATCTGGCGAAACGGCGGCGCGGGGAATGGCAACCCGGGCGATCACCGAATCAAGATGAACGGCGGCGGTCCGGACTTCCGGAACAGCAGCGTGTTCCATTTCGTCGTCAGATGGAGCCCGAGCGGGTACAACATCTCTGTGGGCACGAATGGCGGCCCGCAAATCGAGTACATGGCAGACGGCTTCGGGGGGCGTGCGTTTGCGCCGCCGAACCACCGCATCGCGCTCGGATGCCCGCCACGCTCCGAATCGTTCATCGGGATAATCTATCGGAACGTGCTGATCAAGAAGAATCAATAGTCGATGATCGTTCGGACGGAAAACGAAGGGCGGCTGGATCAAACCAGCCGCCCTTTCTACGTACCGATACACTTCTTCAGAAAGTCGAGGAACCTCGAAGCCACGATGGCCTTTATTGCCTGCGGATCGTGACCGCGAACGCCCCGGAATTGTCCTCCAATACGCTGTCGTTGACGCCGAGAAAGAGTCGGCCGTTTGCAGGCATGCCGACGTTGGGGTTATTCGAGCCGATCCCGAACGGCGTACCGTTGCCCACGCGCCCAATCAACGCGCCCACTGGCAGGCCGGGGATCGGATATCCATTCCGCGGTGCCGTCATACTTGCGGAGCCGTCTGGCGTCGCCACGAATTCAGCATTGCCGCCGCTGGCCACCGTGATCTGCCCCGTCGCCGATATCGCGAGGCTCTCGCCCTTCCTGACGTTGAGATTTGTGTCGACCCAGCGCTGGTTGCCGGGGACAGTGACTGACGTCATCAACCCTGCGGTCGCCACGGCGTTCGTGGTCGGCGTCTGCGAGTGCAACACGTTCGCGTACACGGAGCGCGCGCCCGCCGGATTCACATAGACGCGTGCGAGGTTTCCGGCGGCGATGTCGTGTCGACCGCCGCCGCGACGGTCGTACGTGATCACACTGCCATCGGCGCTGATGTGGTAAATCTTGCCGAAGATCACCTGGCCGTCTCGGGTCACGAAGACATGCCGCTCGTGCTCGACCGGGTTGTTGTCGACTTGCGGGATCTGGCCGAGCTCGGAGGCCGTCGGATCGCCCGGGACGAACGCGATCATCGCGATGTCGTCAGATGGATAATCTCTGCCGTTCAGCGTGTACACGGTACCGCCTTTATAGGTGAGCTCGCCGCTCACGCGGTCACCGTTTCGGAGCACGAACGTCACGGGTTGCGCCGCCAACGACACCAAGCCGGTGCATGCGGCCAAGACGGAAGCGCCCAATATTCGACGGATCATGTTCTCCCCCTACAGCTGTTTGTGTTCACACCCGAAGAAGGAGCAAAAGGCACACCAAGCGTCAGGAGCCTTGAGGCACCTCGTACAACTCGACGCCCGGGAACTGACGGACGAGCTTGAGTTTCGCGAGGATCGCGGGATGAACGCGGTCGTCTGGCAGCCTGACGATGACATGCGTCACGTGATATTTGGGCAGAATCAGCGCCGCCGCGTCGGGATCGCCCGACGCAGAGCCATAGAACCTGTTGACCTCGCGCAATCGTCCTTCCCCACCGACGGCTGAGTACCTCACGTCCCAGCCCAGGACGATCCGCCGCGCGGCCAGAATGGCCGTCAGCGAGGGCGACAGCGGGCGATC
>Ga0114129_10014224_pt1 | contig 11338 bp, 6 predicted proteins | sample RhiMetdeltSRZDD1_FD_80071 | JGI IMG/M metagenome (GOLD analysis project Ga0114129, IMG submission 80071) | Populus rhizosphere microbial communities from Tennessee, USA - Rhizosphere MetaG P. deltoides SRZDD1 (version 2) (version 2) | ecosystem: Host-associated > Plants > Roots > Rhizosphere >... | reverse complement strand
TGCCGATCGTGCCGGCGACGCTGCTGATGCCGAAGTCGCCGAACGGGAACTCGTCGAGGTTCGCCTTGCCGATCATCACGGCGCCGCCGCGCCGCATGCCGGCGGCCATCCGCGAGTCGAGCCGCGGCAGATGATCGACGAGCGCGCGCGATCCGCCCGTCGTCGGCAGACCGAGCACGTCGATGTTGTCCTTGAACGCGATCGGGACGCCATGGAAAGGACCGCGCACACGTCCCGAAGCGCGTTCCGCGTCGCGCGCGCGCGCCTCCGCGATCGCGCGCGGATTGAGCGCGAGCATCGACCGCAACGTCGGACCGCTTCGGTCGTACATCGACATCCGCATCAGATACTCGCGGACGATGTCCTCGGACGTCGTGATGCCGCGCGTCATCGCGTCCTGAAGCTGCTCGACCGATTTCTCGACGACGGTGAAAGGCGCCGGCCCTTCGACTCCGCTCAGGGCAGGCCAGTTCGCAATCTGCGATCGCTGCCGCGGTGTGAGCCCGCGAAGATCCGGATTGGCGGCGAGTCGGCGCGCGATGTCGGTGACGCGAGCGATCTCGGATCCCGCCGCTGGAATGCGCTGACCACCGCCCGATGACGACATGACGTTGCCATCCCGAATCCGCACGGCGGCGTCGGTGTGCGAGTCGTACAACTCGCTGAGTCCCTTCACGACAAAAGTGACGAGCGCAACCGTGTCGCCCGGTTTGACGGAGAACCTGAAGATGTACGCGATGTGGCCCGGATCGAATCCCGGCCACTTGTCGATGAACGGATCGGCGTACATGTCGCCGGCGCCGACGAGCAGTCCGCCGCGCGAGCCGAGCACGTGCGCCGAGGGTCCGTGGCCAGAGGGTCCGCGCAGCGGATCGGCGGCGCCGCGCGCGTTCTGCATCACCGTGACGAAGGTGTCGGCCGGATCGATCCGCCGATCGCCACTCGATGTCGTCGCGATGGCGACGAGCCCGCCTTCCTCGTACGCGCCGGCCGCGCCGCCCCACGCGGTTTCGACGATGCGATCTTCGTTCGAGACGTTCGTGTAGGTGTCGAAGTAGCGGAGATAGTCGGTGTCCTTCGGCGCGTAGATTGCGCGCGCGACGGCGATCCCACCGCGCAGCAGCGGTGTGATCGAGTCGAACCGCTCGTCGCCGTCATGCGACAGACCGAAGCCGGTCAGATACCGTGTCGGAACGAGGATCGTTCGATCCGGGCGGCGGACCTGCAGTTTCAAGTAGCCGAAGCCGTCGAACGGATACGCGTGTCCGCCAGTCGCAATGCCGCCGCTGTCCTGTCCCCACGGCGAGGTGTCCTGGAGGTCCCAGTACTGACCGTCAGCAGACGCAAGCCGCGTCACCGCGCTCAGCCGAATCGCCGTCAGCGCCAGCAGTGCAGCGCAACAGAGCGCAAGACCGATCCTCGACCGCATGATCTCGTTTCCTCACTCATCGAAGGGTACGAGGTCAACGGAGAAACGGTTTCACACGGAGGAACGGAGCAACGGAGGCAAGCGGAGGAGAGCATTCGACGCGGCGCCGCGTCGCGGCGGCACAGACCGATCAAGATCGACGAGACGAACGCGGCGGAGATTCAGGGCGGCGCTCGTCTCGTCGATCTTGATCGGTCTGAGCACGGCCTGCTGCGCAGGCCGTCCGCGTCGAATGCGTGTCTTCTCCGTTCGTCTCTGTTTCTCCGTTTCTCCGTGTGAATACCGTTGCTCCGTTCGCCTCCGTTTCCTCGTCGTCAGCGAATCCCGACTTGTCCCTTCACGCTCGCCTGCAGCTTCGGCGCGTCGTAGCCGACGCCGTCCTTGAACACGATCGTCACGTTGCGGATCGACGCGGGCTCCGCGATCGGATTGCCGCGGATGACGACGAGGTCGGCGAGCTTGCCGGCGGTCACCGATCCGAGCTGTTTGTCGACGCCGAGAATCGTCGCGCCGTTCAGCGTCATGATCTTGATCGCGTCGGTCGGCGTGAAACCCGCTTCGAGCAGCAGCTCGTAGTTGCGCTGATCGCCGAAGCCCGGGAGCGCGCCGCCGATGCCCGTCGGGTCGACGCCCGCTCCCAGCAGTCCTCCCGCTTTGACGAACGCGCGCTCGAACGCCTGCGCGCGCCGGAACAGCTCGGGCATCGTCGACTCCGCCGCGCGCGCCGACGTCTCGCGGCGTACGTTCAGATATTCCGCGCGCGCTTCGGGCGCCAGCGCCTCGAGCACGCGGTCCTCGAGCGGCGGTCGATCGGGATAGAACAGCTCGTACACGGCGAGCGTCGAATTCATGGCCACGTGGTTGTCGACCATCGCGCGGATCGTCCGCTCCACTTCCGGACCGTCCATCTTCACCTGCAGTAGACTCGCCCGCATGTCCGAAGGGCAATGGTCGCGCTCGCGATTCGGCACGTAGTCGCTATTGGTGAAGAACCCGTGCTCGAGCGTGTCGATGCCGAGCTCCACGGCTTCACGGAACGAAACCGAGCACAGATGACCGGTGAACTTCAGGCCGCGCTTGTGCGCCTCTTCGATCGCCGCGCCGAGCGCGGCGCGGCTGATGGTGGTGTACGCCTTGAACCACGTCACCCCTTCGTCGGCCCAATAGGTGACGATGCGCCGCGCCTCCTCCGGCGTCGACACCTGCGCCATCGTCGGCGATCCGCCCGGACCTGTGAGATACGGGCCGGTGAGATGAATGCGCGGCCCAGGCGTCTCGCCGCGATCGATGCCGCGCTTCATGTTGATCTCGTGATACGGCGACGTGCCGCCGGTCGTCCGGATCGTCGTCACGCCAGTGGCGAGGTAGAGGCGCGGCGCCGAGAACTGCAGTTGCACGCTGCGTCCGCTCGTCGTGTAAAACGTGTGATCGTGCATCCCGACGATGCCCGGGATGACGGTGTGGCCGGAAAGATCGAGCGTGCGTGCGCCGGCCGGCACCTGCGCCTGGCCTGCCGGCGTCACCGCGGCGATCTTGCCGCCCCGGATGACGATCGTCTGATCGTCGACCGCCGGCCCGCCCGTACCGTCGACGACGCGCACGTGCGCGAGCGCGACGGTGGTCTCCGGCACGCTCACGAATTGACGCACCGTCTCGGACAGCGGCGCCGATGCCTGCCCAAACGTGGCGGCCGGCATCAGCAGCGCCGCGACGACGAGAGAGATCCTGCGCATACGTGCCCTCCCGCAGGGACGGTTCGCGAACCGCACCTACCGTGTCACCTCGAAAACCATTCGCATACCTGTTTCAATGTGCTCCGCGATGTGGCAGTGCAGCATCCACTTCCCAGGGTTCGACATTTCCACGAGCACGTCGACCACGAAGCCGGTCGGTACGAGCACCGTGTCCTTCCACACGAGATTCTCGTTCGGGACGCCGTTCGACGACAGAACGAGGAACCGCTGCCCGTGAATGTGAATCGGATGCTGCATCGCGTGCAGCGCGTGGCGATCGTTGACGAGGCGCAGCTTCATCACGTCGCCGGCGCGGAAACGCCAGTCGATGTCCATGTTCTCGCGGCCCGTCGCCGAATCGCGCAGCACCCATCGCGCCGAGCGTGCCGTGACGATCCAGTCCATCTCCGGCATCGTGCCGCTCCACTCGACTGGATTCCGATAAACCGATTCGAAGTTCAGCAGCGGACCGAGCGGAAACGGCAGCTCGCCGGCGCGAAGCGTGATGAGCAGCTCGTGATCGACGGGACGCGTGAATTGTCGCCGGTACGGATCGATGTCCCCCGTCACCGCCGCGTTGGTCCGCAGCCGCTCGAAGGCCTCGCGATGATCGGGCGCGGCCGCGTCCGCGGAGACGTGAACCTCGCCGAGAACCTGTGATTCCTCGAAGAAGCGCGCCTGCACGTGATCGATGGCGCGCACGCGATTGACGAGCGCGACGTTGCCTCCAGGGCCTCCAGGGCCCGGCGCGTCGAACCGGACGTCGACGACGTAGCGCTCGGCGGGCGCGATCGTCACGTGATCGATCCACTCCTCGCGCTCGAAGCGGCTGAGATCCGACGCAACGACTTTCATCCGCGCTGCCGGCTGAAACGAGACGTTGAAGACGCGCGTGCTCGAGACGTTCGTGAAAAAGAAACGGACGACGTCGCCGCGGCGCGCGCGTGTGGTCCAGCGAGGTTCGCCGTTGACGAGCAGCACGTTGCCGAAACGGCCCATGAGCGCGTGCGTCGCCGATTCGAGTCCGTAGCCCACCAGCGTCGCGTCATTCACCAGCAGATCGTCGAGCATGAGAATCTCGTCGCGGTTGGCGGGCCCGAAGAACTCGGGATCGCGCGACCGCACGAGGAGATTGCCGTAGAGGCCGAGATCCTGGAGCGCGTCCTCACGGTGGTGAGGGTGATACCAGTAGATGCCCGCATCGCGAAAGTGGACCTTGTACTCGAACGAACCGCCGGGCGGCACCGGCTCCTGCGTGACGTGCGGCACGCCGTCGAACCGGTTGTCGAGCCGCACGCCGTGCCAGTGCATCGCGGTCGGAAAATCGGTGCGATTCGTGAAGCGGACGGTGATAGTGGATCCCTCGTCGACGTGGATCAACGGCCCCGGATACTGGCCGTTGAAGCCGAGCATCGTGACCGTGCGGCCGAACAGCACGCGGCGAACCGGTGCGGCGACCAGCGCCAGCGATGCGCCGTCGCGGAGCCGCAACAGCTCGCGCGGGCGCGCGAGCGCGACCGATCCCGTCGATCGCGGCAGGTACGACGACACGTCGGGACGGAGCGTCATCATCTCCGGCGGCATGACCACCTGCGGATGCATCGGCGGAGGCGTCCACGCGCCCGGCGTCTCGCTCGTGTCGTGATGCGCGTGCGCGGAACTAGGCGCGTTTGCTGGGCCGACACCCGTGTCGGCCCGTGATCTCGTCGCGAGAAAGCCCGACAGCATGAACGCGAGATCGTGCGGCTGCATCCGCATGCTCGCCGACGAACCGCGCAGCACGAGGCGACCCGCGCGTCGAGAGACGTCCGCCGACCTCTCCGCGGTGATGAGAATCAGGAATTGATCGAACGCCACTCGCCCGCGCCGCGTCGCGCCGTTGCCGACGGCGCCGAGCTTCACGACGGGATCGAACTGCGGCGTCGTCGCCCACGCGACGTACGTCGTGTACGCGCCGAGCGACGAGGGTTCGGGCAGATCGCGGAGATCGAAGCGGACATCGTGTTGCGGCTCGCCCGCCGCCGACACGGCGATGCCGAACGGCGACGCGGCCGGCACGAGCCACGCGGCGCCCGATGCGCGATCGATCCCTTCGGCCGGCAGCAGCTCGATGCAGTAGAGATCGGCATCGGGCGATCCGGGCGAGGCGCCGCACGATTCCGTCGCCGACTGAGTGCGGCCAATCGCCGTCCACGCAAGAAGGATGACGAGCGCGTACGATGCAGGTCTGCGCGCGATCCGCTCGATCATGTGAGCGGAGCAAGTGTAATTCAGATATCGCGGACGTACTGGCGAAGCAGGTTGTCGACGTCCACGTAGCCGGACGGATACGTCACACCCTCGACCGATGCGCCCGCGTTGAGCAAGGCATCAACTGATTCTGGCGTGCGGCGATCCGTCCAGTACGAGTCGACGCACGCTTTGACGGCGAGCACGAGCGGCGTGCGCCCTTTCGCATCCTTCACGTTCACCGGCGCTCCGCGCTCGATGAGAAACGTCACTGTGGCTGGCAGCCCCTTCCACGCCGCCACGTGCAGCGCGGTACTGTCCTTGGCGATGTCGAAGTAGCCGTCGCCGCTGTACAACGCGTCGACCGGCACGCCGAGATCGAGCAGATGGCGGACGCCATCGGTATTCCAGGTGCCGGCGAACTCCGCGAGCAGCTTCCCGCCCTGCACCAGCACCTCGCTCACGAGCTGCGGTTCACGCGCGGCGATCGAATGGATTGCCGCTTCGTCGTTGCGCGCGCACGCCGCGATCAGCTGAAGCGCGCCCGGCAGCGCGACGGAAATGCCCCGACGCTCGAAGAGCGCCAGCAGATCGCCGCGTCCGCGGCGCGCGGCCAGCGCCACCGCCGATTCCTGATTGTCGCGCGCCGGCCGCGTCGGATCGCCACCATGATCGAGCAGCGCCTCGATGAGCTTCAGGTCGTTGTCGCGCGCGATCGCGTGATGCACCGCGCACCAGCCATGACGCCACTGGAGATTCGGATCGGCGCCGTGCTCGAGGAGATACGTGACGCCTTCGTAGTGGTGCCAGTCGTGCTTGCGAATCAGCATCAACGTCAGGCTCTCCACGCTGAGGCGACCGGTCTCGACGAGCAGCTTCAGCACGTCGGTCTCGTGCGACTCGGGTGAGTGATAGACGACCTCTTCATCGTTCGGATCGGCGCCCCACTCGAGCAACAGGCGCGTCATCGCGGGATGGTGTGCGACTCCGGCGGCGCCATAGAGCGCGGTCTCGAACTCCGGATGCTGCCCTTTCGTCCAGAAACCGCTGTTGGGATTCGCGCCGGCGTCGAGGAGCGCGGTGGCCGCACGCAGAAGCCTGTCGCTCCGTGCCGCATCGAGCCGAAGATATTTCGAGAGGCACAGGTAGACCAGCGCGTTGCCGTCGTACGGCGGTGACGTCGCGATGGCGCTCGCCGGATCGATCTCGAGGAACCGGCGCACGGCGGCATCGTCGCCGAGAACCGCAGCGGTGTGGATGTTGGCCGCCGCGATCTCCGGATGCGCGGCGAGCATCGCGTTGGCGCGCTCGAGCGAGCCATGCCAGGTGCCGGCCTTGATGAATTCGGCGACGGGATCGGCTTCGCCCGCGTTCATCGCCACACTTCTTCGACGTTCTCGTCCGCTGTTTGCATCTGGCGCAGGACCATCTGTGAATACTTGCCCTCGGCGCGCATCAGCTCGTCGTGCGTGCCGCGCTCGGTGACGCGCCCGTCTTCCATCAACAGAATCAGGTCAGCGCGCCGGATCGTCGAGAGACGATGCGCGATCACGAACGTCGTGCGTCCCGCGAGCAGCGTCGCCATCGACGCCTGAATCAGTTGCTCGCTCTCCGTATCGAGGTTGCTCGTCGCCTCGTCGAGGATCAGGATCTGCGGCGACGCGAGGATCGCTCTCGCGATCGCCAGGCGCTGCTGCTGGCCTCCCGACAGCCGTACGCCGCGTTCGCCGACGAACGTCTCGTACTGCTCCGGAAGCTTGACGATGAACTCGTGCGCGTTGGCGCGCCGCGCGGCGTCTTCGATCTCCGCGTCGGTCGCATCGTGACGCCCATACGCAATGTTGTCGCGCACCGATCCGTCGAAGAGGAAGACTTCCTGCTGCACGATCGCCAGCAGGTCGCGGTACGTGCGCAGGCGGAAGTCGCGGATGTCGGCGCCGTTCACCAGAATCCGTCCCTGCGTCGGATCGTGAAACCGCGCCACGAGGTCGGTCACCGTCGTCTTGCCGGCGCCACTGCGGCCCACGAGCGCGACCACCGATCCGCCGGGCACCGCGACGTTGAAGTCGCGAACCACCGGCCGGCCTTCGCGATATTCGAACTCGACGTCCTCGAACCGGACCTCGTGCACGATGTGCGGCGCGCTGCGCGCATCCGGCTTGTCCGGCTTGTCGTCCTCCATCGACAGCACCTCGAACACGCGCTCCATCGCCGCGAGCGAGCGCTGCAGCTCCGAGAACGAGTTGACGATCTGCCACACCGGATTCAGCAGCAGGAACATGTACCACTGGAACGCCATGATCACGCCGATCGACGCACCGCCGACGATGTTCAGGTAGCCGCCGTACCAGATGATCACGACCGTGACGCTCGAGACGAGCAGGCCCCACGACGTCCACAGCAGCAGCTCACGGCGCTGCGCGAACATCTCCTTGCGCAGCACGGTGTGCCGCCCGACCATGTAGTCGAACAGCTCGCGCCTCTCGCGCCCGAACGCTCGCACGACGCGAATGCCGGAGAAGGTCTCGCCAACGCGGCCGTCGATCTTCTCGACGTCCTTGCGAACGGAGCGATAGATCGGACGGATGCGCCGCGCGAACACGAAGCTCATCGCCATCGCGCCCGGAATCACCGCCATCGCCGTGAACGCGAGCCGCCAGTTCAACGCGAACAGGACGCCGACCGCGATCGTGAGACGGATGACCGAGATGGCCGGCGACACGAGCGCCATCTGCAGGAACCCGGTGGTCGTTTCCACGTCGCCGGTCAGGCGTGAGAGGATGCCGCCCGTCTTCATGTCCCACAGCTTCGGCAGCGGCAAGTGGAGCAGCCGATCGAACATCGCACGGCGCAGCGAGAGCATGACGCGGACGTTCAGCAGACGCTGGCGATAGTCCTTGAGCATCCCGATCACGGCGCCCAGGACGATCACGCTCAGGAACAGGGCGCCGGCGAGATTGAGCCGCGCGAGGCGCGCCGCCGAATCGAGCGATGCATTCAGAAGGACGCGGTCGATGATGAACCGCATGAACAACGGCTCGATCATCTCGAGTCCCGCCGCGATCACGGCGAGCGCGAAGAAGGCGGCGACCGCGTACCGATGCGGCCACAGCCAGCGGGCGTACTCGCGCAGGTACTCTCGCGGCTTGCGGCGCGGCGCCGACTCCTTCGGCGGCGTCCCCGGCGATTCCGTCGGCTCGTCGAGCCGCCGCTTCTTGTAGTCCTCGCGGAAGATGCGATAGCGGGCGCGCGACGAGCGGCTCACGCGCGGCCTCCGAGAACGCCCATCATCCCGCGGTCCGCCTGCAGTTGTTCGACGAAGTCATCTCGCGGCGGCTCCGCAAGCCACGCCGGCTTCACCGTCGCGCCTGCGGCGACGAGCAGCGCGACGACGCCGCGATACGGATCGCGTTCGGCTTGCGACAACCGTTCATACCAGCCGTAGAGCGCCCAACCCAGCGGCGCGCCGCCGAAGTGCTCGTCTTCGAGATGGATCGGTGCGTGTCGATCGAGCAGGAGCTTGACGGTGTCAGCGTGACCGCCGATTGCTGCGGAGTGCAATCCGGTCTGGCCGTGATCGGGAAGCCGCGCGTCCACCGGCATTCCACGATGGAGCAGAAAATCGACGACGGCCGTCCGGCCGAATCCACACGCGGCCGCGAACGCCGGCTTCAGTTCCGGTTCGTTGAAGAGGCGCTCGACGAGATCGAGCCGTCCGACGCCGGCGGCGCCTTCGAAATCCAGCGTCGCGCCGCGGCCGGCGAGAAACACGGCGGCTGCTCCGCGGCCGTTGTGGAGACAGCCGATGACCGCGCCTCGTCCTCCGGTGTCGATCGTCGCGCCGCGCTGCAGCAGCGTGTCGAGCAGCGCGATGTGAACGCCGGCGAGCTCCGGGTGGATGCTCGTCGCGATCAGGCCCAGCGCCGTTGCGCCGCCGCCATACATGTCTGCCGGCGCATCGACATCGGCGCCGGCGTCGAGCAGCGTGCTCAGGATCTCGACGGCGTTGCCCGGAGTCTTCTGACGGAATCCTTCGACGCCGTTCGCACCGACGTAATGCAGGAGCGTCGAGTGATGACTGCGCATCGACCGCGCCCGAATCAGTTCAGGATGATCGCGAAGCGACGATTCGAGTGTCGGCACGTCGCCGCCGATCACGGCGTCGACCGCCAATTCGAAGTGCGCGACCGGTCCGTCGCGTCGCATCGCCTCGCCGAGCGCTTCGAACTCGGCATAGCCGTGGACGTGATGCTCGCGCGCGATGATGGACCGCGCATCAGCGCCGTCATAGCTCGGAGCCGGACCGCGCGGCACGTAAGGCGGCGGCGTGTTCCCGGTCAGGAGCTGTCGATGATCGCGGAGAAGGCGATCGAGTGCCGTCACGTCGCCGGCGATGACCGCCTGCTGCGCCGAATCCCACACGTCACGCTCGCGCGCCACGGACTAAAGATAGCGCAGCCAGGTCTCGCGACGGCGAGCCTTTACGCGTGCGAACCAGCGGCAAGGGACGTACAGAGTCGCAACGACGATGCCGAAGACGAGATAGAGGAGGCCGAGGCTCCAGGTGTAGCCCTGCGGCGGCGGCGGGTTCAGCATCGGATGGTTCTCGAACAGCCACGCATCGACGCGTCCTTCCCGCACGAGCGAAACGACCAGCGCCGCTGCATGAATCGCCGGAATGTGCAGCAGATAGTAGAAGAGCGGCACGCGCCCGAACACCGACAACATCTCGGTGAACGCGGTGCGCGCCCGTTCAGCGAGCGGCAGCAGCGCGATCATCGGCCCGAGCGTCATCAGGAGGAACTGCAGCGACGCCGGATACTTCGTCGTGTTGAGAAAGCCGAGACCGGACGACCCGTTCCACGGTCTCGGGTCGCCGTACACTCGTGCGACGCGCAACGCGACGAACGCGGCGATCGCGGCCAGGCCAATCCTCAGGCAGAGACGATCGCGACGTTCCGAGTCCATCACGACGATCGCGCCGAACGCGTAGCCGATGGCCATCACGCCGATCCACGGCAGCAGCGAGTAGAGCACGACGAACGGTCCGCCGCTTCCGGCGATCGGACCGAGATACAGAATCTGCCAGAGCCACGGCGTCGCGCTCGCCTGCGCCGCGGGAATCAGGCGCGGAAGGAACGGATCGATCAGATTGTGTCCCGCGACGATCGCCGCGCCGATCGTGGCAACGGCGCCGAGGCGGAAATACGTGAGCGGGGCGAGCAGAACCATGCACAGGCCGAGCATCCAGATGACGCCGGCAAGGACGTAGTGCGCGAAGTCGACGTTGAAGGTCCACGCGATGCGAATCACCGTCAGCTCGAGCAGCACCAGTACGACGCCCCGCGTCACGAGGTAGCGCGCGAGCTCGTTTCCGCCCGTCTGCTTCCGTCCGTACAGGAACGCGGAGGTGCCAGCCAGGAAGACGAACGTCGGCGCGCAAACATGTGTCACCCAGCGCGTGAAGAAGACGCCGGCAGTCGGACCACCGGCCGGCACGCCTGAGTACACGCGCACGTGATCGATCGCCATCAACACCATCGCGAGGCCGCGCATCACGTCGAGCGCGGCGATGCGGCTGCCGACTGGCGTCGCGGACGTTCGAACGGCGGTCGTCGTCGTCGTCGTCGCAGCGACTGACATACGCACACAATCGCTCCGCGCGCGGCCGAATCGCAACTCTCAATACGCGAACGGCGCATCCGGCGACGCGAACGGTACTGTACGCGAACGCCAAGGCGCGCACGGCGCGCCTGCGAGGCAGCGGAGCGGGGCGTAGCGGTCCCCGCGAGCGACCGAGCCGGGGTGCGGGCCCCACGTAAGCAAGGTCCGTTTGCACGCGGTGCGCGATGCGGATAGCGTGACCGCGTGCGTGTACGACCGTGGATGCTCGTCTCTGCGGCGTGGATCGGTCCGGCAGTCCTCGCCGTCGTGAACGAGCTCGCGC
>Ga0114129_10014223_pt1 | contig 11339 bp, 14 predicted proteins | sample RhiMetdeltSRZDD1_FD_80071 | JGI IMG/M metagenome (GOLD analysis project Ga0114129, IMG submission 80071) | Populus rhizosphere microbial communities from Tennessee, USA - Rhizosphere MetaG P. deltoides SRZDD1 (version 2) (version 2) | ecosystem: Host-associated > Plants > Roots > Rhizosphere >... | reverse complement strand
TTGATGCCGCGCTTGTCGAGCGCACGGAAGTACTGCATCGCGATCGGCCGCCCCTTCTTCCACGATGATTCCGCGGCCGCCGCGGCATCCGTCTCCGACGTCGGCGCGGCGGACACTGCGGCGGTCGCAGTCGAGGGCGAGGCGCGCTCGGATTCCTGCTGAGCCGCCGCAAGCGACGTCGATGCCAGCAACGTCGTCAGTGCTGTTGCGAAGCGAAGTGTGAGTGTCATGGTCGTGTCCTTTGCATCGAATGCTGGAGTTTCGTCATCGCTGATGGCTCACGCTCACGTGAGCGGAATTGCGAGTACCGTCTCAAAGGTGACGGTCACCTTCGGATCGGTCTTCAACATCCCGAGCATCGCCTTCGGCGGCACGATCCCGAAATCGGTCATCAAAAGTTGCACCTCGCCTTTGACAGTGAGGGTTGACGGGGTCGAGTGCGTCTCGAGGTCGAGCGTGACCTCGCGTTCGACGCCCGCAATTGTGAGGACGCCGACGACGCGAACGGTGCCTGACGAGCCGGCGCCGTCGAATCTCGCGAGGCGGAACGTGATATCGGGATACTCGGTGACTTTCAGCGCCTTGTGCATGTTCTTGTCGAGGCCTTCTTTCGGCGACGACAGTGTTGCGGCTTGGATGGCGATCTCGAACGCGCTGATCGCGCCCGGCTTCAGGATCTCTTCCAAGACATTGGCGCCGGGCACGCCGGGCGCGACTTGCAGGCGCACGATTCGCGCCGCCGTCGTCGAAGCCGTGTAGGCGTGGATGTTCGACGTCCCGGCGATGGAGATCCGGCTGGATCCAAGTCTGAGCGGAGACGGCGGCGCGTCTTGCCACGTCGCAGCGGTCGGAACGACGGCGTAGAGTCCGATCGCGAACGCGCAGCCAAGAGCCGCGACTGAAGAGCGTCGATGTGTCATAAGGATGCCTCGCGTGTGTTGTAGCGACATCAGGTAACTGGCCGACCTAAGGGCAACGGTGATGCCGAGGCGTTTCGAGCGGTTTTTCTAGGGTTCTGGCGGGTATGGACCTTCGGCGTGGAGGGTGGGCGCGGACTTTCACGCCGAGTGGGGATTTTTCCCCAGTCGGTCACTGGAAGCGCGAGCGGAGCGTCATGACGATTGGGGTTGCGTGATCAAACCAAAGGTGAGAGGCGCCGTCGCTCCGCGCGTCGCGCGATGCCACGCAAGTTGCTTGCGCTGCACGCTTGAGTGAGTTCGACATCAGTGGATCCCCAAAGCGGCGCAGTCCGGAGCTCGCCGATCGTGGCCGATTCCCAGTTCGTTTGACGACAACCGCCGGAATGCAAAGACGTCGAACGCACTCAACGATCTCCGGAGCCTGTGGACAGGCGCCGGCTTGTGAAAAGTTCTGAAATTCCTCATCCGGCATGTGTGTTGCCACCAATGGACGTCCAGATGGCCACAACGCCGGACTTCCGGCAATCGCAATTCATGGAAGGAGGTTCCGATGCATCCGCGAACGCTCGTCGGTCTGGTGGTCGTCGTTGGTCTTGCGGCAGCGGTGAACAGCGACGGCGCCGCGACTCGCCGTTGGGCCACGGTCTACCTGACGGAACCGACGCTGATCGAGTCCACCATCGTCCAGGGCCCGGTGATGTTCGTCCACGATGACTCCCGCATGGCGCGCGGTGAACCGTGCACGACGGTGCACCTGTTCGATCCGGCGCGGGGGCCGCTCGAGGAGATCGCCGTGTTCCACTGCATTCCCACCTCCCGGAAGCCGACGCCCAAGTTCACGCTGACGACGCGACCGAACGCCGAGCTCGGGTTCGGGTGTGTGCTGACCGAATATCAATTCGCCGGCGACACTGAAGGTCACGGCGTACCGCAGCCACGATTCGCACATTGAGGAGTGACGACCATGACGGCAACGCGATTGCCGGACGGTTCAACATACTGCCGTCCGATTCACAACGGGGCTGGCGCCGACGTGTTCGACGCCAACACGACCAGGCTTCGCGACGAGTTCCTCTCGATGCCAGCTCTGTGTCTGACTGTCGAGCAGGCCGCCCGCCTCGTGCACATGTCGGTTCCTGGCGCGAATCTGTTGATCGCCCGCCTTGAACACGATGGCTTTCTCATCCACACGCCGAACGGTCGGTACCGCCTCGCCGAGCCGCTCCTGTGCTGATGGATGGGCGTCGGGGAAGTGCGCCGAATGCCACACGCAGCAGCAGTACTCGATCGTGCACGAGTACGAGATGAGCGCGCACGCGCGGACCGGCGTGAACTGCCTCGACTGTCATCAGCCCGTCGTCACGCAGGGCGTTCATGGGCGGCGCCGACTTCGTGCAGTGGCACGGCAATTACCCGATGCTCGCGCGGACGGTGGAGCTCCGTGCGATGGCCGAGGATCTGCGGCGGCAGCATGGCCGGCGGTGATCGCGATCGGCAGCCGGCCCACTGGTCCCGCGATTACCAGCTCTGGGTCGAGGTCTTCGTCCTGTTCAACTTCGCGGGGCTCGTGGTCGACATCTTTCTCGCGCACTCGACGAATCACTTCCGCCGCTCGTCCGAATACGTTCCGCTGTATTTCTCGATGGTGGCAACGGCGACGCTCACGGTCATTCTCCCGCTCCGGCGGCGGCGGCCTGCGATCTGGCGCGACGTCGGTCATCTCGTCGGCTGGCTCGCGGTGGCCGTCGGCCTCGCGGGCGTCATCCTGCACCTCGACAGTCAGTTCTTCTATGCGCGGACGATTCGAAGCCTGACCTACGCCGCGCCGTTTGCGGCGCCGCTCGCCTACACCGGCCTCGGACTTCTCCTGATCCTGAACCGGCTCGTCGACGCCGGCACGGTCGAGTGGGCGCAGTGGGTGCTGCTGCTGGCGCTCGGTGGCTTCATCGGCAACTTCGTGTTCAGCCTCACCGATCACGCGCAGAACGGATTCTTCAATCCGCTGGAGTGGGTGCCTGTCGCCGCCAGCGCGTTTGCGATTGGATTTCTCTTCGTGCTCTTTCTCGTCCGGCCGCCCATCGCGTACCTGAAGCTGTGCGCGGTCGTCCTGGCCGTGCAGGCGCTGGTCGGCCTCATCGGATTCTCGCTCCACGCGGCGGCCATTCTGCGTCGGCCCGGCGCGACGTTCTTCGAGCGCATCCTCGCCGGCGCGCCGCCGATGGCCCCACTGCTGTTTCCGAATCTCGTCGTGCTCGGATTGATCGCGCTGTGGGCTCTTGGAGCAACGTCATGGCCGCGTCGTTCGCCTATTCCGAGGCCGCCAGCGTGACGGGATCAGGTATCGTCGCGTCCGCGACGGCGGCGGAAGCGCGCGCCGCTGATCGGGCCGGCCGCGCGATGACCTGGGCCGATGTCCTTGCCCTGACGGGGGAAGATCGATGAGCCATACTCGGCTGAAAGCCGGCCGCGCGGGCTCGCCTGTTGCGATTGCGAGCTGGGCGGACGGTCACCGACGCTCGCGCACTCTCACGCGAGCGTCGACGATGCGGCAGCCGAGACCCGGCGAGAGCGCAATCACCGGATTGAGATCCAGCTCGGCGATCTCGGGGACTTCCGTCGCGAGCCGGGAGACGCGCAGCAGCAATTCGCGCAGCGCGTCGAGATCCGCCGCCGGATGGCCTCGATAACCCTGCAGCAGCGGCAGACCGAGGATTTCGTGCAGCAGTTCGTCGGCGTCGACGTCGGTCAACGGCGCGATGCGGAAGCGTACGTCGCCCAGCACCTCGACGTGAATGCCGCCGAGTCCGAACGCGACGACAGGTCCGAAGAGCGGATCGTCGGCAACGCCGATGATCGTCTCGATCCCACCGGTCACCATCGACTGCACCAGAACCCCTTCGATCTGATCGTCGGCGGCGATCGTGCGCGCCACCGCCATGATGTCCGTGAACGCGCGACGCACCGCCTGGTCGCTCGTCAGATTGATCCGCACGGCGCCCACGTCGCTTTTATGTGGAATCGCGCGTGCCGACAGCTTGGCGACGACCGGGAAGCCGATCACCTGGGCGAGCGCGGCCGCCTCGTCGGGCGAGTGCGCGATTGTCCCCGGGGCGAGGGGCAGCGCGAACGCGCCGAGGACCGCCCGCACTTCGTCGCCCGTCAACCACCCTTCGCCGCGCGCGTCCAGCGCCCGGCGGCATATCGTGCGCGCGTCGTCGGCACGGATGTCCTCGAAGCTCCACAACAACCCCGCGTCCTTCGCGCGCCACTCGGCGTGGGCGGCGGCCTTCGCCAGCGCACGCGCCGCATTCTCCGGGAACGCGTACGCCGGCACGCGCTCGACGCCGACTTGCAGCGGCACGGGCGCTCCGGACGAGGCCATCAGGCACGCCACGATTGGCTTTGCCGTGGCCCCGGCCTGTCGGCCCGCGCGAATCCCCTCGCGGATCGCGTCGAGCGTCTCCTCCGAGGAGGCCGTATCCACCGGCGTATAAATAATGATCAGGGCATCGGTGTCGGCCGCAGCGAGCGCCACCTCGATGGCGCGCCGGAACTCCACCGGTCCTGCCGAGGCCACCATGTCGACGGGGTTGGTGACGCTTGCTTCCGGCGGGAGGAATGCGGCGAGCGCCGCCCGCGTCTCCGCGCAGAATGGCGGCACGGTGAGGCCCGTCGCTTCACAGGCGTCCACGGCCAGAATGCCGGGCCCGCCGGCATTGGTGACGATCGCGACGCGCCGGCCGCGCGGCAGCGGCTGCGCGTCGAGGCACGCGGCGATGTCGAACATCTCGTCGATCGTGTCGGCGCGGATTACGCCCGACTGACGGAACGTCGCATCGACGGCGGCGTCGCTCGCCGCCAGCGCCGCCGTATGGCTGCCGGCCGCGCGCGAGCCCGCATGCGTCCGTCCCGCCTTGATCGCGACGATCGGCTTTTTTCGGCCGATGCGGCGTGCCAGACGTGCGAAGCGCCGCGGATTCCCGAACGATTCGAGATACAGCAGGATGACCGATGTGTGCTCGTCGGCCTCCCAGTACTGCAGCAGGTCGTTGCCCGAGACGTCCGCCTTGTTCCCGACGCTGACGAACGCGGAGAGTCCCACGCCGCGCTCCGCCGCGAGCCGCAGAATCGCGATGCCGAGCGCTCCGCTCTGCGAGGACAAGGCCACATGCCCCGGCGGAGGCATGATGGGCGAGAACGAGGCGTTCATCCGCAGGTCGCGGCGTGCGTTCATCAGCCCCATGCAGTTGGGACCGACCATCCGCATGCCGTGCCCGCGGACCTTTTCGACGAGCTGCTGCTGCAGCGCCCGGCCGTCGGCGCCGATCTCCGCGAAGCCGGCGGTGATGACGAGGAGACCTTTGACGCCGGCTGCGGCGCAGTCGTCGACGACGCCGAGAATGCCGTCGCGCGGCACGGTCACGATGGCGAGATCGACGCCGGCGGGCGCTTCGCGCACCGTCGGGTAACAACGCAGGCCGTCCAGTTCGGTCGCGTTCGAGTTGATCGGATAAATGGGCCCGGCATATCCACTCGCACGCAGCGCCGTCAGGACGCGGCGCCCGATGCTGCGCGGATTGCGCGATGCGCCAACCACCGCGACCGCGCGCGGCTCGAGGACCGGGCGCAGCGAGGCGACCGTGGCGAGCGCGTTGCGGCGCTCTTCGAATGCCAGCGTCTCGCTCGTCGGGTCGAGCGACAACCGCACGTCGATCGCGCCGCTGTCGTGGCGCGTTCGAATCTCGAATCCGGATTCGCGAAAGACGTCCAGCATCTGCGTGTTCTCGGCGAGCGTGGTCGCCTCGAAGCGGCGGAAGCCGTGTGCGATCGCGGAAGTGGCGAGCCGCTCGAGGAGAACCGTGCCGAGCCCTTTGCCGTGAAACCGGTCGTCGACGGCGAACGCGACTTCCGCGGCGGTCGGGCTCTCGCCCAGATACGAACCGACCGCAATCGGCTTCTCCTCGCTGTCGACGATCCGGATGGCGAGCAGCGTCAGAGCGCGAGCCGGGTTGCTCGAGTCGCAGAGCTTCCCGATGAGGGCGTCGGCGGGCTCGGCCAGCGTGAAGAAGCGGCGGCGGCGCGACTCCGCAGACAAGTCGTGAAAGAACCGCTTCAGCGCCGGTGCGTCGTCGCGTCGTGACGGCCGCAGGGTCGCGACCGATCCGTCGCGCAGGACGACGCGCTGCGCCGCATCGTCGCTGGCAGGCAGCGGCGGGGTGATGACTTTCATCTCACGCCTTCGCCACCGCGACGAGCGCGTCGGGCAGCACGAACTCGCGCTCGGGATGCCGAACCGTCAGCACGGGACACGGCGCGATGCGCACCACGCGCTCGGCGACGCTGCCCATCAGCAGGTGCGCCACGCCGCCGCGGCCGTGTGTGCCCATCAGGATGAGGTCTGCCCGCGACTCCTTTGCGTACTGGACGATGGCCACCGCAGGCGAGCCCGAGATCAACAAGACCGGTTTCGCCTGCAGCATCGTCCGGTCCTCGTCGTCGAGCAGCGCGTCGAGCTGCTTGTGCGCGGCGGCCTCGATATCACGCTGCAGATCTGAATAGTCGACGGTGAAGCCGTCGACGCCGAGTCCGCGCGCGATCGCGTTGTCGGCGACATGCACGACGTCAACGCTCGCACCGAACAGGCGCGCGAACTCGCGGCCGTAATTGAGCGCGACACCGGCGGCTTCGCCGAAGTCGGTCGCCACGAGGATCCGTTTCAGAGCGATCATGATGCACCCCCCGAAATCAGTGAGCCGCCGGCCATTGTGCGGATTGAAGGATCCGCATGTAGTTGCCGCGTTCGAACGTGTGCGGGCTGTGCGAACGCGCCATGTTCATGGAGCCTCGCATCTCGCCAACCGATTCGTACCCGTGCGCGGCCGCCCATCGCTCGAATTCGTCCCGCACGCGCGTCAGAAAACGGGGCCCATGCTGGAGCAGCGCCGAGACGATCTGGACGCAATCGGCCCCGGCCATGATTGCCTTCACGGCATCCAGCGGATCGTGGACGCCGCCGGTCAGCGCGAGCGACGTCTTCAGGCGTCCCGAGAGGATGGCAATCCATCGGAGACGAAGCCGCAGCTCGGAGGAATCCGACAACTCCAGCGCGAGCGCCGGTTCGAGATGCTCGGGGTCGATATCCGGCTGGTAGAAGCGGTTGAACAGGACCAGGCCGTCGGCGCCGATCCGGTCGAGTTGCGCCGACAGGTTCGGAATCGACGAATAGAACGGCGACAGCTTTACGGCGAGCGGAATCCGGATCGATTCCTTGAGCACGGCGACGATGTCGACCACGCGGCGTTCGACCGCCGACCCGGTCTCCGACACGTCGGTAGCGACGTGATAGAAGTTCAGCTCGAGGGCGTCCGCGCCACCGCGCTCGATCAGGCGAGCGTACCGCAGCCAGCGATCGGCCGTAGTCCCGTTGAGCGATGCAATGACGGGAACACTCACACGCCGCTTGATTCTCGAGAGCTGCTCCAAGTACGAATCCGGCCGTTCGTCGTACTTGACGATGTCTTCTTCGAACAGCGACGGCATGACGATGGCCGCGGCGCCCGCGTCTTCGAGCCGCAGCACCATGTCGAGGTCGTTGGCGAGCGGCGACGCGCCCGGCATGAACGGGTGCGCGAGGACCAGCCCGAGATAACGCGTCGTCAAATCCACGACAAACCTCCGTCGATTGTTGCGACTGCAACCCCCGTGCTCAGAGCGACCAGGCCAAAAACCGGGGACTCGGCGCCCGCGCGCCGGAAAGCCGGCAATGGGTACGCGGGATCTTGCGCCCCGGTGGGAAATACTGCGCGGCATCTCGCTTGCCTTGTCGTGGCACTGGATCACGAAACGAATGGAGGGCGCCATGGCTTACGTGAACGTGTTGCGCGGCGTCGTCGGGTTCTTCGAACACGCCCTGACTGTTCTTGTTGGCTTCGCGCTGATGGTGATCGGCCTCGCGATGGGTGTGACGATGGTCATGCTGCCAGTCGGTCTCGTCATTGGGCTGGTTGGGCTCGCCATGTTCGTCGGCGGCTTGTTCGCGCGGCTCGACCAGAAATAGGAGGACCCCAATGATCGATCGCCAGAAGCTCGAAACGGTCCTGGGCCGACGATTTCCCGGCGTGAGGAGTCTCGAGACGAACGCGGCTGCGCTGAACGCACCGGCAGACTGTTGGCTCGATTCTTGGTCTGATAGGTTCGGCGTCGACGTTGGAGGTAGCTGCCTGCGGATTTTTACCCACTGAACGTGAATAGCCCCCACTCGTTTCGCGTCCTCGTCGTGGACGACGAACTGCTCATCCGTTGGTCCCTGGCCGAAACGCTCACCGCGCGCGGTCATGTCGTGACCGAAGCTGGCGATGCAGCGTCGGTGCGTCGAATCATCCAAGACGCGACGAAACGTCCGGACGTTGTGCTGCTCGACTACCGACTGCCCGATTCCGACGACTTGGGACTGCTCGCAACGATTCGCCGCGAGGCACCGGATGCGCAGGTCATCCTCATGACCGCGTTTGGCAGTCCGGAAGTCGTCAGGAACGCGCTGGAACTTGGCGCGTATCGCGTCGTCGGGAAGCCATTCGAAGTCCACGATCTCGCAGTGCTCGTCTCCGAGGCCCACGCGGCTACGCGCTGACACGGCCTGACGTCGACATGTGTGGCGCGTCTTTTGATGCGACAACGGTGAGGTCGCAGAATGACCCAACAAGTCCCATCAGTCGCCGCCACCGCACTGCGGAATTTTTCAAACACGCCGGAGAAATCCCGGGCACACGTGCTGGTGGTCGACGATGAGCGGCTGGTCCGATGGGCAGTGGCCGAGACGCTCGGCGCGCGCGGGTACGACGTCTCGGAAGCGGGCGACGCGCAATCGGCGCTGGCGGCGCTTCGTGTGCTGGGGAGGTCAACCGATCTCGTGCTGCTGGATCTGTTCCTGCCTGACGCGTGCGACCTGGGCGTCTTGAATTTCATTCGGACCTGCGCGCCAGCGATCCCGGTCATCATGATGACGGCGTTCGCGACGCGGGACATCATCGAGCAGGCGCTGTCGCTCGGCGCCCTCGTCATGACCAAACCGTTCGACATGAACGAGCTCGCCGCGGCCGTCGATCGCGCGCTGGTGACACCCCTTTCGTAATGCCGCGCGCCAGCGCCATATACTACGTCCTCGTATGCAGGCGCCGACCGTTCTCGTCGTCGACGACGAGCCGCTGATTCGCTGGTCGCTCAAGGAACGTCTGTCGCAAGACGGCTATCGCATCGTCGAAGCCGACACCGTGGAGTCGGCGATCGAGCGTCACGCGGAAGGCGTGGATCTCGTGCTCCTCGACTACAAGCTGCCCGACGGCGACGGGCTGACCGTATTGAAAACGATCAAGACAGCAGACGCCGATACGGTCGTGATCATGTTGACCGCGTTCTCGACCGTCGACACCGCCGTCGAGGCGATGAAGCAGGGCGCTTATCACTACGCGAACAAGCCGTTCAACCTCGACGAGATTGCGCTGCTCGTAGAGAAGGCGCTCGAGACGACGCGGCTGCGGCGCGAGGTGAAGGCGCTGCGCGCGAGCCAGGCGCAACCCTACAGCGTCGACCGCATCGTCGGGCGGAGCCGCGCCATCAGCGACGCGAAGGCGCTGCTGCAGAAGGTCGCGGCGAGTCCCGCATCGACCGTGTTGCTGATGGGAGAAAGCGGGACCGGCAAGGATCTCGCCGCCAAGGTGCTGCACTATCAGAGCGGCCGCGCGTCGCGGCCGTTCATGAACATCACCTGCTCGGCGCTCGCCGAAACCATCCTGGAAAGCGAGTTGTTCGGTCACGAGCGCGGGGCGTTCACCGACGCGCGCCAGCAGAAGCGCGGACTCTTCGAATCGGCCGACGGCGGGACGGTGTTCCTCGACGAGATCGGCGAGATGGCGCCGGCGCTTCAGGCGAAGCTGCTGCGATTCCTCGAAGAGAAGACCTTCAAACGTGTCGGCGGCGTCGCCGACATCCGCGTCGACGTCCGCGTCATCGCGGCGACGAACCGCAATCTCGAAGACGAGGTCAAGAAGGGGCGTTTCCGCGAGGATCTCTACTATCGCTTGAACGTGCTGCCGATCGTGCTGCCGCCGCTCCGCGCGCGCGCGGAGGATGTGCCCTCGCTTGTCCACTACTTCGTCGACGCGTTCAACCGCGAGTTTCGCAAGAAGGTTCGGGGCGTCACCGACGAGGCGATGCGGCGGCTGCAGACCTACGGGTGGCCGGGCAACATCCGAGAGCTGCGCAACGCGGTCGAGCGGGCGATGCTGCTGGTCGAAGGGACCGAGCTCACCGCCGATCAATTCCCGGTGGCGTCCACGGCGCCGCGGCTCACCGAGGGCATCGATCTGCCGGCGACGGGGATCGATCTGGAACAGCTCGAACGATCGCTCGTCGTCCAGGCGCTCGAACGCAGCGGGTGGAATCAGACGAAGGCGGCGGGGCTGCTCGGACTGAACCGCGATCAAATCCGGTATCGCATCGAGAAGTTCAAGCTCGAACGGCCCGCGGCGACGTAGCGAAATTTCTCACACGACTGCGGAATACTCCACACGGCGCTGCAGCGGATTCTCGAACGGTCCGGCTACACGGTTCTGAAGGTGCCGTCGGCGAGCGACGCGATTGCGATCGCGGCGAGTCACCGACGGCCGATCGATTTGCTGTCTCCTTTGCGCGCGGCGGCCCCATGCGGCACACTAACGAACACCGCAATCGAGCCGCTGTATGTCCGCATACCCCTTGCTCGTGGGAGCGCTCGGCCTGACGCTCGCCGTCCTCGCGGCGGTCGTGTGGATGTTCCGATCGCTTCAGCGCGCGCAGGGCACGTTCCGCGATTCCGACGCGCGTCTCGAATCCGTGATCAATTCGGCGGTCGACGGGATCATCGTGATCGACGCCAAAGGCCGGATCGAGGCGTTCAATCGCGGCGCGGAGCGTCTGTTCGGATACCCGGCCTCAGAGGTGACTGGCCGCAACGTCAGCATGCTGATGCCGTCACCGTACCACGAGGAACATGACGGGTATCTGGCGCGATATCTCGAGACTGGCCAGGCCAAGATCATCGGCATTGGCCGCGAGGTCGTCGGGCGTCGCCGCGACGGCACGACGTTTCCGCTCCACTTGTCGGTCGGCGAAATGACGATCGGCGGAGAGCGCAGATTCACCGGTGTGCTGCATGACCTCAGCGAGCGCGTGCAGCTCGAAGAGCGCCTCCGCAGCAGCGAGGCGCGCTGGCGATCGATTGTCGAATCGGCCGTCGATGGCATCGTCGTCATCGACGCGCACAGCCGCATCGAAGCGTTCAATCCGGCCGCCGAGCGCCTGTTCGGGTACGCCGAGCGCGAGGTGTTGGGTCGCAACGTCAACATGCTGATGCCTTCGCCCTATCGCGAAGAGCACGACAGC
>Ga0114129_10014222_pt1 | contig 11339 bp, 13 predicted proteins | sample RhiMetdeltSRZDD1_FD_80071 | JGI IMG/M metagenome (GOLD analysis project Ga0114129, IMG submission 80071) | Populus rhizosphere microbial communities from Tennessee, USA - Rhizosphere MetaG P. deltoides SRZDD1 (version 2) (version 2) | ecosystem: Host-associated > Plants > Roots > Rhizosphere >... | reverse complement strand
GTCGTCACTCGCGGCCGCGCCGAGGAGCAAGCGGCGCGCTTGCATCCCGAGCATCAGCGAAACGGCCGCGAGCACGAAGCCGATGCAGATGGACGCGATGCCGTCCCAGACCTCGCTCCCGGCGATCTCTGAGAGCGCGAGGCCGCCGGCAGCCAGCAGAAGGCCCGTGAGCGCCGCCGAGTCTTCGAAGAACACAGTCTTCATCGTGAGATCAGGCGAACGCCGGATGTAGCGGAGAACGCTCCAGCCGCGCCGGTGGGCGCCCGACAGCAAGCTCCTCATCGCCACTGTGAAAGAGAACGACTCGAATACGAACGCCATCCCCAGCACGCTGAAAGCGACTGCGAGATCGAATGAGCCGCGGTCGTGCGCTTCCTCCTGGATGAGCGTGCGTGTGCCTTCGAAAAACGAGAAGGCGGCGCCGGCGACGAAGATGAAGATCGCGGCGAGGAACGACCAGAAGAACGCCTCTTTGCCGTAGCCGTGCGGGTGGGTTTCGTCCGCCTTGGTGCGCGAGAGGTTGATGCCGAGTAGAAGGAAGACCTGGTTCACCGTATCGGCGATCGAATGGCCCGCCTCGGCGAACATCGCGGCGCTGCCCGTGAGCGCGCCGGCGACGAGCTTGCCGCAAGCGATCGCGAAGTTCGCCGCCATCGCGGCGAGGACGGCGCCCCGGCTCTCTTCGCCGGATCTTTCCTCAACGGCCGGTGCCGTTGTTGCAGCTTCGGTCATGACCGAATTAACGCTACCACGGCGCGTGGCGATCCGGCATCGATTCTGGAAGCCCGGTGCCTCGCTGGGAGACTATCGCCGCGAGCTAGGCGCGGGCCAGCTTCTTGGCTGCGCGCAGCGTGAGCAGGTGGGCGCCGAGTTCGTCGTGGCCCTTCCGCTCGAGGTGCCGGTGGTATACGGGCAGGTAGCGGAACTCGCCGAAGTGGCGGATTACATGCCGGAGCGTCTCGTCCGCGTCAAAGGGGAGGCGCTTCTGGCAGTAGCCGCAGCGATAGGTGTCGTCGCTCTTTGCCATATCTATCCCGGAGAGTAGACGCGCCATTTTCGGGCGGTGTTACTTCAGGTAGAGATATTGACAATCATCTATAAGCGGCGATATGATGCCTTTCGTGATTACGACAGTGACGAAGGCCCAGCCGACCAGCGACGCCTGCTGCCCGATCCCTGAGCGGCATTTCCACCCCGAAGAGAATGACGGCGCGAAGGAGGCGGCGACGGTGTTCCGCGCGCTTGCCGATGAGACGCGCCTGCGCATCTTGAAGGGGATTTCGCAGATGGGCGAGCTGTGTGAATGCAACATCGTGCCCGTGTTCGGCCTTTCCCAGCCGACGGTGAACTACCACCTGAAGGTCCTGCGAGCGGCCGGACTTGTGAGCTCCGAGCGGCGCGGACAGTGGGTTTACCATCGGGTGAACCAGCGGGCAGTCCTCGGCGCCGTGCGGGATCTAACGGAAGTCGCGTGACTGAGCGAAGTTCACCCCCCGCAGACGAGATCATCGAGGTACTCGACTGCGATCTTGGGGTACGCCCTGCGGCGGCTCCGCCCGTCGACGCGCTCCTACCGCACGTGCGCGGCGTAATCCCAGCGAACGGGGCTCTGCTGGTGGATTTCGACGAGCAAGCAGTACGGACGCTCGAGGCGTTCGTAGAAGCCGAACGGCTCTGCTGTGCCGGGATCGGCTGGGAGATCGAGCACGGACCAGCGCTGCGCCTTCGAATCACGGCTAACAAGGTCCAGCTCGAAGCTATCAAATCGCTCTGGAACATCAAGCCTATATAGAAGTTTGTCGATAAGGAGGCGCAATGACGACCGAGCAAATTCCTCCAAAGGCGGATTCGCCTGCGGCGAATATCAAGGAAGAGGTGCGGAAGAGGTACGGCAAGGCGGCAACCCGCGCCCGCGAGAGCGCCTCTGACGGCGGCTGTTGCGACGGCGATAGTGACGGCAACGCCATCAGCTCTCACCTATACACCACGGATGAGATCAGAGATTTGCCCCAGGAGGCCGTGGTAGCTTCGCTCGGCTGCGGCAATCCGGTCGCGATCGCGGCGCTCCGAAAGGGCGAGACCGTTCTCGATCTCGGCTCGGGAGGTGGGATTGACGTACTGCTGTCGGCGCGGCGTGTCGGCCCGTCGGGCAAGGCCTACGGGCTGGACATGACGGACGAGATGCTGGACCTGGCGCGGGAGAACGCACGCAAGGCCGGTGTGACGAACGTCGAGTTCCTGAAGGGCGAGATGGAAGCCATGCCGCTGCCCGATGCGTCAGTTGACGTGATCATCAGCAACTGCGTGGTCAACCTCTCGCCTGATAAGGACGCCGTTTTGCGGGAGGCCCATCGTGTGCTGAGGCGGGGCGGGCGATTCGCCGTAGCGGACATTGTGACGCGCGGCAAGATGCCATCCGCGCTGAAGCGGAGCCTCGAGCTGTGGGCGGGCTGTGTAGCGGGCGCTCTGTCGGAAGATGAGTACCGCGCGAAACTCGGCGCGGCCGGCTTCGGCGAAATCGCTATCGAGGTGGTCCGTGAGTATACGGCGGATGACGCCGCAAGCGGCGACCTCGGCGCCCTGGTCCAGCGTTACGCGAAGGAGGGCGCCGAGCGTCTCGGTATCACCAGCGCGATCGTTCGGGCACGGAAGCCCGGTGGTGCGGGCGCGCGATCATTCGAGCCGATTGAGCTGGTCGCGACTAATGGCTCGGTGTGTGGGCCGGGCGACTGCTGATAGCCAGCGAATTTGAGAGCGAATAGGCGGAATCGGGGCGAGGGAAGAGGCGGTGTTGGTCCCGCCTCTTCGCATACGCGACGTCTTCCCGCCGGTTTGCCGCCTGCGTTGACAGGCTTGCGCGCAGCTGCCTAGCATGAAGTGACGACAATGTGCCGAAGTATCAAGACGCTGCGCGGTGACGAGACCGCCGGGGAAGAAGAGGTGCGCGCTGCCGCCCTTCAGTTCGTGCGCAAGGTAAGCGGGTTCCGCAAGCCATCGCGCGCGAACGAGGAGGCGTTCGACTCCGCGGTGGACGACATCAGCGCTGCGTCTCAGCGGCTTCTGGACTCGCTACAGCGCAAATGACCCGGCTCTTTGTCTTCTTCTTAGGCGGCCTGAGCGCTACGGCGCACCGCTTATCTCGATTGCACCCTCGCTGAACTTCGGCGTGTACTTGTGCTGATTGGTCAGGTCGCGGAGCTGATCGTTGACCATGTCCTCGACCTGCCCTTTGAGCCGGTCTGCGGCCGAGCTCGGCAGATTGCCGGCCTCGAACTTCGTCATCGTGATTTTGGGATGCGGGCCGCTGAAATCGATCGCACCCCGAACCAGCACGCTAGTCTCGAACGCGCCGCCCACGCCTGGGAGGTCGCCGAGGACGGGAAGCTTCACTTTCCCGGAGGCTTCGGCCTCGCCGTTGTGGAAGCAGATGACGAGGTCCTTTAGCGGCGCCTCCTTGAAATCGAGGTAACGCATCGCCCGCGAGGTCGCTTCGCTTTCGGTGAAGGCGACGCTCGCGGACTGACCGGCGTCGAGTTGCTGGTCGAAAGCCGACCACTTCGTCTGCCAGGCGGTCGCGAGGACCTCCTCATTGTTGACTCCGCGTACCTCATTCTGGCCCGAGGCATTCGCCTGGTCGCTCCGGCAGCCGTTGGTCTCGCCGGGGCCACCCGTGGCGGCCAGGGCCGTGAGCGTAATCGCGCCGATAATCGCGGCGACCACGCACTGCCCCATGAGGGTCGTGATTACCGTCAAGATCTTTTCCGTCATTAGTTGCTCCCCGTCCGGCCGCCAGGCGGCGACCCTGTGGGCTAGGCGTTCGGGACACCTGCCCGCAATATGCATCTCTAACGACGAACGAGACAGGCGCCTCGTTACGAAGTGGAGCAGAGGCCGGCCTTAGCTAGCCGTCTTGGCGCGCTCCTGTTCGATTAGCTCGCGGCGGAGGATCTTGCCCGAAGGAGTCTTCGGAATCGCTGCGACAAACTCGATTTCGCGGACCTTTTTGTACGGGGCCACCCGCTCTTCGACGAAGCGCATGAGTTCATCCGACGTCGCTTCCTGGCCCTGGCGGAGAAGGATGAAGGCTTTCGGCACTTCGCCGGAATCGGCGTCGCGCTTCGGAATGACGGCGGAATCCATGACCGCGGGGTGCTCCATGAGGAGCGCCTCGAGCTCGGCGGGGGCGATCTGGTAGCCCTTGTACTTGATCATCTCCTTCTTGCGGTCGAGGATCGTGACATAACCCTCCTCGTCGCACTGGACGATGTCGCCGGTGCGGATCCAGCCGCCGCCCGGGAGCGTTTCCGCCGTTTCTTCAGGACGCTGCCAGTAGCCCTGCATCACCTGCGGGCCGAGAGTCAGCAGCTCGCCGACCTCGCCGACTCCGAGCTCGCGGCCGTCATCGAGCGCGACCACCTTCTCGACTGTGTCCGCGATGGGCGGACCGACTGTCGCGTCCTTGATGCGATTCATCGGGTTGACGTTGGTGACCGGGCTCGTCTCGGTCATGCCGTATCCCTGGAGCACGACGGTGCGCAGCGCCCGAGCTGACGCCTGCGCGACCTCCGGAGGGAGGGGAGCGGCCCCGCTCATGATCATCTTGAGGCTCGAAGTGTCGTACTTATCGGTGCCTGGGAAGTTGGCGAGCGCAAGGAGGGCGGGGGGGACGGCGAAGAGGTTGGTCACCTTGTGCTTTTGGACTAGCTCTAGGCACAGGGCTGGATCGAAGCGGCCCATGATTACCTGCGTGGCGCCAGCCGCGAAGCCGCAGGCCATAAGGACGACCATTCCGTAGATGTGGTAGAAGGGGAGGAAATCCAGCAGCACTGAGTAAGAGCTGCTCATGCCGGTCGAAAGCGTCTGGCGGACGTTTGAGACGAGGTTGAAGTGGCTCAGCATGACACCTTTCGGCAGGCCGGTGGTCCCGCTGGAGTAGGGCAGAGCGGCCAAGTCTTCCTTTGCGTTCAACGAGACGGGATTCGGGTCGCCCTTCGCTTCGGCGGCAAGCGACCAGACGTCCTCAATCCCGAAGACGTGCCGCAGCTCCGGCAGGTGCTCGCGCACGCCTTGGACGAGGGGCTGGAGAGGCCCCATAGCGAAAGCGGCGCGCGCTCCGCAGTCCTCGAGCTGGTGTAGTACTTCGCGCTCCTTGTACAGCGGGTTGAGTGTGGTGACAACGCCGCCCGCGAAGAGGGTACCGTAGAAGGCGACGAAATACTCGGTGCAGTTCGCCGAAAGGATGGCGATCCGGTCACCCTTCTGGATGCCAGCGTCCTGGAGGTGCCGGCCGAGCCGGCGGCTGGCCTGCCAGGCCTCGCCGAAGGTATAGCCGTCGCCTTCGGGAGTGATGAATGCAGGCTTATCGCGAAAGCGTTCCGCGGAAGGCGCCAGGAGATCGGTCAGCGGGATCTCCGCGTACGGTTGCAGGCTGAACCAGGGGCTGTGGAAGAGCATCTCAGTCGCTCCTTTCAGGAAGGCGTGCCGGTGCCGAACAGTCTAACAGCAGTCTCGGCAACGCGCCGCCCAAGCGCCCGCGCCTGCTCGCGATCGTCCTCCCTGGCCTGGCCATGCGCGGTCGCGCCGTGGTAGGAGCCGGAGACGCGCATACGTTCCGAAAAAGGGAGTCCGACGACGAGCATCCCATGCGCGAACAGCAGGTGCAGCCCGTTGGAGGAGCGTGGCCTCGGTACCGGCGGACCGGGAGTATCCGGCCGTGAGGGCGGCGCCCACCTTGCCGGCCAACTCGCCGCTTTCCCAGAGGTCGCCGGAGTAGTCGATCCAGTCCTTCAACTTGCCGGTCATGCCGCTCCAGTTGAGCGAGCCGAGGATGAAGGCGTCGCAATGCTTCAGCTCCTGATGACCGGCCTCGTCCAGGCGGCGATACCTAGGCGCAGCCTCAGGGACGCTGCTTACGCCTGATGCTATCGCTTCGGCCAGTTGTTCGGTCAGTCCGCCGCGCGAGTCGAACAGCAGCAGGACAGTGGGCAAGAGAGGGGGCTAGTCGCCGAGGGCTGTCGGGTAGCCGAGAGCGACGATGTCCTCGACGTATTCAGAGCGCCAGCCGGGGTTCGTGATGGGCGTGCGGCGCTCGCGAAACCAGGCGTGGATCTTGAGGTACTGCTCCTCGAGGTAGCGGCGCCAGTTGTTCTCCTCTTCGAAGAGGTCCGGGTCTACCTCCTCCAGCCGCTTGTCCATCTCTTCCGGGTCGATATCGAGGTCCTCGCGCCAGAAGTCGGCGAGGTAGTCGAGGGTCTCCTCTAGATTGCGACGACACTCTTCGAGCAGCGAGTGCATGAAGCCATCCTCGTCGACACGGCGGCCACGGAGCCGCACCTCCGTCGAGCAGTTCTCGCAGAGCAGGACGAATTTGCGCGCGTCGCAGTTCTCGCGCTTGGTGCATCCTTCGCATAGCGGCGCCCATTCGGAGGCCTCAGGGGTGCGGAGGTAGCCAACAAAGACATCGTCCGTGAAGCTGCCGCAACGGGGGCACGATAGCTTCTTGGCGAGGATATCGTTGATGGCGCGCTGCCAGTCGATCTGCATGTAAGCGGTAAACCCCCGAATCGGCCTTTTCGGCACGATACATGATATGGTATTTGGCCGAAGTGTCAACTGACTCCTGGCGCCTGTTCCGGCGATGACATACCGCATCACCCTAGAGCGTAATAGCCTCCGTTTTGCCGCCGCGCACTTCACTACTTTCGGCGCGGAGTGCGAGCCCATCCATGGCCACAACTACGACGTGTTCGTGGAGATTGAAGGGGAACTCACCACTGACTCCTGGGTGCTCGACTTCAGCGAGGCAAAGCGATTGGTTGCCGCGATCTGTAAGGAGCTCGACCACCGCTTTCTACTGCCAATAAGGAGCGCTGCGCTGAGAATCGAGGAGAGTGACAACGAATACGAGATCGCATTCGGTGACCGGCGCTACGTGTTACCAAAGAGCGATGTGGTCGCACTGCAAATCGACAACTCGACAGCAGAACGCCTTGCCGAGTGGCTGCACGGGCGCATCCGGGCGGCGCTTTCGGCGTCAGGCCGCTCGAAAGTCGGGCGCATCAGGGTCGGAGTGGAGGAAGCGCCGGGTCAGGCCGGCTGGTTCACGAGCAACGCGAAGGGAGGCTAACCTGACTTGAAAAAACATTACATATTCATTTCCTACCCATTTCTGTTGCAATTTCGCCCGCGCGTGATATATGCTTCGCTCGCAACACGTGCCCTAAGGGGGGAATAGATGACTGACGTAGCTACCGTCCGGAGAACTTACCCTTGGACAACCAGCGTGGACGGAGTGCGCCTCACGTTCCGGCTGATGGAGCCGTCGGACCGCGAGGCCATCCTCGACTTCGCGCGCTCCCTGCCCAATGACGACCTGATGTTCCTGCGCACCGACATTACCCAGCCGCAGACGGTGGACGCCTGGATCAACTACATGAAGACCGGCCGCACGATCACCGTGGTGGCTGAAGCGGACGGAAAGATAGGTGGCTACGCGAGCATCCACTTGAACGACGCCCTCTGGACTCGCCACGTCGGCGAGCTTCGTGTCCTCGTCGCCCGAGACTTTCGCGGACTGGGCCTCGGCAAGAGGCTGACGAACGAAGCGTTCGCGATCGCCAAAGACCTTTCACTGAAGAAGATCACTGCCCAGATGCCGACGGACCAGCGCGGCGCGCGCCAGGTGTTCGAGCGACTTGGCTTCCGGCCGGAGGCGCTGCTCGCTGACCACGTAATGTCCCGTGATGGGCAGACGCACGACCTTCTGATAATGTCTTACGACGTCGCCGGCTTCAACAACGACGCTCAGGGCAGGTCTCGAAACTAGAAAACAAGGCTCAGGAAGGCAAGCGAAGGCCGCCCATATGGGGCGGTCGCTTTGTGAGTGGACTAACCGGCGTCTGCCGCCATGCGCTCGCCGGCGGCGTGCGCAGCGGATCCCCGCCTGCGGCCACCCGCCCTCGAGGGCTGCGGAGCGGCGCCCACTCGCGGCAGGTCGGACCTGTCGACTCCCGCGGCCGACCGAAGCTCAACGAAGGCCTGGTCCAGGAACTCCTTGAGCCTTGCTACGTCGGGAGCGGCGTTCGGGTCGGCCATAAGGCCGAAATAAAGCTTCTGGTCGTAGCTCGTGACACCGCAGCCAACGCCCATTTCCCAGGCGAGCGGCATCATCGGGTAATGAGCTTGCAAGCGGTGGCCGACGCTATACAGCGGGATCATCGGCCCGGGAATGTTCGTGCAAACGAGGTTCGCCAGGTTGTTGGGCGGCGGCGGCAGCAGCCCCGCGAGCGATTGAATGGCGGGCGGTACCGCACCGAGCAAGTCGGCGAGGATCTCCGTGCCCGACGCCACGTTCTGCCGCTTTAGCTTCTCGGTCGTCTCGGTGATTGTCCTGAGGCGGGTAACAGGATCGTGCTCGCCGGCCGGGGCCTCAATGAGCAGCATCGAGACGCGATTTCCGAGGTTGCCACGCTCGTCCTCGCGGCGGACGTTGACCGGCGCTAATATGCGTACCTTGCGATCCTGCGTGCTCTCACCGTGCATCTCGAGGTAGCGCCCGAGCGCTCCGGAGAGGACCGTGAGCACGACGTCGTTGACTGTGCCGCCGCAGGAAGCCCGAATGCCACGTATCTCCGCGAACGAGAACTCGCTGCAGGCCAACCGCCGCTCTCGCGTTAGCGGCTTGTTGAAAGGCGCCCGCGCGACAGGGTTGGCCATGTAGGGCTGCGTCGCCTCGAAGCTGCGCAGCGCGGAACGGGTACGGCTTTCGCCGGTGAGCATCGAATCGATGGTGCTCTTCTGGAGGTCGCTCAGGCGCTCAAGGCGCTCGGTCATGTTATCGAATATCGCATCGATAAACCGGGTAGGCGCCGGCGGAATCGGCGGGTGGGGATCGATAACGGCCGGCGGAGAAGGCGCGGGGTCTGGCGACACGTCAAGGACGATCATCAGGAGTTCGATACCCGAGACGCCGTCCACGAGGCAGTGGTGGACCTTCGACACCATTGCCGTCCGGTTACCTTCCAGACCTTCGATCTGGTAGATCTCCCACAAGGGCTTGCTGCGGTCTAGCATGCCTTCGAACAGTCGCGCCGAGACCTCCATTAGCTGGGCGTCGCTGCCCGGTGGATCGAGCCTGACGCGCACGACATGGCGGTGCAGGTCAAAGTCGGGGTCCCACTCCCAGGTCGGGTGGCCGATGTTGAAGGGCGCGGGGACGGCGCGCTGCTGGTAACGCGGGATCAGGTGGATTTTGGATGCGATGTTCTGGACAAAGCGCTCGTAGGGGACAGCGCCCTCGAATATGGCGATGGAGCCGATGTGCAGAGGCGCTTCCGGTCGCTCCATATAGAGGAACGACGCGTCCTGCGCACTCAAGCGCCCTCTGTCATTTTCTTGGGACATCGTCGCTTCCCTTCACCCGGACGGGCAATGATGGGGCTGACAACCTGCCGGTCCGGTTGACCCCCGCAAGCGATAAAGGCATTATATACCGTTACGGCCGAAGGGGAACCTCTAAATGCGACTTTTCTAAGCGGGAAAAGCGGCCTCTGTTAATATAGAACCACCGGCGTGTTCGAGGGTGCTATATGGCTAAACGGCGTAAGTACCTTGAAGAGGAGTTCGAAGCCAGCGCTTCCCTTCCGCTCTGGCGGGAGGCGTTGCTGGGCATCGATTGGCTTTCGCTTCGAATCTCGGCCGTCTATTTAGGAATTGGCATCCCCCACGGCGACAACTCCGCGGTGCTGATAATCCCCGGCTTTATGGGTTCCGACCAATACCTCGGCGATATGTACGGCTGGCTCGGCCGCATCGGCTACCAGCCGTATCTTTCTGGCATCGGACGCAATGCCGACTGCCCGGAGGTGCTCACAATGCGCCTGCGCGAGACGATCGACCGCGCGTACGAGGAATCGGGCGGCAAAGTACATCTGGTTGGGCATAGCCTCGGCGGGGTGATCGCCCGCGGTGCGGCAACCCGCTGGCCGCATCTCGTCGCCTCGGTGACTACCATGGCCTCTCCCTTCCGCGGCGTACGAGTTCATCCATTCGTCCTGCAGACGGCATTCCTTGTGCGCGGCCGCATCCGGCAGCGGCGGAACGGGCCGTCCGTCATGCCACACTGCTATAGCGGCGAATGCGCCTGCGAGTTCGTCACCTCGGTCCGCGCTAACTTCCCGGCGTCGATGCCGAAGCTGGCAATCTATACGACAACCGACGGCGTCGTGGACTGGCGCTGCTGCATCAATGAAGACGGGACGGACGTGGAGGTGCCCGGGACTCACGTCGGCCTCGCTTTCAATCCGCAGGTGTACCGCCACATCGCAAACTTCCTCGCCGCGCCTGAGAACTACAACCGCAAGCGTCGTGGCGCCGCTTAGCTCTGCGTCCAACCCGGGCGTGATCGACGGCTTCATCCCGCGCCGCGAGCTGCGTCCGTTCGTTGACCTGATCTGGCGGTACGACGGAGTGGTGCAGGAACACGACCTCGAGCGCGTTTTGCCGACCGGCACGATGCAGATCATCATCAACCTGGCGGACGACACATCGCGGAAATACGACCGCGACAACCCGCGGCGGGTCGAGACACATCACGGCGCCATCGTCAGCGGGCCGCACGTAGGCTACTTCATCATCGATACCGCCGAACAGGTGTCGGTGCTCGGCATTAGCTTTACGCCCGGCGGCGCGGCCCCGTTCCTCGGCATGCCGGCAAGCGAGCTGCGCGACCTACACGTCTCAATCGAAAACATATGGGGAACCGGTGCACAACAGTTGCGTGAGCAGCTTCTCGAGGCGGAGGACTCGGATCCGTTCGGCATCCTGGAGGACTGGCTCCTCGCCCGTGGGAATGGGCGTCTCGGCCGGCACCCCGCTGTCGCCTATGCTCTCACCCAGTTCAGCGGCGTGCCCCACACCCGCAGCATATCGGACGTGACGGACCGGGTCGGGCTCAGCTCCCGGCGCTTTATCGAGCTGTTCGATGCGGAGGTCGGGTTGACGCCAAAGCTCTTCTGCCGCATCAAGCGGTTCCAGCACGCGATAATGATCGCTCATCAAGCCGAGGTGATCGACTGGGCGGACCTGGCCGCGATGGCAGGGTACTACGACCAGTCGCACATGATACGCGACTTCCAGGAGTTCTCCGGCCTGAACCCGAGCGCCTATCTCAAACAGCGCGGGCCGCACCTGAACCACGTACCGCTACCTGCCTGATTTCTCTCGGCGGGGTCAATTTCTTACAAGACTGTTCTCCGTCTCCCTGTCCACAATACGTGACGGAAAGGAGGAGAGCATATGCCACAGCAAACTCATACCGCCACGCAGGTCTTGGTCCCGTT
>Ga0114129_10014221_pt1 | contig 11340 bp, 11 predicted proteins | sample RhiMetdeltSRZDD1_FD_80071 | JGI IMG/M metagenome (GOLD analysis project Ga0114129, IMG submission 80071) | Populus rhizosphere microbial communities from Tennessee, USA - Rhizosphere MetaG P. deltoides SRZDD1 (version 2) (version 2) | ecosystem: Host-associated > Plants > Roots > Rhizosphere >... | reverse complement strand
CGCTCCGCCGTCGAGAACGAGAAGTACGAGAAGTGCTCGTGATAGATCGTGTCGAACTGGTTCTCGTCCATCAGGCGCTCGAGATGCGGGAACTCGATCGTCACCACACCGCCCGGCTTGAGCAGGATGGCGATACCGGCCACGAAGTCGTTGACGTCGGGCACCTGCGCCAGCACGTTGTTGCCCGCGATCAGGTCGGCGGCGTGGCCCTCGGCGACGAGGTCGCGGGCCGTCTCGCGGCCGAACAATCGGCTGACCGACGGGACGCCCTTGGCCACGGCGGCCGCCGCCACGTTCCGGGCCGGCTCGATCCCCAGCACGGAGATGCCCTTCGCGACGAAGTACTGGAGCAGGTAGCCGTCATTGCTGCCGAGCTCGACGACGTGGTTTCCGGCGCCCAGCCCCAGCCGGGCCGTGATCATGTCCACGTAGCTGCTCGCGTGGCGCAGCCAGGAATCCGAGTAGGAGGAGAAGTACGCGTACTCGGTGAAGATGTGATCGGGGGCGACGTATTGCTCGACCTGCACCAGGAAGCACCTGTCGCAGACGTAGACGTGCAGCGGGTAGAAGGGCTCCATCTGGTTGAGCTGCTCCTGCGACAGAAAGCTCTCGCAGAGCGGCGACATCCCGAGGTCCACGAGCGTGTGCGACAGCGCCGCCTGACAGAAACGGCAGGAGGGCATCCAGATCTCCTCGTTCGGTTCCGTGCGACCGGCGATCAGCGCCGGGCCGGCTGACCTTGCCAGCGTAGCGACTGGTCCAGGCGGCCGGTTTTGAGCAGCTCTTTCAAATGCTCGATGCGCTTGTACCGGGGGCCCTCGTACTCGGCCAGTGCGAGACCGACGGCCTGGTAGGCCGAGTAGAGCTCGCGAGCGCCATCGCGCGCATTCCAGTGCGGCTTGAAATCCGGCAGGACGCGGAAGATCTTGCCGAAGTCCGCGCGATAGCACCGGGGATCCGGGCCACCGTCCGCGGCATACTCGATCTGCGAGCCCGGCACGGTCTCGCGCACGATCTCGGCCAGGTCACGGATGCGATAGTTCTCGTCCGTCTGGCCCACGTTGAACGCCTGGTTGTGCACCACCTCTCGCGGCGCCGCCAGCACCGCGATGAAGGCGCGAGCGATGTCCTCGATGTGCACGATCGGGCGCCAGGGCGTCCCATCGCTCTTGATGTGGACGCGGCCGGTGGTGAAGGCCCAGGCCACCAGGTTGTTCAGCACCAGATCGAAGCGCATCCGGGCCGACACGCCGTAAGCGGTCGCGTTTCGCAGGTACACGGGGCTGAACGTCGCGTCGGCGAGGGGAGCGAGGTCACGCTCCACGCGCACCTTCGAGATGGCGTAGGGCGTGATGGGTTTCAGCTCGGCAGTCTCGTCCACGGGGGTCTCGCCCGCGGCGCCGTAGTTGCTGCACGACGAGGAGAAGAGGAACCGCGGAACCCCGGCCGCCTTGGCCAGCTGGGCCAGGCGCACGGAGCCGTGGTGATTGATGTCGTAGGTGATGTCGGGGTTGAGGTCGCCCATCGGGTCGTTCGACAGGCCGCCGAGGTGGATCACGGCGTCGAACCCCCTGAGGTCGCCAGCCTCCACGTCACGCAGGTCCTTGCGGATGCTGTTGACGTCGGGCACGCCGGCGCCAAACGTGCACTGCTCGAAGAGGTCGCTGTCGAGCCCGACCACGTCGTGGCCCGCCGCCTGGAGCATGGGCACCATCACGCAGCCGATGTATCCGCGATGTCCGGTCACGAGTACGCGCATCGTTTTGCCTTTCGTCACCTAGAACAAGACGACCTTGCGGCCGTAAAACGCCTCGGCATAGCCATCGGGCGCATTCGCCTCCATTCCGCGCAGCCGGAGGGCGGCCAGGAAGAGGTCCTCGGAGAACCAGCGGCGGTCGCGCTGGCTGGCGAAGTGCGTCATCAGGAGCTCGATCTTCCGTCGGCAGCGACTCGCATCGAGGGGGACGAACACGTTGGGCGAGCCGAAGTCCCCGTCGTACTTCGGCACCTCGTACTCGAGGATGACGTGGTCGCGAAACGTGTTCCACGTCAGCTCGCCGATCAGGCGGTGATCCTGATGGAGGTCGTTGCGATAGTGGGTGAAGATCAAGTCCGGTTGCACGCGCTTCTTGAGCGCCTCGAAGCGTTCCTTGATCTCGGCGCTCTGCGCGGGAAAGAAGCCGTCGCGGAAATGCTCGATCTCGATCTGCGCCGACTTGGCGCGGGCCAGCACCGCCCGCGCGCTCGCGCGGGCCTCTTCCTCGCGCGGTCCCTCGCCGCTGAACACGACCCAGGTCACCTCGACCGGCTGTTCCTCTTCGGTCAGCTGCAGGAGGGTTCCCCCGCAGCCGATCTCGATGTCGTCGCTGTGCGCGCCCAGGCACAGGACGCGCTCGACGCCAGGCTTCAGCGGCAGCCTCAGCATGTCGGCGGTCAGCTCCGCCGCGTCAACGGGGAGCGTGCGCCGGCGCGGCCCTTCTGCCACAGCGCCCAGGGCGTTTCGCCGCGGGCGACCATGTCGTCGAACATCATCTTGTCCTTCAGCGTGTCCATGCACTGCCAGAAGCCATGGTGGCGCTGGCCCACCAGCGCCTGCTTGCCGACCAGTCGGCGGAACGTTTCCGCCGCCAGCTCGTCGCCCGGCTGCATGACGTCGAAGATCTCGCGGCGGAGGATGAAATAACCCCCGTTGATCCACACGTCCGAGCTCTGCATGTCCCGGATGTCAGCCACGTAGTCGTTCGGGTTGAACGACACCATGTGGAACGAATAGTAGCTGGGACGGACGGCGATGAAGCTGGCCACCGCGCTCTGCTGCTTGAATCTGTCGATGTAGGTGTTGAGGTCCAGGTCGGACAGACCATCGGCATAGTTGGCCAGGAACATCTCGTCGTCGTCCAGATAGTGCTGGACCGCCTTGAGGCGCTCGGCGATGTTCGAGTGCGCGCCGGTATCCGCGAAGGTAATCTTCCAGTCGTCGATGTCCCGCTGCGCCAGCTGGATGTCGCGACCGCCGCGCGAGAACACGAAGTCGTTGGAGAGGCACTCGTCGTAGTTCAGGAAATACTGCTTGATGAGATCACCGCGGTAGCCCAGGCAGAGAATGAACTCCCGGTGACCGAAGTGCGCGTAGTACCTCATGAGGTGCCAGAGGATCGGGCGTGAGCCAATGCACACCATCGGCTTCGGAATGGTCTCCGAATGCTCGCGGAGCCGCGTGCCGAAACCTCCGCAGAACAGCACGACCTTCATGAGGCGCTTCCCCTCTCCGTGCCGCTCACAGACGCGCGGCCGCCCGGCGGCTGCGCAGCACGCAGTCGTGGGTCATCAGGTATTTCCACTCCGAGTACCGTCCGACGCGCGACACACCCATGCTGTCGAGGAATCCGTTGATGACCTCCAGCGCGCCGCGTCGATTGTGGTCGAAGATCACCTGGCCCCAGGGGATGAAGCGGATCTGGCTGAAGATGATCGCCTCCGGGCCGTCGACCAGCCCCATCTCGATCAGCTCCGCCTGCACCCGCCGCTTCACTTCCTCGCGATCTTCCGGCAGCGGGCGATAGGCCGAGCCGTAGACCTCGACCGAGATACCGGTGCAGCCCGCGGGGGCGTTGTGGGGCGAGAAGTGCTCCATCGTGCTGATACGGGTGGACAGCTTGTCCTCGTCGTAGACGTAGATCCACGTGTTCTTGTGCTTGGCCGGATGGCGGACGCCCATGTCGACCAGGTAGATGTTCGAGGCGCGCAGGAGCCGTGCCGCCTCGTGTACCTCCGGGGGGGCGTCCTCCGAGCACTTGATGAGGGTCGGAAGCGGGATGGTCGACACCAGCGAGTCGTAGTCCAGCTCAGTGCCGTCGACGAAGCCCAGCTGCCGCTCGCTGAAATTGATCCACTCCAGCGTCTTGCCGTAGTTGACGCGGGCCCCGTCGGCCAGCTTGCGGCAGAAGGACAGGTAGCCGCCGCGGGCCGGATACCGGGACTTCTGCACCCAGTAGGTGTTCCGGTTCAACGGCCCCTTGGCGCCGTTGACGACGTCCTCGATCTTCGGGTAGTAGACGCGCGCGCCGATCCAGTCCGTCCCGAGGTTCTTCGGGTCGGTCGTCCAGTACTTCCGGGTGTAGGCGGCCGGGAAGGTCTCGGCAAAGACCTTGCCGAACGCCTGGTCGATCCACTCCTGGTAGTCCCCTGGCTTGCCCTGGAGGGTCGAGCGGGCCTCCAGGAAGGCCTGGACGCACTGAGAGCGCAGGGGCTCCGGGACCTGGTGGAGGTTCGACTGGGCCGGATGGTCGATCCAGTGGCCGCGGAAGTAGTTGGCCGCCTTGGCCTCGAACTCCACGACGTCGCCATCGACGCTCTCGGCGAAGAGATTCCGGACGTACTCGTTGCCGGTGAACAGGACGTGGGGGCCCTCGTCGAAGGTGAAGCCCTCACGCTCGATGCTGTGGATGTGGCCACCGGCGTACGCCTTGGCCTCGTAGATCTCGCAGCGGTCGTGGCCGGCATGAAAGGACATGCCGAGGCCCGACAGTCCGGCACCGATGATCGTGATCTGGCTCATTCGCTCTCCTCTAGGCGTCGCTGCGGCTGGTCGGCACGGGAGAGCCTACCGCCTTCCAGGAGGGCCGGCAAATAGCTCGTTCGATATAGGCACAGCGTATATCGTAGGGCATATTGCGACCCCGACGGCTCCCCCCTAAAGTTAGGGCCCGCCGATGATTTTTGCCGAGGGCTCCCTGGCCGGTGTCTGGCTCGTCACCCCTGAGTGGCGGGAGGATTTCCGGGGCTTCTTTGCGCGCACCTGGTGCGAGCGCGAAGCACGGAACGTCGGGCTCACCGACCGCTGGGTGCAGTCGAGCCTGTCCTACACGAAGACCAGGGGAACGCTCCGAGGACTGCACTTCCAGCGCCCGCCGCACGAAGAGGTCAAGCTGGTTCGGTGCACGGCCGGAGCGATCTTCGACGTGGTGGTCGACCTGAGGCCAGAGTCCCCGACGTTCAAGAAACACCTCACGGTGGAGCTGACGGCCGAGAACAGGGTCTCGCTGTACATCCCCCGCGGCCTGGCCCATGGCTACCAGACTCTCGTGGACGGCGTGGAGGTTCTCTACCAGATGTCCGAGTTCTACATCCCCGAGTCGGCCGCCGGCGTGCGGTGGGACGATCCGGTTTTTGGGATCGCGTGGCCCGATTCCAACCCGATCCTCAACGACCGCGATCGATGCTATCCGGATTTCACGGCATGAGCGCGGTCGGCGTCGCCATGCACGGCCTTGTCACGGAGCTGTATCCGATCTGCCGCAGCATTACCGGCAACGGTGTCCGCCAGACGCTCGAGATCCTTCGCCGCCGGCTCCCGCTTCAGGTCCACGAGGTGCCCTCGGGGACCGCGGTGTTCGACTGGACGGTCCCCCGCGAGTGGAACATTCGTGACGCCTACGTCAAGGCGGCGGATGGCCGTCGGGTCATCGACTTCCGGGCGTCGAACCTGCACGTCCTCAACTACAGCGTGCCGGTCCGCGCGCGGATGACGCTCGCCGAGCTGAAGCCGCACCTCTTCACCCGGCCGGATCTGCCCGACGTGATTCCGTACAAGACGTCGTACTACAAAGAGGCCTGGGGCTTCTGCCTCCGGCATCGCGACCTCGAGGAGCTCGGAGAGGGCGAGTACGACGTCCTGATCGACGCCTCCCTCGAGGCGGGCAGCCTGACCTACGGCGAATATTATCTGCCGGGGGAGAGCGACGACGAGGTGCTGCTCTCCTGTCACGTCTGCCATCCGTCGCTCGCCAACGACAATCTCTCCGCGGTGGCTGTCGCGGTCTCGCTGGCGCAGGCACTGGCGTCTCGACCATCGCGACGGTACTCGTATCGCATCCTGTTCATCCCCGGGACGATCGGATCGATCACGTGGCTGGCCCGCAACGAGGACTCCGTCTCTCGCGTGAAGCACGGGCTGGTTCTTGCCGGCCTCGGCGCCGGGGAGGGGTTCGCGTACAAGAAGAGCCGACGCGGAGACGCGCCGATCGACCGCGCGGTCCAGCACGTGCTGGCCCACGTGAAGCAGCCCTTCGCGATCGCTAGCTTCTCTCCGTACGGCTATGACGAGCGCCAGTTCTGCTCGCCCGGGTTCAACTTGCCGGTCGGCTGCCTGATGCGGACGCCGCACGGCCAGTACCGCGAGTACCACACCTCGGCCGACGATCCCGGCTTCGTCGCGCCGGCCGCGCTGGCCGAGTCGCTCGAGACCTGTCTGCGCGTCGTCGACGTGCTCGAGCGCGACGAGCGCTACCTGAACCTGAGCCCGAAATGCGAGCCGCAGCTGGGGCGTCGAGGGCTCTACCGGACCCTCGGCGGCGAGATGGACGCCGCCGGACGCGAAATGGCGATGCTGTGGGTTTTGAACCAGTCGGATGGCGGGCCGACGCTCCTCGACATCGCCGAACGAGCGGGCCTCCCGTTCCACGCCATCGCCGCCGCCGCGGAGACATTGACCAGCCATGGGCTGTTGAAGCCCGTCACTGACCTGGCATGACGAGCATGAATGAAATCGAGGCGAGAGTGCCGTTCTTCAGCATCGTGATCCCGACGTTCAACCGGAGCCGTCTGGTGACGTACGCGGTCGACTCCATTCTCAAGCAGACGTTCGGAGACTTCGAGATCGTCGTCTGTGACAACTGCTCGACGGACGACACCGGCGCCGTTGTCGGGCGCATCCGCGACCCCCGCGTCCGCTACGTTCGGACCCCCGCCCACTGGGTCATCGCCGACAGCTGGGAGTTCGCGCGCTCGCAGGCGAACGGGCGCTTCCTCGTGATGCTGTCCGATGACGACGCGCTCGTGCCCGGGGCGCTGGCGGCGTTCGAACGGGAGATCAAGCGCCACCACGCCGACTTCCTCTTCTGCGGGGTGGCGGAGTATCGCGACCTCAGCTTTCCGGGTCCCGGCCGCAATACCCTCACGTGCCCGCCGTTTTCCGGCGACAGCCGCGTGGTGCCGACCGAGGAATTCCTTCAGCCGTTGTTCGCCTTCAAGGGGCGGTTCAACATGCACCCGAGCGCGTTCGTGTTCGCGCGCGAGGTCGCTGAGCTGGTGGCGGTGCGGTGCGGCCGCTTTTTCCAGACCAACGGCGTGGAGTACTGCGCCTGGACGCTGGCGGCGGGCGTGGCCAAGAGCATCGTCTACATCGACATGCCTCTCTGTATCTGTGGCCGGACCGGCGCATCGTGGGGATCGAACCTCGCGCTGGCGAATCCCGGACAGGAGCGCATCGAGCAGTTCATCGCCGACGTCGACCGCCGGCACAAATACGCGCCGTTGACGAACTTCACCATGTCCAACCTGTGGGGAGAGGGCGTTCTGACCGCGAAGAACCTCCTGCCCACGGAGTTCGCGGCCTACGAGTTCGACGAGGCGCAATACCTTCGCGCCTCCATGCGGGAGCTCTGCGGCCGTCGCGCGCTCGGGGTGAACGTCGCGCGCGAGATCACGGAGCTCGAGACGTACGCTGCGCAATGGCCGTCGCTGGCGGGTGAGCTGGCCTCGCTGACGGAATGCCGCGCCGCCTCCGCGGGACGCGTGCGGTCCGTGCTGGCTCGATTGGGTGGTCGAGCCCTGCGAAGTCGACTCGCCGCATTCCGCAACGCGCGGAAGGTTCGGCGGGGAGAAGTCCGATCGGGATTCGACGTCAAGGGTGACGACTTCGGCTTCCGCGGCATCGTGGGATGTGCGGATTTTCTCGCGGCTGTCGTGGCCCGAGCACGATAGGGCGCGATGCTCGACACCGCCGTCGCGCTCATCATCTTCAATCGCCCCGACGTCACCGAGCGCGTATTTGCGGAGATCGCGAAGGCGAAGCCGCGCCGCCTGTTCGTCATCGCCGATGGGCCACGTCACGACCGCCCGGGTGAGTCGGAGCGGTGTGCGGCAGCGCGTGCGGTCCTCGACCGCGTCGACTGGGAGTGCGAGGTTCAGAAGAATTACTCCGAGACCAACCTCGGATGCGCACGCCGTGTGGCGACGGGCATCTCGTGGGTGTTCCAGCACGCCGAGGACGCCATCATTCTCGAGGACGATTGTGTGCCCGACCCGACGTTCTTTCGGTTCTGCGAGGAGATGCTGGACAGATTTCGCGACGACGAGCGCGTGATGCACGTCGGAGGTGGCGGCTACCAGCTAGGCAGGACACAACGACCTTACAGCTATTTCTTCTCGCGTCACTATCCGTGCTGGGGGTGGGCCACCTGGCGTCGAGCCTGGCAGCATTACGACATCGGACTCAGCCTCTGGCCGGCCCTCCGCGACACCGGGTGGCTTCGCGACATCATGCACGACGAGCGGCTGTCCCAGCATTGGCGAAGACTGTTCGACCTCACCCATGCGGGTCTGGAGAACGTCAATACCTGGGATTTTCAGTGGACCTTCGCCTGCTGGGCACAGCACGGCTTGTCGGTCCTGCCATATCAGACGCTTGTGTCGAACGTGGGCTACAGGGCTGACGCCACGCACACGCGGCACACCTCGCACCCGCTGGCCAATCTGTCGACGGACCATATGGCCTTTCCACTCCAGCATCCGCCGTACGTTGCCGCCGATTCCGAGGCCGACAGGACCTTCGCCGACCACGTCATCATCCCGGACCTGGGGCGCCGGCCGAGCCTCTACCGACGCCTTCGTAACAGGTTCGCGGCCGCCATGCCGGCCCGGCTCCGGAAATCGATCTCGGCCACGCGGACTCTATCCTTCGATATATTGCGTCGGGCCAGGGTCATTCCGTAAGGTCACGACTTACAAGTATGAAAATCAACGACAGCCACGAGAGCTATGCCCGGGACGAGGACGTCCCGCGCCCGCCGGACCGACAGTTCGGTCTGGTCTTCACGGCAGTGTTCGCGGTCGTCGGGGCATTGCCTGCGCTCTCCGGTCGCCAGGTGCGCTGGTGGAGTCTGGGCGTCTCGGTGGCGTTCCTGATCGTTTCCCTGACCGTACCGAGCCTTCTGGCGCCGCTCAATCGGGTGTGGCTCTGGATCGGCCTGCTCCTGCACAAGATCGTGAGCCCGATCGTTCTCGGGCTCCTGTTCTTCTCGACGGTGACGCCCATCGGTCTTCTCCTGCGCGCACTGGGCAAAGATCCGCTGCGCCTCCGGCTAGATCCGGAGGCGTCGACGTACTGGATCGAGCGACGACCACCGGGCCCGGCCGGCGACAGCATGCCGAACCAATACTGAGGTCATCATGGTTGATTTTGTCACTGAGCTCTGGAGCTTCATGCGCGCGCGGCGCAAGTACTGGCTCATCCCGGTGCTCTTCATGATGGCGGTGTTCGGCGGCCTCATCGTGTTTGCGAAAGGCAGCGCGGTGGCCCCGTTCATCTACACGCTGTTCTAGCCGATGGCCGTGCGTATCCTCGGCATCTCGGCTTTCTATCACGACAGCGCGGCCGCCCTCGTCGAGGACGGGCGCATCGTGGCGGCAGCACAGGAAGAGCGGTTCAGCCGCAAGAAACACGACGCCCGCTTTCCCAAGCACGCCATCGCGTATTGCCTGGCCGAGGCGGGCATCGGCCTCGAGCAGGTGGATCATGTCGCCTTCTACGACAAGCCATTCCTGAAGTTCGAACGGCTGCTCGAGACGTACCTGGCGTTTGCGCCGCGGGGCTACCGTTCCTTTGCGATGGCCATGCCCGTGTGGCTGCGCGAAAAGCTCTTCCAGAAGACGCTGCTGAAACGGGAGCTCCAGACCTTTGCCCCGGACTACGACTGGAAGTCACGCCTGCTCTTCGCCGAGCATCACCAGAGCCATGCGGCGAGTGCCTTCTTCGCGTCTCCGTTCGAGGAGGCGGTCATCTTGACGATGGATGGGGTGGGCGAGTGGGCGACCACCTCGGTCGGCTTCGGGTCGGGGAACCAGCTCGAGATGCGGAAGGAGATGCACTTCCCTCACTCGCTGGGCCTCCTCTACTCGGCGTTCACGTATTACACCGGCTTCAAGGTGAACTCTGGAGAGTACAAGGTGATGGGCCTCGCCCCTTACGGCGAGCCAAAGTACAAGGACATCATCCTCGACCGGCTCCTCGACCTGAAGCCGGACGGCACCTTCCGGCTCAACCTCTCGTACTTCGACTACTGCACGGGCCTCCGGATGACGAACGAGGCATTTCACGACCTCTTCGGAGGGCCCCCGCGCGGTCCTGACGAGCTCCTCGACCAGCGGCACATGGATCTGGCCGCTTCGATCCAGGCCGTGACCGACGAGATTGTGCTGCGGCTCACTCGCTCGGTAGTCCGCGAGACGGGCGCCGAGAACCTGTGCCTCGCCGGAGGCGTCGCTCTCAACTGCGTGGCGAACGGCAGGGTGCTCCGGGACGGTCACGTCCGGCGGCTGTGGATCCAGCCCGCGGCCGGAGACGCCGGTGGCGCGGTGGGCGCCGCCCTCTGTGCCTATCACCTGTTCCGCCGGCAGCCGCGGATGGCGGACGGTCTTCACGACGCGATGCGGGGCGCCTTCCTCGGACCCGAGTACTCGCAGCAGGAGATCGAGCAGCGCCTTGCCCGTGTCGGCGCGCGATTCTCCGTCCTGGACCCGAAGGCGCTCGTGGAGACCACTGCGGACGCGCTCGTGGCAGGCAAGGCCGTCGGCTGGCTCCAGGGCCGCATGGAGTTCGGTCCGCGTGCGCTGGGCGCTCGGTCGATTCTCGGCGACCCGCGCTCGCCGTCGATGCAGTCGGTGCTGAATCTCAAGGTCAAGTATCGCGAGTCGTTCCGGCCGTTCGCGCCGTCCGTCCTGCGCGAGGACGTGGCCGACTGGTTCGAGCTGGACTGCGACAGCCCGTACATGCTGCTGGTGGCGGACGTGGCCAAGCAGCACCGGCGGGAGATGACGCCGGCCGAGCACTCGCTGTTCGGCATTCAGAAGCTGAACGTGCCGCGCTCGTCGATTCCGGCGGTGACGCACATCGACTACTCGGCACGCGTCCAGACCGTCCACGCGGACACGAATGCCCGGTATCACGCCCTCCTGTCGGCGTTCAAGGCACGGACGGGCTGCCCCGTGCTGGTGAACACCAGCTTCAACGTTCGAGGTGAGCCGATCGTGGCGACCCCGGACGACGCGTTCCGATGCTTCATGGGAACGGAGATCGAAGTGCTGGCCGCGGGGAACTGCCTGGTGCGAAAGGAAGATCAGGATCCGGCTCTGAAGCTGGACTACAAGTCGAGCTTCTCTCCCGACTGAGCGATCGCGCATGATGAAGGAGGATCGCTTTCTCGCAAGAGCGGCCGCGCTCGCCAATCTCATGCTCGTCGCGGTCGCCATCGGTTCGGCGCTCGTCTTCTGCTTCTTCTT
>Ga0114129_10014220_pt1 | contig 11340 bp, 10 predicted proteins | sample RhiMetdeltSRZDD1_FD_80071 | JGI IMG/M metagenome (GOLD analysis project Ga0114129, IMG submission 80071) | Populus rhizosphere microbial communities from Tennessee, USA - Rhizosphere MetaG P. deltoides SRZDD1 (version 2) (version 2) | ecosystem: Host-associated > Plants > Roots > Rhizosphere >... | reverse complement strand
TTCCGCGCGGGCGAGCCCGGGAAATACACGTTCGAGTGCAGCCGCATGTGCGGCGCGGGTCACAACTTCATGCGAGGCGTGCTGGTGGTGCGGGACCGCACCAGCCGGGCGACAGGACAATGAACGGGTTGAAGCGAGTCGGCGTCGGCATCTGCGGGTTGGCGTCGGCGATTCTGGCGACGGCGATCGGCGCCGGCGGCCAAAGCCGTGTGAAACCCGGCGATCCGCTGCCGGGCCTCACGCCGACCGAGTTCACCGAGTTCCGCATAGGCCTCGAGGACTTCACCGAGGTCGAGACCGCGGAAGACGGACTGGGCCCGGCCTTCAACGGCACGAGCTGCGCCGTCTGCCACGACGTGCCGGCGATCGGCGGCATCGGCGTCATGCTCGAGACGCGAGCCGGGTACCGGAACGAGGCGGGAGAGTCGCGCGGTCTGGACGCCAACGGTGACACGTTGATGCATCTGTTCTCGGTGCCGCAGCATCGATGCCAGCCGGTGATGCCGGACGATGTCAACGTGGTGGCGCGCCGCGCGCCGATTCCTCTGTTCGGCGCCGGTCTCGTGGAAGCGATCCCGGACGACACGATTCAGGCGCTCGAAGATCCGGACGATCGCGACGGGAACGGCGTCAGCGGGCGCGCCGCGATTGTGGTCGACGTGGCGACAGCGCAACGGCGCGTCGGCCGATTCGGATGGAAAGCGCAGCAGGCGACGCTGCTCGCCTTCGGCGCCGACGCCTATCGCAACGAGATGGGGATCACCAACGATCTCTTCCCCAGGGAGTTCGCGTTCGGCGTGGGAGAGGAGGCGATGCGTCTCTGCGATCTGCATCCCGATCCCGAAGACGTTCGCGATCCACTGACGCGGCGGCGCGGCATCGACAACTTCGAGGCGTTCATGCGCTTCCTCGCGCCGGTGTCCCGCGGTCCGGTCGACGCAATCGTCCGCGACGGGGAGGGTGTCTTTCAGGCGATCGGCTGCGCGGCGTGCCACGTGCCCGCGCTGACCACCGGGGCGAGCGCGAACCCGCTCTTCAATCGCAAGATCGTTCCGCTGTTCTCGGATCTGCTGCTGCACGACATCGGCACCGGCGACGGCATCCAGCAGGCGGCGGCGCGGCCCGAGGAAATCCGCACGCCGGCGCTGTGGGGCCTGCGGCTGCGCCGTCCGCTGCTGCACGACGGCAGCGCCACGACGATCGAGGATGCGATCGCGCGGCACCGCCAGGAAGCCGACCTCGCGCGGCGCGGCTTCGAGCGGCTGTCGCCGGACGATCGAAGCCGGCTGCTTGCGTTCCTGCGATCGCTCTGAGAACGCGCGCCGCTTACTTCGCTGCCTGTTTCGCGATCACGTGATCCTTGATCTTTGCGTAGGTCGCCTGCGGGATGATCTTCTTGGTGACGAGCTCGTTCTTCGCCTTGTAGGGCCTGCCGTCGATGATCTTCTGCGCGTAGGCGTCGCCGATCCCGTTCAGCTTCATCAGGTCGTCTTTCGACGCGGAGTTCAGATCGACGAGGCTCGCGGTGCTCGCCGCCGCCGCTTTGCCGGCAGGCTTGGCCTTCGTCTGCGCGAAGCCGCCGGTTGCGCCTCCAAGGATCGCCACGCACGCGATCGCCAACACGAGTCCGAGCAGTCTCTCTCGCTTCATGGTTTCCTCCGGTTGCCAGCCATCATAGGCGAGCGCCGATCGGTGACGAGCTCAGCCGGATGGATTTGACAGCTTCTTTATGCGACGGCGTCGGCAAGACCAATAGAATCGCCGGACGATGATCCGGTTCGTCGTCGCGGCATCGTTCTCGATGCTGTGCATCGCCGCTCCGGCCCACGCACAGGACGCGATCGAGCCCGATCGGCCCGACGTCACCAACGGCACGCACATCGTCGACATCGGTCTCCTGCAGATTGAAATGGGCGGCGTCTACACGCGCGCGGCAGCGGGTCAGCGAGAGTTTGGATCGCCGTTCACCGCGCGCGTCGGTCTCAGCGACTCGCTCGAGGTGCGGTTCGGGACCGATGGTCTGCTGACGGAGAGCGACGGCGTCGTGCACGCCACCGGCTTCGGCAACATTCAGATCGGTGCGAAGCTGCGTCTGTGGCCCGATCCCGGCGGCGCGCCGGCCGTGTCCCTTCTGACGGCCGTGACGTTGCCAACGGCCAGCGCCGCAAAAGGGCTCGGCTCCGGTTCGACCGATTACACGCTCGCGCTGCTGACCGGCGCAGACGTCGGCCGGCACGGACACATCGACGTGAACTACGGGATCGGCGACGTCGGTGCCGGCAACGGCCAACCGCATTTCGTCCAGCACCTCGTCGCGGTCTCGGCGAGCGCGGCAGCGTCGGACAACTGGAATCCGTACGTCGAAGCGTTCTGGTTCTCGCGTGAGGACGCCGGCGGTCGCGCGATGACCGCCTTCGATGCCGGCGCCATCTACCAACTGGGCGCGCGCTACGCGCTCGACGGCGGCCTTCAGTTCGGCATCAGCCGCAACGCACCGGCCTTCGCCGCCTTTGGCGGCGTCTCGCTCGTCGTCGGCGAGATCCTCGGGAGCCGCGGCGCGGTGGGCCGCCAGCGTCAGGCTCAGCGGCGGGCGGCGCGCAGAGCGCCGCGTTCCTCGAAGAGCAGGTAAAGCGTCGGCAGCACGAGCAGCGTCAACAGCGTCGCCGACACCAATCCGCCGATCACCACGACCGCGAGCGGCTTTTGCACCTCCGACCCGATGCTGTGCGACAGCGCCATCGGCATCAGCCCGAGCATCGCGAGCAGCGCGGTCATCAGCACCGTGCGCAGCCGCACGCCCGCACCGGTTCTGACGGCGTCCACCGGCGACAGACCCTGCGCGCGCAGGTCGGTGAAGTAGCTGACCATCACCACGCCGTTCAGCACCGCCTGGCCGAACAACGCGATGAACCCGATCGCGGCCGACACGCTCAGGTGAATGCCGGTGAGGTAGAGCGCGACGATGCCGCCGATCGAGGCGAGCGGGATGTTGGCGAGGATGATCGCCGCGTTCTGCACGGAGCCGAAGGCGTTGAACAGGAGGATGAAGATGAGAAACACGCTGACCGGCACGATGATCGCGAGCCGCGTCATGGCGCGCTGCTGGTTCTCGAACTCGCCGCCGAACGTCGTGTAGTAGCCGGGCGGGAACGTCACGCCGCGCGCGACCTTGTCGCGCATTTCCCCCACGACGCCGCCCATGTCGCGTCCCCTGATGAAGACGCCGATCGCCGAGACCCGCAGACCCGCTTCGCGGCTGATGTTCATGCTGCCGGCGCGCACGGAGATGTTGGCGACGTCGGCGAGCGGCACCCGCGCCCCGGACGGGGTGTCGACCAGCACGTTGCGGATGGCGTCCACGTTCCGCCGATCCTCGTCGCGCAGCCGCACCGCGACGCCGTACCGGCGGTCGCCCTCCCAGATTTCGGTGCCGACCTTGCCGCCGAGCGCGGTCTCGATCACGTCCTCGACGTCGGCGACGTTCAGACCGTAGCGCGAGGCGCGCGCCCGATCGACCTCGATCTGCAGCTGCGGGATTTCGCCCGCGCGGTCGATGAACGCGCGGGACACGCCGCGCACGCGCGACACGATGCGAAGCACGTCGGCGGCTTTCTGCCGGAGCGTCGCCGCATCCTCGCCGAACAGCTTGATGACGATCTGACCGTCGATCTGCGAGATGCTCTCGAGCACGTTGTCGCGGATCGGCTGGGAGATCGCCGGCTCCAGACCGGGAATCTCGTTGATCGCGTCCTCCATCTGCGCCGCCAGCGCCTCGCGCGTGATCTTCCGCGTCCACTGGTCGGGCGGTTTCAAATCGACGAAGAACTCGCACATGTTGATCGGTTTCGGATCGGTCCCGTCTTCCGGGCGTCCGGCCTGCGAGATCACCTGTGTGACTTCCGGAAACCGCCGGACGATCTTCCGCACCTCGGCGACGATCCTGGAGGCTTCCGACACCGACACGCTCGACGGCAGCGTGAGGTTCACCCACAACGTCCCCTCGTTCAGCTCGGGCAGGAACTCGGTGCCGAGGCGCGGCACGAGCGCGAGCGCCGCGAGCAGCCCGGCGGCGGCCGTGCCGATCACCAGCGCGGGACGGCGCACGGAACGGTCGAGCGCACGGCGGTACGCGCGCGTGATGAAGTCGACGAGCGGGTTGTTCTCGTGCTCCACGCCGCGGCCGAGCAGCCAGAAACAGAGCAGCGGCACGAGCGTCAGCGAGAACGCGAGCGACCCGACGAGCGCCGACGTCACCGTGTACGCCATCGGCGCGAAGATGCGCCCTTCGTGCCGCTGCAGCGTGAAGATGGGAATGTGCGCGACGATGATGATGAGCATCGAGAACAGCGTCGGCCGGCCCACCTGCACGGTCGCGTCGAGGATGGAGCGGCGCACGGACTCGCGATCGCCGCGGCCGCTCTCGAGGGCCAGCGTGCGGAACACGTTCTCGACGACGATGACCGCGCCGTCGACGATGATGCCGAAGTCCATCGCCCCGAGCGACAGCAGATTCGCGGGGATGCCGCGAATCCGGAGACCGATGAACGTCGCGAGCAGCGCCAGCGGAATCACCGCCGCCACGATCCCCGCCGCGCGGCCGTTCCGCAGGAACACGTACAGCACGAGCGTGACGAGCAGCGCGCCCTCGAGGAGATTTCGAAAGACGGTGTGCAGCGTCGTCGCGATGAGCTGCGAGCGATCGTAGTAGGGCACGATGCGGACGCCCTTCGGCAGCACCGAGGCGTTGAGGTGATCGATCCGCGACTTCACCTCGTCGAGCACCTCGGAAGGATTCTCGCCCTTCCGCATCAGCACGATGCCCTCGACGATCTCGTCCTCATCGTTGCGACCGACGAGGCCCTGGCGCGGCACCGCGCCGACGCGGACGTCGGCGATGTCCCTGACGAGCAGCGGCGTCCCGCCATGCTCGGCGACGACGATCGCGCCGATATCGTCAGCCGATCGCAGCAGCCCGACGCCGCGAATCAGGTATTGCTGCTCGCCCTCTTCGAGGTAGTTGCCGCCGGCGTTCACATTGCCGCGGCCGAGCGCCGTGAACACCTGCTGCAGGCCGACGCCGTACGCCCGCATGCGCGCCAGATCGACGTTCACCTGATACTGCTTGATGAACCCGCCGCGGCCGACGATGTCGGCCACGCCCGGCGCCATCTTCAAATTGCGCTCGACCACCCAGTCCTCGATGCCGCGCAGGTCGGCCGGCGTCGCGGTGTCGGACACGAGGCGATAGCGGTAGAGCTCGCCCACCGGCGTCGACAGCGGCGCGAGCCGCGGCTGGACCTCCGGCGGCAGATCGGCCTGCTGCAGCCGTTCGAGCACGCGCTGGCGCGCGAAGTAGTCGTCGACCTGATCGTCGAAGGTGATGGTCAGGAACGAGAGGCCGAACTGTGTGTGCGAGAACATCCGGACGGCGTGGGGCACGCCGGCGAGCGCGATCTCGAGCGGGATGGTGACCTGCTTCTCGACCTCCTCCGCCGCGTGCCCCGGCACGAGCGTGATGACCGTGGTCTGCACGTCGGTGACGTCGGGGAAGGCTTCGACCGGCAGCGATCGAAACGCGACGAGGCCGCCGGCGACGAACAGGATCGTGAGGAACGCCAGGAACAGCGGCTGATACAGCGCAAACGAGACGAGCCGCTTGACCATCAGCCACGATCCCGCTGCTGCTGTTCCTGCCGGAGCAGCAATGCGCCGTCGACCACGATGCGCTCGCCGGCCCGGAGGCCGGAGAGCACGCGCCGCTCGCGGCCGTCGCCGTTGGCGATCTCGACGGCGCGCCGCGCGAACCGCGCGCGGCCGGCCTCGACGTACACGTAGCTGCGCCCCTCTTCGGTGAACAGCGCGGTCGCCGGAATCGCGAGCGCGCGCTGCGGGTCGGAGAGGTGGAGCTCGATCGCGGCGAACATCTCGGGCTTGAGCCGCGCGCCCGGATTGGCGACGATCACCCGCACCTTCGCCGTGCGCGTCGCCGGATCGATCGCCTCGCTGATGTGGTTCACGCGTCCCTCGAACCGCTCGCCCGGATACGCCGCCGTCGTCACGGCGGCCGCCTGCCCGGTCGTCACGAGGTGAAGATCGCGCTCGAACACGTCGCCGATCGCCCATACGGCGTCGAGATTGGCGATGGTCAGGATCGGCGTGCTGTCGCTCTGAACGAACTGGCCGTCGGTGATCCGGCGCTCGAAGACGACGCCCGTAATCGGCGACGTGATCGGCACGCGGCCGGTCACGTGCGAGAGATCGCCCTGTCCGCTGAGGCCGAGCACCCGCAGCGCTTCGCCGGTCCGCGCGGCGCGGGCGCGCGCCTTGGCGAGCTCGTTCTGCGCCTGCTGCAGCGCGATTCTCGACGCGGCCTCGTGATCGAAGAGGTCCTCGATCATCGCGGCGTTCTTCTCGGCGAGCTCGAGGTCCTTGCGGCTCTCGAGCTCGTCGCCGATGGCGACGGCCGCCTCGCGGCTGCTGATGGCGCAGAGCGTCTCGCCCTTGCGCGCGGCGTCGCCAACCTTGACGCGCAGGCCGACGACCTGCCCCGGCAGCGGGGCGAGCACGCGCGCCACGCGGTCCTCGTCGAACTGCACCTTGCCGGCGACGGCGAGCACGCTGGCGATTTCACGATCCGCGATGGTCTCGACTTTGATCGACGACAGCATCACGGGATCGATCGCAATCGCGCCGTCGCCCGGCTGCTCTGTCGCCAGCTCCGCATCCGACGCACGTGCGGCATCGGTCCGGCCGCTGCACGCGGCGGCGGCCATCGCCGCGAACGTCGAGCACACGAGCGCGACCGCAACTGATTTCAAGATCGTGGCACACCGGGTCATCACACCACCTCCGTGCCGACGGCGGCGTTCAGCCTCGCGATCGCGCGCCGCAATCCTGCCTGCGCGTCGAGATAGCTCTGCATCGTGTCGTTGAACGCACGCTGCGCGTCGAGCAGCTCGAGGAGCGTCGTGGCGCCGGCCTTGTAGGTGTAGGCGGAAATATCGCGCGCGTGCGTGGCCGGCTTCAGCAGGTCGCGCTCGATCGCGGCCACCAGATCGCGCGTCGTCTCGTACTCGTGAAGCGCGCTGCGGACGTCGGCGGCGATCTGCGCCTGCCGCGCCGCGATCAGGCGGTCCGCCTGCTCGCGCTCGGCGCCGGCGCGCGCGATCTCGCCCTGATTGCGGTTCGAGATCGGCAGCGGCGCGCTCAGGAACACGCCGAGCGAGTTCGATCGGCCGGCGATGCCCTGCTGCCGGCGGTACTCGGCGCCAACGGTGTAGTCGACGCGGCCGAGCGCTTCCTGCAGCCGGAGGTCCGCGACGGATCGCGCCTGCGCGAGCTGCAGCGCGTGCAAATCGGGCCGCGCGGCCATGGCCATCGCCGTCAACGACTCGAGCGCGAGCGCGTCCGGCGCGGCGACAGTCGCGGCGCCGTGGCCGGCGATGCCGCCAGCGATCTCGAGCGGATCGCCCGCAGGCCTGCCGAGAAGCGTCCGCAGCTTCGCCGTGGCCGCGGCGACCTCGAGATCCGCCCGCACGACGGTCGCCCGGAACTGGAGCATCGCGACCTCCGACCGCGTCGCCTCGAACGGCGCGATCGATCCGGCAGTCACACGCGCGCGGTTGACGCGGGCGAGATCCTCGTAGGTCCGCAGCGTGTCGGCGGCGAGCGCGCGCGTCGCGCCGGCCGCCAGGACGTCGATGCACGCGAGCGTCACGTCCTGGGTGAGGGTGCGGACCGCGTCGGCGAACTGCGCCTCGGCCGCCGAGCGGATGACCGACGCGAGCGCCACGCGCGCGTCCCGCTTCCCCCCGCGCTCGAACGGCACATCGATCCGCCACGCGATTTCCGGCGGACCGCCATTGTTGGTCTCGTCGAACCCGGTGCCGAGCGCGTCCAGATGATCGGCGCTGAAACTGACGACGGGATTGGGCCGGAGGCGCGCGCCGACCATCTGCGCCTCGGCTATCGTCAACTGGCTGCGCTCGGCGAGCAGCGACAGGTTGTGCCGCAGCGCTTCGTCGATCGCCTGCGCCATCGTCAGCGTCTGCGCGCCCGCGGGCGACGCCAATCCGCAAAGCATGACGGCGAACGAAAACACACGTCGCATCGTTGCGAAACCCTCTAGGGACGGGATTGTGAGTTGGGACTTTGCGATTACGACGCGGCTGACGGCGGTGCGCGCGGGGCGCACTCGTCGTGCGCCGCGGAGGTACGCAGGGCCACACCGGAGAGGACGGCGGTCTGAGAGATTGAACCCGGCGGCGCGTGAGGCTGTTCACCCGGTAGACGCGGCGACGGCGACTCGTTCTGAATCGTCTCTTCGTCGCGCGGCTCGGCGCCGTTCCAGGTGTCGGGCGCCGAATGGCCGTCGATCGCGGGGCGAGGCTTCGGGGCCTGGGACGTCAGACGGCCGGCGCCGTCGTTCACCCACACGAGGAATTCGCGATCGGTCGACGCGAGGACGTCGAGGTCGCCGTCGCGATCGATGTCGGCCGCGACGATCCGCTGCAGCACGACGTGGTAGCGGTTGGCCACCGTTCGCGCGAACGCGGCGACATCGATCGGACGACCGACGCACACGACAGCGCCGTTCGGCACGGTCGCGGCGCGCGCCGGCGTCGAGAGGCATGCCACCGCACCGATCGCGATCGCACACACCTCGCTCAGCCGTCTTCGCTCGAACACACGCACCGCCTGCGATGTTACCGCACGCTTGTCACATTTCCGTTTTTCTTACGGCTTACATCAATTTGATGGCGCCGAGATCGAGATTGAGATCTTCGGGTTCGAGTCCGAACTTCTTTCCGATCTCGGCGATCGTTCGTTCGAGCTGCATCAGCGCCGTGCCGATCGCCTCCACTTCTTTCTTCGTCAACGTCTTCTGCTCCATGCGGCGGATCGCCTGGCGCTCCATCAGCCGGCGCAGGAACTCGACGATGGTCAGCACGAGCTGCGCGACGGACTTCTGCACGTCTTCGGGCTCGGGATTCCATCGCATCGGCGCGGAGCCCCGCCGCCTGTCGGCCTTGCCGCCTTTGACTCCTTTTACGGGCATCCGCTGTTTGCCGACCGCGATCGTCTTCGTCGCACGCATGCGGCGGTCGAGCTCGTCACGCAGTACGCGGAGCTCCGCGGCGGTGACGGGCGCGGCGGCGATCGCTTTTCGGGATTTCGCGCGCGGCGAGGCGCGGCTTCGGGGTCGCGTGGTCTTCTTCACCTGAGGAGCTGCGAGCTCGGCTTGCGGTGCCGCGACGGGCGCTTCGGCTTGTCGGGATCGCGCGGCAGGACGCGATCGGCGGCGCACAACAGCGCCGACAGCCTGAGGTAGATGAGATCGATCCCGGCAACGCCAAGCGTCACGTCGCCAACGGTCATCACGCCTTTGTTCAACAGATCGTCGAGCAGATCGAGCACGGACGAATCGGATGTGTCGAGCACGTCGTCGGCGACCGTTCGATCCCTCTTGGACCTGGGCATTTTCAGTCCTGAACAAACGTGTACGGCGGCCACGGCCCGCTCAGCGTCAGGCCATAGCCGCCGTGCGACAGCGCGCGCGCCTCGCGTTCGGCGAGCGCGCGGAAGGACTTCGAGCGCGATCGCCGGACGAGAAACGCCGCGTCGAGCAGCAGCGATCCGCCCTGCGCCGACTGCGCGGGCAGCTCACCCGACCCGCGGCGCCGCGCGAGCCGCGACGCGGCTGCGAGCCGATCGTACAACGCGCCGACGGCGTCGCGTGCCCGCTCGGCCAGCTCGATCGACGCGTCACGCTGAGCTTTCTTCCGCGACAAGTACGCGGCACCTGACGGCGTTGACACGGTCGCCCGCGCCGGCCGAGCCGCCTTGATCGCGCGCGTACGGTCGAGCACGACGCGGACACCCCACTCGTGATGGTTCGCGAGCCGCTTCACCAGCGAGTCGATGCGCGGCCGATCGGCGCGCACGTGCGCGAGCGCGCGCTCCTCGCTGTTGAAGATCGTGAACAGCTTCATCGGCAGCACGGCAGTCGCGTCGATGAACGATTCGATGACCGCTTCGTGCGCCACCGCGGCGCGCGCGACCCAATCGAGATCGGACAGACCGCGCTGAATCGCCGCCTCGCCGTACCGTGCGAGCGGGACGTCGGCGACAACGAGATACAGGCCGCGGTCGAGATCGAGCAGTCGCACGCGTCCCGCCCCCGGCAATCCGGCAGCCACGCGTGACAGTTTCGGCGCGCGCGGCGCCGCGACCGCGCAATACACGTATGTTGCTGTCGCCGCTTTCGCCATCAGCTGTTCCGCCTTCGCTCGCACATCATCGACGAGCTACGGCGGACAAGCAGCCGTCAGCCATCGACCCATGACCCACCCCACGCGTTCAGCGCGCGCACGCCGCGCGGCGGCGGCGCCGACAGCGGGGTCTGGATGATAACGCACCCGCGCGATCGGCCCCGGCACGAGCGCCGTAGCGCCGCGAGCGATCGGCGCTCGGCGGCGGCGGTCGCACGGCAGCGCGCACAGCGCCCGGGCGCGAGCGTCATCGCATTCACGATGACGGCGGGTGCGGCGAGCTTCAGACGCCGCAGCCGCGCGAGCAGACGCTCGGTCTCGAAACGCGGCACCTCGGCTGCCCGCGTGACGACGAGGAACTGCGTGTGCGACGGGTCGCGAAGAAGCGCCTGCAGCGCGCGAATCGACTTCGACGCGTCGACCAGCTCCGCCGCGAGTTTTCCCGGGCGGACGAGCGTCTTGTATTTCAGCAGCATCCGCAGCAGCACCTGCACCCACTCGCGCGCCGTCTCGGGCAGCTCGAGCAGCCGCAGCGCGTGGCCGGTCGGCGCGGTGTCCACAATAATCATGTCGTAGGTTTCGCGCGCGTCGATGACAGTGAGCACGCCGAAGAGCTCGTCGACGCCCGGCGGCGCCAGATCCATCAGCTCGGCAGCGCCGCCGCGTCCCGTCGCGACTCCGCCGGCGCCAAACGCGGACGCGATTTCCTCGACCGCCTCCTCGAGATCGGCCCGGCGTGCCGCCAGCGCGCGCGCCGCGTCGAGCTCGCGCACGAACAGATTCCGAGGTCCGCCGGGAATCGTCTTCGGCGTGTCGCCAATCGATCCGGCAGGGGTCGCGTCGAACGCATCCGCGATCGAATGCGCAGGGTCGGTGGACAACAACAGCATCCGCCGGTTCGGATGCGCGCGAGCCAGTCGCACCGCTGTCGCCGCCGACACCGTCGTTTTCCCGACGCCGCCTTTGCCGCCGACGAAGATCAGCCTCGCGCCGCGAAAGATGTCGAGCGATTCGGCCCGCGTCGTGCGCGCGCCGCGCGGCAGACTGACTTGGGGGCCGACACGCGGGT
>Ga0114129_10014219_pt1 | contig 11340 bp, 6 predicted proteins | sample RhiMetdeltSRZDD1_FD_80071 | JGI IMG/M metagenome (GOLD analysis project Ga0114129, IMG submission 80071) | Populus rhizosphere microbial communities from Tennessee, USA - Rhizosphere MetaG P. deltoides SRZDD1 (version 2) (version 2) | ecosystem: Host-associated > Plants > Roots > Rhizosphere >... | reverse complement strand
TGCGGTGAGGTGGCCGAGAGGCTGAAGGCGGCGGTTTGCTAAACGGGAATCCGCCTCTCGGACATCGTGGCTATTCCGCGTAAATCCTTCCCTGTTTTCCACTTCCCCGTCCAGCGAGTTGGCTGTTGTTGGCTCTGGAGACCCTGTTTTGGCGGGTCGCAGGGACACTCGTGGGGACATTCCGGAACGAAACGCATGACGACGCCTAGGGCGGTCTCGCCGTAATTGAATCGCTATACTCCCAGTCGACGCCATCATGAGGTTCGCGTCGGGAGCCCGCCTCGGCGCATTCGAGATCCTGGCACCGCTCGGCGCCGGAGGAATGGGTGAAGTCTACCGTGCGCGCGATACGCGACTCGATCGGATCGTTGCTATCAAGCTACTCCCGAGCGAGATCGTAAACGCCACCGGCCGCAGCGTCGAGCGTTTCCGCCAGGAAGCGCGCGCCATCGCGCGCATCACCCATCCGAACATCTGCACACTCCATGACCTCGGCGAAGATGATTCGTCCATGTTCCTGGTGATGGAGTACGTCGACGGCGCGACGCTCGCACAGCGGCTAGAGGATGGTCCTTTGCAGCTGGCGCTGGCGTTGCGCACCTCAATCCAGATCGCCGATGCGCTGGACCATGCGCATCGTCACGGGGTAGTGCACAGAGATCTCAAACCCGGCAATATCATGCTGACGCGCGAGAGCGTGAAGCTGCTGGACTTCGGACTCGCCAAGCTGAAGGAACGTGACGAGCAGTTGCCGACTGATGTAACCCAAAGCGCACGCCTGACGGAGGCCGGCGCCATCGTGGGGACCGTTCCCTACATGAGTCCGGAACAGATAGAAGGACACGACCTCGATGCGCGGACGGACATCTTCTCGTTCGGCGTCGTCCTCTATGAAATGGTGTGCGGACGTCGACCGTTTGCGGGCGACAGCCGCGCCTCGCTCATGGCGGCCATCGTCGCCGCGGAACCACCGTCGCTGTTGTCGCTGCGACCGCAGACACCCGCCTCTCTAGAGCGCCTTATCCTTCGCTGCCTCGGCAAAGATCCTGACGATCGATGGCAGACGGCGCGCGATCTCGCGGCCGAACTACGGTGGATCGCAGAGGCGGGCTCGGGTGCAGTGCTGGGGACGCCTCTCAGGAATCGGCGGCAGCGGCGCGCCGCTCTCTGGGGAGCCCTTGCGGGCGCTGTGGTGGCAGCCGCCTTGTTTGCGGCGACGCTGCCGTCGATTTGGCGCAGACCTGCCGTCGCCGAGTATCGACAGGTGACATACCGCAAGGGTGCCGTGTCGTCTGCTCGATTTACGCCCGATGGTCAGAGCTTTGTGTATAGCGCAAGCTGGGATGGTCAGCCCTACGCCGCGTTCCTCGGTCGCCCGGAAAGCCCCGATGTGCGTAGTCTCCAGTTGGAAGACGCGCGGATCCTGTCGATCTCCCGAGCGGGCGACATGGCTTTCCTGTTCGGTCCTCAGAACATCGAAAGGGTGTTCGGCGTGCGCACGCTCGCGCGTATTCCCATGGCTGGTGGCGCACGCCGCGACGTGCTCGCCGGAGTCGTGGACGCCGATTGGATTCCCGGAACCGATGCGCTCGCCGTTATCCGCGACCCTGGGGGCGGCCGGCCTTGGACCGTTGAGTTTCCCGTTGGAAAGACGGTCCACGAAGCCCGCGCCGCCTGGTCGCTGCGCGTCTCGCCGGACGGGAATCGCCTGGCGTTCTTCGAGGGACCGCTGCTCTTCGACTCTTCGCCACAGGCGATGATCACCGTGATCGACAAGTCCGGACGGAAGTCCACGCTCTCGCGGGACCTGTCAGGCATTGGACTGGCATGGACGCCATCGGGAAACGAGATTTGGTTCACTGCCGCGCGCCCCCGCGTACAGTCGACGGGACCGCAACTGCATGCGGTCTCACTCGGGGGAGCCGAGCGAACAGTGTACAGCGCCCCCGATTGGCTCGTGTTGCATGACATCTCCAAGGACGGCAGAGTCCTGCTCTCCCGAAACTCCATTCGAATCAACGCTGCCTGTCAGGCCCCCGGCGAAGCAAGTGAGCGCGACCTGGGATGGCTCACGGCGTCATTTGCCAATGGATTGTCATCCGACGGCCGGACATTGATCTTCACGGATGCACTGAGCGGACGCTCGCACGCCGGAAACCCAACAGTGTTTCGCCGAAGCACCGATGGCTCCCCGGCGGTCTCTCTGGGAGAGGGCGGCGGAGTGGCCATGTCGCCAGACGGCAGTTGGGTACTGGCCGCGCTGGGAGAGAATCGGATCCTCCTCCCGGTGGGAGCCGGTTCGACTGTGACATTGCCAAAGGGCGAGGTCGTGCAGTTCGGATCAGGCGCGTGGCTCCGCGATTCGAAGCGCATTGTCTTCACGGGAGACCCTGGAGATAAGAAGCCCAGAGGTTACATTCAACAGATCCCGAACGGTATTCCTCGTGCGATTACGCCCGACGGTGTGGTTCTGGCCGGCAGAGCTTCAGTACGCGACGACAACTCCATACTCGGTCGTGTCGGTGCCATGTGGGCGCTCTTTCCGATTCACGGCGGCGACGCTCAGCCTGTGCCAGCGCTCAAGCCTGGAGATATCCCGGTGCAATGGGGCCTCGACGGCCAACACGTCTATACGGTCGACAGCGTCCGAGACGTCAGGTCGCCAGGTATTGACCTATTTCGCGTGGACATTACGACCGGCGCCCGAATGCTTTGGAAGAGGCTCACACCCTCAGATCCAGTGGGAGTCGAGGGCCTGAGGCCAACGGTGGTCATCACACCGGACGCGCGGTCGTACTGTTACTCCTACATTCGCCGGCTTGGCGACCTGTTCGTCGTCAACGGGCTCATCTGAGTCCCGGGCTGCTGTCGCTCAGGGCAGTTCGACTTGAATCCGCTGTCCCGCGTTGGTTACGTTGACCGAGAAGAGGACGTTCCCGTCGGTATCGAGGACCTCCGCAAAAGAGGTCCCGCTGTACTCGTTCCCGGACTGCGACACGGTGTATGTACCCCGTACCTTGAGGTATCCCACGAGGTTTCCACCCAGGTCCGAGATCAACTCGAACGACGTGTACGCGAATTTGCGCTTTTCTAGATGTGTCCAACCCCCATGACAAGAGGTAAACACGAAGGGTGGTTCTGTCGTGACTGCGCCCTGATCGCTACAGACCATGGTGTCGTCGGAGTGAAAGCTGACGAGAGACTTCAGCGGCGGCCGGCCACTCTCTGGCGGGAACGTAACGGTTTCCAGCCAACTGCCGATCAACGTTTTTTCGTTCGTAGCTCCGGCATTCCCTTGAGCGCTTGCCAGTGTGGTCGTCGCGACGACCAGAGCCGTGGTCAAGGCTGTTGTCGCGAGGCGTATTGCGTGTGACGAGCGGCCATTCGCGTGAGCTGAGTCAAACATTGTTGTCCTCCTGGGTGGTCCGTTCACGCGACCAAGGTAGGCTGAAGCACTGGCGCGAGTCGCAGGTACTCGTCAGGGTTTTGTCACTCTTTTTTCAGGTGACGCTGAGGACCGATGTTGCCGCCGCTGTAAGCTAAACGCCTCAATGAGGGTATCTTTCGGTCCTTACGTGCTCGATCAGGAGAGTCGACAGCTGCTGCACGGGGACGATGTCGTGCACCTGTCACCCAAGGCATTTGGTTTGCTGAACATCCTGGTGGTGCATAGACCGAAGGCGCTTTCCAAGAGTGAACTTCAGGAGCGCCTTTGGCCCGGGACGTTCGTGGTCGAGAAGAACCTCGCCAACCTGGTCAGCGAGATTCGAGACGCCATCGGCGACGATCGATCCAACCCGCGATTCATTCGGACCGTCCACCGATTCGGGTATGCGTTTCGTGAAACGGTCCGGCGCGGTGAGGTTGGCCCGTCTGCGAGTCGCGGCAGCGAAGTCTCGTTCCGACTGAAATGGATGGACGGTCGCGTCACGCTCGAGGAGGGAGAGCATGTGATCGGCCGCGACCCCGACGTGGAGATCTTCCTGAACTCCGCTGGTGTCTCGCGGCATCATGCGCGAATCAGGGTCTCGGCGGGCCAGGCGACGATTGAAGACCTCGGGAGCAAGAACGGGACATTTGTCGGGGATCAGCGAGTGGAGGGCCCGAGATCGATCGCCGACGGGGACATCATTGGCGTAGGCGCCGTGAAGTTGACGCTGAGAATCGTGCAGACGCCGAGCTCGACTAGGACCGAGCCCGGTGAAGGGCACACCAAATGACGCGCGAACAGCCGCAAGCCGGTGGCCCGAGGTGCAAGCCAACGGTTTTGGAGACCGCTGCACATCGCCAAACCGGCGCGCGCGGCCTCGGGGCCGCTCACGGGCGTCGCGACCGGACGATTTCAGGAGAATGCCCTGCCCAGTTCGTGCCGAGAAGTCACGCGCGTACCTGCACTTGCCAAGTCATGCAGCGGTTGAAAAAACCGCTGTCTTCCGGTAAGCGGTTCGATGATGCGTCCGTCGCCGTTTTGAACGACGTTTTGCCAGTCGGCAGGGACAATCTTAGGGACAAGAGTGGGGACAGCCATGATCCGCGTAAGTCGAACCGTGTCGTATACTTAGGATTCTCGCGCGGTGAGGTGGCCGAGAGGCTGAAGGCGGCGGTTTGCTAAGGCTGCCGGAAATCACAGAACGGGCCTGAAATTGACGATTTCAGGCCCGTTTTTATTGGCAACTTGGTTGGCGTTGGCTGCCGAATGATGGCGCTTGGACCGCGTTTGGGCACACTCTTGGGCACACATCGGACGATGCCAATGTGTGCCTCGTGGGCACACACGTCGTGGGTCACCTCGAGCGCGGGTACCTCCATGAAGGACTCAGCCGCCGGTCCGTAGGCCAGCAACGATTCCATTTCGCGCCGCAGTCCTTTGTCTCCACCGCAGGCTTGGTCCAGAAAACTGCGCGCTGATCGACCTCTCGTTCGAGAGCGGCCTGATGGAGGCGTTTCACGGTGGCCCCAGCGCTTCCATGCGTCACTCCGCCCGGCCGCGTCTCGAGGCATCGTTGGGTACGCGATCGTGAGCTGTCTCCGCTAGCGCGTATTGGACGACCTGCTGGAGCGACATCGCGCGGCCTTCGGCCCAGGCGGCTTCGAATATGCGCGCGTCGAGCGATTCGCGTGCGACCTTCAGATAGGGGTCACGAACCCACGCCGCGGTCGACTCCAACTGCGGTGAACCGATGGATTCCTGCAACGCCTCTACGGCCCCCCAGAACCGCGCGGCACGCTCGAAGTTCGTCTCCGCAGCGTCGGCTGCCGCAAGACATTCCAAACACCATCCGGTCGCGATACGCTCCGCCATGTCTCGACCAAGATGAAGTCCTTCAACAGCGAGGGCCCTGGCGTCTGCGTACTGCCCTTGACGGATTCGGACGATGGCATGGTTGCTCAGGTTCATACACACCGCCCACGTGTCTCCTGATCGGCGATTCACTGTGGCCTGTCGCTCGAAGATCTCGCTGGCCAGGCGGTAGTCGCCGCTGTTGATGGCCACATACGCAGAGAGAAACAGAGGGAACGTCTGGTACCAGATGTCCGGATTCCCGTTCGCGGCGGCTTCGCATTCTGCCGCGAGCCTTGCACTTGTGTCGAAGTCGCCGCGCTCCATCGCCACGAGTCCTTGACCGAAGAGCGAAAACGCGGTGGAGCCCATGTCTCCGGCTTCGCGAGCCTGCTCCAGGCACTCCGCCAGTACGCGCTCGGTCGCATCGAAGTCGCCCCGGAAATACGTCATGTGCCACAGACCCGTCAGCGCGCTGATGCGGAGGCGCGGGGCCGCGTCAGCGGCGCCGGCCAGCGCGCGCTCCAGCGCCTGTCGGCCCTCGCTGAGATGGCCGCGCTTCACCCAGAACCACCAGATGGCAGAGGCCAGTTCCAACGCATCCACGTGGTGATCCGGCGCAGCGAGCCACCACTCGAGCGCACTCCGCAGGTTCTCGTGTTCGAGCTGCAGACGGCTCAGCCAGGCCACCTGATCGGTGGCGCGGAGCTCGGGCTCGGCCTGCCGCGCCAACTGCGCGAAGAAGACCGCGTGCCGGTCTCGCAGGCTCTCGGTCTCACCCGACTGCACAAGCCGCTCCCGCCCGTATTGGCGCACCGTCTCGAGGAAGCGATACCGCCGCTCGCCGGTGGGGCTGTCCTCGACAACGACCAGCGATTTGTCGGCGAGATGCGTTAACAGATCGACGATGTCGATCGGCGGGATGCCATTGCCGGCACAGATCTCCTCGGCGGCTTCCAGCGACCACGCTCCCGGAAATACGGACAGGCGGCAGAGCAGGCGGCGTTCGGCGTCCGACAGCAGCTCGTAGCTCCACGTCATGGCCGCTTCGAGCGTGCGCTGGCGCGCGAGCGCTGTGCGACTACCGCCAGTAAGGAGCCGGAACCGATCCTCCAGACGGGCGCGGATTTGCTCGACGGACAACACTTTGAGTTTCGCCGCCGCGAGCTCGATCGCGAGCGGAATGCCGTCGAGCCGGCGACAAATCTCGACAAGCCTCTCCGCGCTCGCGTCGGTCACGGCAAACGCAGGCTGAACCAGCCGGGCGCGCTCGACCAGCAGGCGCACCGCTTCGCACTGCGATGCGGTTTCGAGCGCGAGCGGTTGATCGGGATCCGGGAGGGACAGGGATGGGACGCGCCATACGACTTCACCATCCACCCCGAGCGCCTCCCGGCTGGTGGCCAGGACGTGCAGCCTGGGCGCGGCACGCAGCAGCGTTTCGACCAGAGACGCGCACGAGGCGATCAGATGCTCGCAGTTATCGAGCAGTAGCAGCAGGTCACGCTGGCGCAGGTAGCCGGCGAGCACGTCGATCAGTGAGCGGCTCTGCCCCTCACGAACGTCGAGCGCGGCGGCGACCGTCTGCGGCACGAGCGCCGGCTCCGAGAGGGGTGCAAGATCCACGGCCCACACGCCGTCCGTGAACCGATCGACCAGACCAGCTGCCACCGCGAGTCCCAGTCGCGTCTTGCCGCAGCCGCCTGCGCCGGTCAGCGTCACCAGCCGCGCGGATGACGCCAGCCCGTTGACCTCCGCGACTTCCCGGTCCCGCCCGACGAAGCTGGTGAGCTGAGCCGGCAAGTTGTTGCGCCGGAGGCCGCGTTCGGCAATTCGAGTGAGGTCCGCATCCGTCTGTTGCAGCTGTCGCAAATCTGCCAGCAGTTCACGCGCCGACTGATACCGCCGCTCGCGATCTTTCTCGAGGCACTTGGACGTGATGTGTTCCAGCTCCGACGGGATCGCCGCATTGAGACCTGCAATCGGATCTGGCGTCGCGTGGAGAATCCGGTCTGTGGTCTCGGTCGCCGTCGCGCCCGCAAACGGATGACGACCGGTCGCCAGCTCGTAGAGCGTCGCCCCCAGACTGAAAATGTCGCTGCGATGGTCGACGTCGCGCCCGAGTACCTGCTCCGGGCTCATGTACGGCACCGAGCCGACCAGCAGACCGGCGGCGGTTTGACTCCAGGTACTACGGACGCCGGTCGGGCCTGCGTCCTCGATCCGCCGCGTCTTCGCCACGCCGAAGTCGAGCACCTTCACCTGCCCGCGCGGCGTCCGCATCAGATTGGCCGGCTTGATGTCGCGATGGGTGATGCCTTTGGCGTGCGCCACGTCCAGCGCGTCGGCCACCTGGATGGCGATGTCGACAAGCTCGGCGCCAGACAGCGAGCGTTCGGCGATGGCCTGGGCGAGCGTGCGGCCTTCGACATGTTCCATGACGATGAAGCGCACGCCGTCGCTCTCGCCAACGTCGTAGATCGTGGCGACGTTCGGATGATTCAGGGCCGACGCCGCTTTGGCCTCCCGAGTGAACCGCTGCATGCGGTCCGCATCCGACGCGAGATCACCGGGCAGAATCTTCAGCGCCACCGTTCGGTCCAGTCGCGGGTCCAGGGCCAGGTAGACTTCGCCCATGCCACCGGCACCCAGCAGCGACACGACCTGGTAGTGGCTCAGTGTCCGGCCCACGAGCGTCATCTCTGGCGCCCCGCTCAGCATTCTCGAGGTCGCCTCCACGGCAGGCGACTCCATGAACGACTCGGCTTGATCCTGGTAGGCCAGCAGCGACTCCACCTCGCGGCGGAGCACCTCGTCTCCCGCGCATGCTTCGTTGAGAAACACCGCGCGCTGCCCAGCCTCTCGTTCGAGAGCGGCCTGGTGGATGCGTTTCACCGTGGCCCAGCGCTCCATGCCTCAACCGTTCCTAGCTGTCCTTCGTCAGACGGAACGTCACGATTGCTCCACCAATGCGTACTGAATAGCTCGCTGCAGCGACATAGCGTGTCCTTCGGACCAGGCATCCTGAAACGTGGGCTCATCCAGAGATTCGCGCGCGGACTTCAAGTGATCATGCATCCATCCAGCAAGAAGACCTGGCAGCGGCGGTGAGCCGAGGCCTTCGAGGAGCGCCTCCGCTGCGCCCCACAGCCGCACAGCTCGTGGAAGCCGGCCCTGCGCCGCTTCAATCGCGGCGAGTGCCTCGAGACACCAGGCGGTGCCGCGGTCGTCTCTCAACTCCTGATAGAGCAGGATCCCTTCGGTGACCAGCGCTTTTGCCTCCGCATCGTGCTGCTGAAGGGCGCGGACCCCAGCAACGTCAAAGAGGACAATACCGACTAGCCAGGTGTCTCCGGTTTGGCGAACGAGCGCGAGCTCCTGCTCGAACAGTTCGCTCGCTTGCCGGTAGTTACCGTCATGAAGGGCCACAAATGCCCGAATGCCGAGAGGCCAACACTGGAACCACATGTCACGGCTTGCCGTCGCGGCGGCCAGGCACTCTGCGGCGAGCACGGCCGCTTTTTCAAACTCGCCGCGCTCCATCGCCACGAGTCCCTGTACGCCGAGGGAAAACGCTGCGGAATCGACATCGTCGGCTTCACTGGCCAGCGTCAGACTCTCACCCAGCAGGATTTGCGTTCTCGCGTAGTCACCCCGGAAGTACGTCATGTGGCTCAAAGCAATCAGCGCTCTGGCGCGAAGCGCCGGGGAAGGGTCAATAGCCCCGTCCAGTGCGCGCTCCAACCACTGCTGTCCCTCGGTGAAGTAGCCGCGCTTTGTCCAGAACCAGAACAACGCAGCGGCCAACTCTAAGGCCTGCGTGCCGCGCTCCGGCGCGGCCATCGACCACTCCAGCGCCGAGCGAAGATTGTCGTGCTCGAGCTGCAGCCGGTTCAGCCAGGAGATCTGCTCCTTTCCACGAAGTCTTGCCTCGGCGTGTCGAAACGACTCGAAGAAGAAAGCGAAATGGCGCTCATGCCATCGTTCCGCTTCACCCGATCGCAGGAGATGCTCTCGCCCGTACTGTCGCACCGTTTCCAGAAACCGATACCGTCGCTCTCCCGTTGCCGGGTGTTCGACGATGACCAGTGACTTGTCGACGAGGTGCGACAGCAGATCCAGCGTGTTGTCCTTGTCGATGCCGTCGCCGGAGCACACGTGCTCCGCGGCTTCCAATGCCCAGTCCCCGGGGAAGACGGACAGCCTGCGCAGGAGCTGGCGTTCCGGTTCCGACAGCAACTCGTAGCTCCAGTCGACCGTCGCCTCCAGTGTGCGCTGCCTGGCGACGGCGGTCCGACCGCCGCCGGTGAGCAGCCGGAAGCGATCTTTCAGCCGCGCACCGATCTGCTCCACCGACAGCACGTTCAGTCGGGCGGCCGCGAGCTCGATGGCGAGAGGGATCCCGTCCAGACGGCGGCACGTCTCAGCAACGATGGCCGCGTTGGTCGCGGTCACGGCAAACGCGGGTTCGACTGCCTTGGCCCGGTCGACGAACAGGCGGATCGCCTCGAACTGCTGCAGCACCGAGGCGGAGACCGGCTGCGATGAGTCTGGGACGGCGAGCGAGGGGACGCGCCACACGGTCTCGCCTGGGATGCCCAATCCTTCGCGGCTCGTCGCCAGCACGTGCAGGTTCGGCGCGGCGCGGAGCAGCGGCTCCACGAGTTGCGCGCATGCCGCAATCAGATGCTCGCAGTTGTCCAGTACCAACAACACATGGCGAGGGCGGAAGTGCTCTGAAAGCGCATCGGCGAGGGAGCGGCGCGGCCCTTCCCGCACTCCGAGCACGGCCGCCATCGTCTGGGTGATCAGATCTGGTTCAGAAAGCGGGGCGAGATCCACCACCCACACGCCGTCGCGGAACTGATCGAGCAACTCGGCCGCCACTTGCAGCGCCAGCCGCGTCTTGCCACACCCGCCAGCGCCGGCCAGCGTCAGCAATCGTGTCGTCGACAGGAGCCGCCGAATCTCCGCGATCTCCTCCGTCCGTCCGATGAAGCTCGTGAGCTGGGCCGGCAGGTTGTGCCGGCGCACGTCGCCGCTGGCGACGTGCGCGTCCGTCTCGCGCTTCAGTGCACGCAGGTCCGTGAGCAGATCGCGCGCCGATTGGTACCGTCGCGCGACGTCCTTCTCGAGGCACTTGCCAATCACGCGCTCGAGCGCCACCCGTACCTCCGGGTTGACGCGGGAGATCGGATCCGGCTGCGCATGGAGGATCCGGTCCATCGTCTCGGTCGGCGTGGCGCCTGCAAAAGGAAGACGACCGTTCGCCATCTCGTACGTCGCGACGCCCAAACTGAAGATGTCGCTACGATGATCGACCGCGTGCCCCAACACCTGCTCCGGGCTCATATACGGCACCGACCCAATCACGAGTCCTACGGCAGTCTGCGTTCCAGTGGTTGTTATCTCCTCAGTCGGCGGGGGTCCCTCGCCTCGAACGGTCTTCGCGATGCCGAAGTCGAGCACCTTCACCTGCCCGCGGGGTGTCAGCATCAGGTTGGCCGGCTTGATGTCGCGATGCGTGATCCCTTTGGCGTGCGCGGCCTCCAACGCGTCGGCCACCTGCACGGCGACATCGACAATCTCCACGACGGCCAGAGGTCCGCCCGTGATCTTTTCGGCGAGCGTATGGCCCTCGACGTACTCCATGACGATGAAGCGCACGTCGTCGCTTTGGCCAATGTCGTGGATGGTGGCGACGTTCGGATGATTCAGCGCCGATGCCGCCTTGGCCTCCCGCGTGAATCGCTGCATGCGGTCGGGATCCGACGCGACATCAAGCGGCAGAATTTTCAGCGCCACCGCGCGGTCGAGACGCGGGTCGTGCGCCAGGTACACCTCGCCCATGCCGCCGCTGCCCAGCAGTGACTCGACGTGGTAATGGCCGAGCGTTCGGCCGATGAGCGGGACCGACTGCGTCAGTGTCACGCTCTGCGCGGTCACTTCCATGGCTGGCGATTCCATAAACGACGCGGCGTCCTGTTCGTACGCCAGCAGGGACTGCACCTCGCCGCGCAACGCCTCGTCTCCCGCGCACGCTTGGTCGAGAAACGCCG
>Ga0114129_10014217_pt1 | contig 11341 bp, 7 predicted proteins | sample RhiMetdeltSRZDD1_FD_80071 | JGI IMG/M metagenome (GOLD analysis project Ga0114129, IMG submission 80071) | Populus rhizosphere microbial communities from Tennessee, USA - Rhizosphere MetaG P. deltoides SRZDD1 (version 2) (version 2) | ecosystem: Host-associated > Plants > Roots > Rhizosphere >... | reverse complement strand
GACCACGCGCCCGGCGGCGTCGAGCGTGTCGGTGGCCACACCCAGACGCAGCGTGCCGCGGTAGAACTTATCCTGCTGGGCGATGAAGCCGAGGAGCCGCGTGGCCGGGCCGACGCCGACCACGAGCAGGCCCGTGGCCTGGGGGTCGAGCGTGCCGGCATGGCCGACGCGGCGCACGCCGAGGTGGCGGCGCACCGCGTGCACCACGTCGTGCGACGTCGGGCCTTCGGGCTTGTCGAGCTTGAGCAGGGCGCCGCTCATCGAAGCGATCGCCACCGCCGCGTGCGCGCTCACTCGGGCTTCTCCTCCTCTTCCTCGTCCTCGATCGCCTCGCCGTCGTGGATCTTGCGCAGGAGCTCCTCGACGCGCTGGCCGCGCTCGAGCGACTCGTCGAAGCGGAAGCGCACCTCGGGCACCTCGCGCAGGCCGAGCCGCGGCGCCAGCAGATGGCGCACCGCCGGCGCGGCGCGATCGAGCGCCTTGAGCCCGCGCGCCCGCGCCTCGCCGGTCTCGAGCGTGCTCACGAACACGGTGGCGTAGCCGAGGTCGGGGGAGACCTCGACGTCGGTGACGTTGAAGCCCTGCACGCGCGGATCGCGCAGATGCCGGGAGAGGATCTCGGTGACCTCGCGCTGCACCAGCTCGGCCACGCGCTCGGGTCGAATGCGTCCCATGGGTTACCTACCGGCGGGAGGGGCTAATATCGCTCGCTCGTCCAATCGAGAACCATGACTTCGTGCTCGCGCTCCACCGTGCCGCGCAGCCCCGACGCGAGCTCGTCGGCGTGCGTGGCGTTGCCCGACACCACCGCCATGCCGAGCGCGGCGCGCTGCCACAGGTCGGCGTGCTCCACCTCGGCCACCGCCGCGCCGCCGTGCTTGAGCCGCTCCTTGAGGCGATTCAGCACGGCGCGCTTGTCCTTGAGCGAGCGCGCCCCGGGCAGGTGGAGCTCGCAGCGGACGACGACGACGAACACGGGAGCCGGCGGGTCCTAGGTGAGCGAGCGCGCCACTTCCTCGACCTGGAACGCCTCGATCAGATCCCCTTCCTGCAGATCGTCGAAGCCGTCGAGGCCGATGCCGCACTCGAAGCCCGACTGCACTTCCTTGACGTCGTCCTTGAAGCGCTTGAGCGAGCCGAGCCGGCCTTCCCAGAGGACGTCCTGGTTGCGAATCAGGCGCACCTTGGCGCCGCGCGGAATGCTGCCGGCGACCACCATGCAGCCGGCGATGCGGCCGGTGCGCGTGATCTCGAACACGCGGCGCACCTCGGCCGAGCCGAGCACGACCTCCTTCTGCTCCGGCTTGAGGAGGCCCGACATGGCCTTCTTCACCTCGTCCACCGCCTCGTAGATGATCTGGTAGAGGCGGATGTCGACCTTCTCGCGGTTGGCCAGCTCGCGCGCCCGCGGGTCGGGCCGCACGTGGAAGCCGATGATGATGGCTTCGGAGGCGGCGGCCAGCAGCACGTCCGACTCCGACACCTGGCCCACGCCCTGGTGGATGACGTTGGCCCGCACCTCGTCGGTGGTGAGCCGGCCGAGCGCGTCGGCCAGGGCTTCGACCGAGCCGTCGACGTCGCCCTTGATGATGAGCCGCAGCTCGGAGACCGCCCCTTCCTTGATCTGCGTGTAGAGGTCGGTGAGCGTCACGTGCTTCACCGCGCGGCGCTCCTGCTCGCGCGCCAGCTGCTGGCGCTTGGTCGCGATCTCGCGCGCCTCGCGCTCGTCGTCGACGCCCGACAGCGTGTCGCCGGCCTGCGGCAGCGAGTCCCAGCCCAGCACCTCGACCGGTGCCGACGGCCCGGCCTCGCGCACCGCCTTGCCGCGCTCGTTGAGCAGCGCGCGCACCTTGCCGTGCGCCGTGCCGGCGACGAACGGTCCGCCGACCTTGAGCGTGCCCTGCTGGATGAGCACCGTGGGCACGATGCCGCGCCCCTGCTCCACCTTGGCCTCGAGCACCACGCCCTTGGCGCGGCGCGTGGCGTCGGCGGTGAGCTCGAGCACGTCGGCCTGCAGGAGGATGATCTCGAGCAGCTTGTCGACGTTGGTGCCCTTCTTGGCCGAGATGGGCACGAGCGGCACGGTGCCGCCGTAGTCCTCGACGATCAGGTTGTGGCGCGTCAGCTCCTGCTTGAGCATCTCGACGTTGGCCGCCGGCAGGTCGATCTTGTTGGCCGCCACGATGAGCGGCACGTTGGCCGCCTTGGCGTGGTCGATGGCCTCGATCGTCTGCGGCATGACGCGGTCGTCGGCCGCCACCACGAGCACCACGATATCGGTGACCTGAGCGCCGCGCGCGCGCATGGCGGTGAACGCCTCGTGGCCCGGCGTGTCCAGGAACGTGATGCGCCGGCCGTCGATCTCCACCTGGTAGGCGCCGATGTGCTGGGTGATGCCGCCGGCCTCGCCGGCCACCACGTTGGCGCTGCGGATGAAGTCGAGCAGCGACGTCTTGCCGTGGTCGACGTGGCCCATGACCGTGACCACCGGCGGCCGCGGCGTGAGCGCCGCCTCGTTCACGGGCTCCTCGGTCATCTGCTCGGTGCCGTACTCGGTCACGAACTCGACGTCGAAGTCGAACTAGTCGGCCACCGCCGTGATCATGTCCTTGTCGAGCCGGCGATTGATGCTGACCATGAGCCCGAGCTCGAGGCAGGCCGCGATCACCTCCTGCGGCTTGACCCCCATCTGGGCCGCGAGCTCGGCCACGGTCAGGAACTCGGTGATCTTGATGAGCTTCTTGGCCTCGGCCACGGCGGCGTCGCCGCCCTCCGCCTCGCGGTCGCGCCGGCGCCGGCGCATGGTGCGGCCGGAGTCCATCTGCGCGATCGTCTTGCGCACGTTCTCGAGCACGGCGCGCTCGTCCACCGGCTTCTTCTTCTTCTTGTCGCGGCGGCCGCGTCCGGGGCCGCCGGGTCCGCCCGGTCCCCCTCCGTGGCTGCGCTGATCGCGCGGCGGCGCCGGCGGGATCCCGGGCGCCGGCGCGTAGCCGCCGCCCGGCGTGGGACGCGGACCGCTCGGCCGCGAGCCGCCCGGACGCGGGCCGGTGGTCGGCCGCGGGCCCTGCGGGCGGTAGCTCGACCCCGAGTCGCGGCGCGGACCCTGCGGGGCCGGCGGCTTGTAGCCGGGTGCGGGCACGCGCGACACCGGGCCCTGCGGGCGCGTCGGCGGCGTGTAGCGCTGCGTCGGCGCCGGCGTGGCGGTGGCGGGCGCAGCCGGCGCGGCGGTGGCCGCCGGTGCCGTCTCTTCGGCCGCCGGGGCCTGAGCCTCGGCCAGGGCCGCGGCTTCGGCGGCACGGGCGGCTGCGGCCGCGGCCGCGGCGGCCTGGGCCTGCGCTTGCGCCTGGGCGGCGGCGCGGGCCTGAGCCTCGCGCGCGTCGCGCGCCGCCTGGGCCGCCTGCTGGGCCGCCAGCGCCTTGGCCTCCTGCTGCTGGTGCTTGCGCGCCAGGTCCTCCTTCACCACCGACTTCTCGCGCGCCATCTTCTCGTGCAGCTGGCCCACGATCGAGGGATCGACGGTGCTCATGTGGCCCCGCACCTCGACGCCCAGCGCGCGGATCATCTCGACCACCGCGTCGCTCGACATCTTGAGATCCTTGGCGATCTCGTAGACGCGAAGCTTCTTGCCTGCAGGCGCGGTCATTCGACGCCCTCCTCGCGCTTCTCGTCTCCGGGCGCCTGTTCCTCGCTCTCGGCCTCCCGCGCCTCGGGTGCCTCCGGCGCCTCGGGCGCCTCGGGCGCCTCGGGCTCCTCGGCCGCCGGGCTCGGCAGGTCGGGAACGATCGTGTAGTCGGTCTCCGGAAGGTCCTCGATCTCGACCACCTCGGTCGGCGCCTCGTCGACGACCTGCGCGCCGGCCACCGCGGTCTCGAGCGCCGCCACCGCGGCCATGGCCTCGTCCTTCTCCATCTCGGGCGTGAACTCGACCTCGGCCGGCGGCTGCGGCGGATGCACCTCGAGCCAGTGGCGCGCTACCTCGAGCGCCTTCTCGGCGGTCTTCTCGCCCACGCCTTCGATGTCGGTGAGGTCGTCGATCTTCGAGCCTGCCAGCTCCTGCACGGTCTCGATGCCGGCGCCGATGAGCTTCTCGATGAGCTTGGGACCGAGGCCCTGCATGTCGGCGAGCGGGATGAGGAGCGCGCGCTCCGCCTCCTGCCGCTTGAGGTCCTCACTCTTCGAGATGAGGTCGATCTTCCAGCCCGTGAGCTTGGCCGCCAGGCGCGCGTTCTGCCCGCCCTTGCCGATGGCGAGCGACAGCTGGTCGTCGGCCACCACCACCTGGCAGCGGCGCTCGACCTCGATCACGCGCACGTCGAGCACCTTGGCCGGCGACAGGGCGCGCGACACGAAGATGCCGGCGTCCGAGGACCAGGGCACGATGTCGATGCGCTCCCCGCCCAGCTCGCGCACGATCGACTGCACGCGCGAGCCCTTGAGCCCGACGCACGAGCCCACGGCGTCGACGCGCGGATCGTGGGAGTAGACGGAGATCTTCGAGCGGCCGCCGGCCTCGCGGGCCACGGCCTTGATCTCGACGATGCGCTCGGCGATCTCCGGCACTTCGGACTCGAACAGGCGGCGCAGGAAGTCGGGGTGCGTGCGCGACAGGATGACCTGCGGGCCACGCGCCATCTTGTCGACGTTGAGCACGATGGCCCGCACGTAGTCGTTCTGGCGGTGGTGGTCGCGCGGGATCTGCTCGCGCGCCGGCAGGAAGCCCTCGCAGCGCTCGAGCTTGACGATGACGTTGCCGCGGTCGACCTGCTGCACGACGCCGCGCACCAGGGTGCCGACCTTGTCGGCGAACTCCTGGAAGATGCGCTCGCGCTCGGCCTCGCGCACGCGCTGGATGAACACCTGCTTGGCCGCCTGGATGGCGTTGCGTCCGAACTCCTCGAGCGACAGCGGATAGCGCAGCTGCGAGCCGGCCTCGAGCTGGGGATCGATGACCTGGGCCTCGGTGAGCGCGATCTGCGCCACCGGGTCCTCCACCGTCTCGACGACGTCGAGCACGCGCCACAGCGAGATGCCGCCGGTGGCGTTGTCGAACACGACTTGAATGTTGGCCGTGGGGCCGAACTTCTTGCGACCCGCCGAAACCAGTCCCGCCTCGAGCGTTTCGATCAGGTTCTGCCGCTCGACGCTCTTCTCACGGGTGATCTGGCTCAGCGCGTCCAGAATCTCGTAATTCATCCTTGCTCCGATCCTATCGATGCCGGCGTCGCTTGCTCCGCGCGGCCCGCCGGTTTTCTCCCGATCCGTTTCCCGATCGCAGCCCGATCCACGGGTCGACGACCAATCGCGCGATGCGCACGCCCGCCAGGGGCACGGTCCAGCTCCCGCCCTCGTCGAGCGACAGCGTCACGTCGGTGTCGCTGGCCGCGGCGATGGCGCCCTCGACGTGGCGCCGGCCCTCCCATGGCTCGTGCGTCTCGACGCGCGCACGCCGGCCGACGTAGCGGCGGAAGTGCTCGCTCGTCCTGAGGCGCCGCTCGATTCCGGGTGACGAGACTTCGATCACGTACGAATGAGGAAGCGTCTGGTTCATCTCCAGAAGGTCCCCCAGCCGGCGGCTGAAGCGGGCACAATCGTCCAAGGTGATGCCGCCGGGCCGGTCGAGGTAGACGCGTACGATCGAGCGCCCCCCGGCCGGAACGAACTCCACGTCCACGACCTCGAAACCCAGCTCGTCGGCGAGTGGATCGACCAGCTGCCCGACTTCGAAACGAACGTCCATGCCGCGGCGAACCTCAAAGGCGGGCGTTACGGCGCGGGAATCCACCGGGGCCTTCCCCAGAAACGACAAGCGAGTGGCCCGAACCGCTCCACTCACCGCCCGTAACTTACAGCGTCACCTGTACTTTGGCAAGCGGATTCGCCGGCCAGCCTAGCCCTGCGAGCCGGACTCGAACGCAGTATATACCAACCGCATGGGAAGGTCAGCGCACGCCCGGCTCCCCTTGGATGCCGGGATCAGGCGGGCGGGATCTCGAGCGTGTAGAGGTGCCAGAGGAGCACGCGGCCGACCTGTCCCAGGCTCGCCGCCGAGCAGGCGGCCGGCAGGTCGCGCGTGGTGTGCCATTCGGGATAGTCGAGATCGATGAGATCCACGGCCGGGATGCCCTCGCGCTGGAACGGGATGTGGTCGTCGTAGACCGAGTAGCGTCCGTCGGGCAGGAAACCCGAAGCCCCGGTGTGCCGCGCCCCGTCCCACAGCCGGTCGACGAGGTTCGACGCCGACTCCTGCGACTGGAGCTCGGGATGGATCTTGAGCTCCTTCCCTCCCACCATGTCGACCACGAGCGCGTGCAGCGGCCGCGGGTGCTCGAGCAGCTTCACGTAGGCCTGCGAGCCGCGGCAGAAGCTCTCGGGGTCGGCCTCGCGTCCCGCGTCCTCGCCGTCGAAGAGCACGATCTCGACGCCGAACGGCGGCGGCGTGCGCCCGAGCGCGCGCGCCACCTCGAGCAGCACGGCCACGCCCGAGCCGCCGTCGTTGGCGCCGGGCACGGGCTGGGCGCGCCGCGTCGAGTCGGGATCCTTGTCGGCCCACGGGCGCGAGTCCCAGTGGGCGCCGAGCACGATGCGGGGCGCGTTCTCGGGGCCGAAGCGCGCGCGCACGTTGAACAGCGAGTCGATGCCGGCCATCGGGAAGGCGGTGTCGGCGACGGCTTGCACGGTGACGCGGCCGCCGGCCTCGCCGAGCGAGCGCTCGAGCCACTCCAGGCAGCGGCGGTGGGCCTCGGTGCCCGGCACGCGCGGGCCGAACGCGACCTGGGCTTCGAGGTCCTGGAAGGCGCGCGCCTCGTCGAACGGCGGCGCCTGGCCCCCGCGGCAGCCGGCGAGCCCGAGGCAAAGCAGAGCGAGCCCCAGTCGCCGCACTAGAAGCTCAACTGGGCGCTGGCTTCGAGGCGGATGCTGCGCTGCGTGAGCTTCTTCTTCTGATCCTCGGTGCCGAACACGGCGCGCGTGTGGTCCTTGAACTGGTTGAAGCCCACGCCCACGGTGCCGTTGACCTGGCGGCTGAACGAGTAGGTGCCGCTCACGGTCGAGTCGATGCGGTCGTTGTTGATCTCGCCTCCCACGCGATCCTGCCCCGGGATGGTGGTGCCGCCCTTGCGCTTGGTGTACGAGCTGCGCCACGACATGGTCAGCGTGCTGCGCAGGTTGCTGCCGAACAGGCCGAAGAAGTTGAACTTGCTGCCCGGGTTCAGCGTCTTCGAGAAGTCGGCGCGCACCGTCGTGCTCGACTGGCGCTGGTTCACCGATCCGCTGCCGCCCCCGGCGTTGCGGAAGTCCTCGCGCAGGGACGACGAGTACTCGGCCGCGACCGCCGTCTGGATCCCCGACTTGGTCGCGCCGTTGAGCGAGAACAGCGGCTGCCAGTTGCTCGACGTGGTGCGGGCGCTGAGCGGCCGCTGGTACAGCCCCTCGGTGTCGACGCGGCGAGAATAGCGCGTCTGGGCCGACAGCGTGGGGAAGATTCGCGCCAGCCCGATGGCGCGGCCGATCTGCCCCCAGTCGGCGGAGAGGTCGGGCCAGGTCGCGGTGCTGGTCTCGTAGTTCTGCGTGTTCTGCGAGCGCCGGTTGTACGTGTAGTTGAACGCCACGCGCAGGCTCGAGCCCGGCCACAGCACGGTCTGCGTCGAGGCCTCGCGGACCTGCGACAGGCTGGTGTTGTCCGACGACTGCAGCGTGCGCTGCACGGTCGGCGTTTCGCCGATCTTGGAGGCGAAGCCAGGCTCGCGGTCGAAGCCCAGGCGGTAGCCGACGCTCGGGTAGCCGGTGAGGCGCGCGTACTGCGTCGAGCGGGTCATGTTGAAGCGCGCCTGCACGTCGCCGATGCGCCCGACGATGCCCCCCAGGAAATTGCCGATGCTCACGGTCGTGTCGCGCACGCCCCCGCCCCGCGAAAGCCGCGTGAGCGGCAGGACGTAGCGGAAGTTGGCCGCCGAGCCGTTGGTGAACGTGCCCAGCGACAGATCGGGCGACAGCTCGGGGCCGCGCTGCTCGGCGAACTGCGTGTTGCCGTCGATCTCGGGCGAGAGCCAGGGCCCGAAGCGGAACGGCCAGCGCGCGTCGAAGCGCTGGTTGAACGCGGTCTGCCGGCCGAAGTTGATGCCGGCGATGCGCATCGGCTCGATTCCCGTCAGGTTGGCGTTGCGCGTGCTCGTGAACGAATAGCCGAGCGGATCGAAAGGCCGCCACGAGCTCGACAACTGGTAGAGCGCGTCCTTGGCGTAGATGTTGCCCAGACGCGAGGTCTGCGAGCCGTTGTCGAAGCGGTCGTAGAGCACGGAGCGCCGCGTCGTCATGTCGAAGCGCAGGAGCACGCTCGACGGCAGCGGGTAGAAGCGCAGGCCGCGTCCCGATTTGGTGGGGATGAGCGGCACCTTGAGGCCGAGCCAGTCGCGCGGCGAGAGCGAGTACTGGCCGCCGCCCGAGAGCGTGCGCGCCGTGTCCGCCGACGTCGGCGTGCGGTGGCGCTCGTCGCTCATGCCGTAGCGGAAGGAGAGCGCGTCGAGCGTGTTCTTGAGCAGGAAGCTCTTCGACCCGGAGTGCGAGAAGCTCAGGCTCCAGTTGCGCGACCACTGCGTGGTGCGCTCGTCCACGGCGTCCTGGCCGCGCAGCCGGATGTCCTGCCCGGTGCGGAAGCGCGGCAGGCTGCGGCCGCCCTGGAAGTCGAAGGTCACCGGCACGTTGAAGCCCAGCCCGCGCACGAAGCGGTCGAGGCCCAGCGTGCCGGCGAGCCGCAGGTTGCGGAAGTCGTTGCCGCTGCCCCGCGCCTGCCCCAGGCGCTGGAAGTTCTCGTCCTGCCGATCGACCGAGAGGTTGAGCGACAGGAGGTCCGAGAAGTTGGTGAGCAGGCTCACGCGCTGAGCCGAGCCGCGGTCGCGGGAGACGTCGACGGCGCGCAGCTCGTCCACCCACAGCTCGCCGGCGCCCGAGCGGCCCGCGGCGTAGGCCGAGTCGCGGTGCGCCGAGTCGGGTGCGGCGCGCGTGCTCTCGAGCCCGATGAACACGCGCTGCACGCGCGTGAACGAGGGTCGCCCGACGAGCGACAGCCGCTCGAGGCCGCCGGTCGGGCTCGGGCGCTCGAAGAACGCGCCCGCGGAGTCGGCCGCCAACCCCACCTTCAGGTCGGAGAAGTCGGTCAGCGTCAGGTCGTACTGGATCCAGGGGATCGGCTTCGAGCCCAGCGGCACCGGCGGCGGCAGCGGGGCGGAGTACTCGTAGTAGTTGCGCAGGTCGTTGCCGGCGTCCGAGGAGAAGCGCACGAAGAAGCGCACCGAGTCCTGGGGCGTGAAGTCCAGCGCCGCGGCGTAGAAGCGGATGGCGCGATAGAGCGAGTAGTCCTCGGGCAGCGTGGTCGGCCGGTAGGCGCTCACCTCGCCGCCGGGCACGATGTCGCGGGCGCGCAGGGCCAGCGACTGCTCGCGCTCCTGGACCTCGGAGCCGCCCTGGGTCTGCGTGCTGGGATTGAACGGCGGCTCGTAGACCGCCTGGTCCTCGCGGTTGTTGATCGTGCGCACCGCGAGATCCTGGCCGAAGGACGCCGCCGTGGAGTCGATGGGAGTGGCCACCCAGCGGTTGCCCACGATCTCGATCTGCGCGAACTCGATCAGCGGCCGCACCGGCACCGCCGGGTCGAGCGTGAGCGGCGGCAGGTCGCTGTTGGCCACGCCCTCGAGCCACACGCGCACGTACTTCACGTTGCGGATGTCGGCCGCCCCGTGCTCCTCGCGGCGCGGATCGTTGAGCGGGATCAGGTAGCGACGCCAGCCGTTGTCCGGCGTCGGCTGGTTCTCCGACGGCACGGTCGGGCTGCCGGCGTACTTGGCGTACACGTCGGTGTCGAGGTAGTTCGTGTCCCCGAGATCGATCGTGTAGCGGAAGAAGTCGTTCTCGAAGTCGGGCTGGCCGTCGCCGTCCAGGTCCTCGGTGTCGGGAACGCCCTTGTACTGCTGGTTCTTCTCCGTGCCGTTGTTGAAGCGCCAGCGGCGCGGGTCGCGCTCGATGTACTTGTCCTTGTCGTCGCCGGTGTTGGGCGCGCGCCAGTCGTCGCCCTGCGGGTCCGCCGTGCTCGCGTTCAGGTGCGCCGTGGGATCGGCCATCACCGTCTCCTGCGCGTCGGAGAGGCCGTCGAGGCCCACGTCCTCCTCGGGCGTGAGCTGGCGGTCGAGCGGCGGCAGGTCCTCGTTCTCGAGCACGCGGTCCGGCGGCTCGTCGGCGCCGAGCTGCGCGTCCTCGCTGACCAGGCCGACGTCGAAGTGCAGCTTCACGCCCTTGCGCCGCAGGTGGGTGAAGTCGCGGAAGTCGTTCACCCAGATGTCCATGAACTGGCTGCGCGAGAGGTCGACGCCGTCGGGGTCGAGCGCCTGCGTGAGCCCGACCCACATCGTGTCCTTGGTCCCCCCCGCCCACGGCTGCGGGATCCACCACGACATCACGTTGACCGAGGCCTGGCTGTCCTCGGCGCGCGTCAGGTTGGGGCGCAGGTCGCGCTGCTTGACCACGTTGAACGGGTTGAACCACTTGAGCTCGGCGTTGTCGCGGAAGCGGCTGACCGAGTCGTCGAAGGCGCCGACCGTCACCTCGGGCGGCGACGCCAGCACCCACGAGCGCGCGTCCATCGACAGGCTGTTCGAGCTGCGCGCGCCCTCGAAATCGTCGAGGTAGACCTCGTTCTTGGTGTTGGGGTTGGGCAGGGAGTGCCCGGTCTCGGCCGACAGCGTGAGCCGCGACGGCTCGCGCGAGTCGTAGAGCGGCAGCAGGTTGACGAACGAGGTCATGAAGGAGGGCGTGAGGTCGATGCGCCCGTTCACGTCGCCGATGAACGTGCGCGACGGCTCCTCGCCCAGGCGCGGCCGCTTCTCCTGCACGCCGCGCGCCTCGTAGAGGAAGGCCGAGCCCAGCGACAGGTTCTCGTGGTCGATGAACTTGACGGCGCTGCCGATCAGGGTCTTCGAGGCCTGCGAGAACAGCGGCGCGTACGAGTAGTCGATGCTCAGGTTGGCGCCCGCCGCCTGCGCCTTGGCCGAGAGCAGCTGGACCTCCCCGGTCTGGTAGTTGATCCGGTAGTCCTTCTCCCGCACCTGGATCTCGCCGTTCACGGTCACGATCTCGGAGCCCTCGACGATCGGCGTGTTGCGCAGGTAGAGCGTGTTGGCGCCGCCGGCGGAGGCGATCTCGGCGTAGATGTAGAACGTCTTGGCTTCCTGGCGGTCCTGCTGCGTCCGCACCATGTAGGGCGCGTCGTTGGCCTGCACGGCCTCGACGTCGTTGGGGTCGGTGACCAGGGTGCGGCGGCGCGGGGCGATGGCGTAGGGCGCGATGCGGTTCT
>Ga0114129_10014216_pt1 | contig 11341 bp, 5 predicted proteins | sample RhiMetdeltSRZDD1_FD_80071 | JGI IMG/M metagenome (GOLD analysis project Ga0114129, IMG submission 80071) | Populus rhizosphere microbial communities from Tennessee, USA - Rhizosphere MetaG P. deltoides SRZDD1 (version 2) (version 2) | ecosystem: Host-associated > Plants > Roots > Rhizosphere >... | reverse complement strand
AGCCTTTAATTCTTTTTTGACTGCAGCAATGTCGTCTCTTATACCTCGCAAAGTGGGATAGTCTTTGTGTAAGCGAATCGCATCGGCATAGTCGTTTTCTTTTGTTGTTAAGCTGGTCTCCAACGCATCGATCCTGCTCTTTAATTCTTCGTTAGCCATAATACCACTAATACAAATTTTATACCCTCCCGGGATCTTCGAAGCAGCACACCATCCGCCCCTCCGGATTACAACAGGATTATACGCTCTATGCCATGCTATATAAGTGTCCTTCACAAAATTCAGCAGTTCGACTACTCATCAAATGCAAACGGATGACAGTTATCATATTGGCAAACGACTTTTTGACTTTTTTGGCTTTCCGACTTTTCTGACTTTCCAACTAAAAAAACTTTATATTTGTGTTGTAACAATTATCTGTCAACCTGTTAGTTATAAACCTGTTCCTCCCTGTTTAGTAATTTTCCTGCGACAAAAACAAAAACTACAACCAGCCCGTGCCGTCGGATTTATCATATAATGAAAAGGGACTGCTGCTTCAGCTCATAGAAGGCGACGCCGACGCTTTTGCAGAGGTATATGACCTATATAAAGACAGGATCTTTGCCTTTGCTTTTACCCTCACCAAGTCGAAAGAAATTGCCGAAGAGGCCACCCAGGAAGTATTTGTTAAGCTCTGGGAAAAAAGAAGCCAGATCAATGTGGCTTATCCACTTACCCCATACATCAAAAAGATCACCTACAATTATATTGTCAGTTTTTTCAGAAAGGTAAAGCTCGACAGAACGTTGCAGCAGAACCTCTACAGAAATATGGAGGCTTTGCAAAATACCCATGAAGACGAGCTGTTGCAAAAAGAGCTGAATAAATTGTATCAGAAGGCCATAGAGCAGCTGCCGCAACAAAAGCGCACGGCCTATACACTCAGCAGGGAACAACATTTAAGCTATGAAGAAATTGCCCTGCAAATGGGCATCAGCAAAAACACGGTGCGCAACCACATGACCGAAGCCATTCAGTTCATCCGCAACTATATCACCACCCACGCCGACCTTGCCTGCCTTATCCTGGCAATTTGTATCCACCGACGGTCTTAGTTCAGTTTATGGTTTGAAGTTTATTGTTTATGGTTCTTTAGGTGAATCTTACTGAGTAATTTTTATCCTGTTACACTTTTAAGGTGCTTGATTTCAGTAATGAAATCCCAAATCGCGGCAGCAACAATAAACCCAAAACCACAAACCAGAAACAGCATCCCATAAATCCAACCTTGAGTCAGCAGAAAACTTTTTTTAAAAACAGATAGTACTTTCTTTTTGCCCGCGCGTATCAGTACAAAGGGCGGAATATTTAATACTAAAATAATGGCACTTAGTAAGGAGCAACTCGAAGATCTATATAATAAATACGTACAAAACCAGTGTACGCAGGAAGAGTTGCAGGCTTTGATCAATGAGCTTGGTGAAAGTGAGGGAACAGAAAATGAAGAAACGATCACCCGGCTATTCGACAGAACCTGGGATGGACTGGAGGTATTTCCGGATAAATATAAATTACCTGATTTGTCTTTACCAGAATCGAATGACTATGAATCACCCGTAATCGAAATGTACTCTTCGAAAAGAAGATGGATGCGCATAGCTGCCGCTGCCTCCATTCTTTTATTAATAACAGCAGGAGCTTATTGGTTGATGGTCCGTACCCCGAAAACTGATCTGGCCACTACAAATAATAAACCTGGTGATACCACCGACGTACAACCCGGCGGTAACAAAGCTATTCTCACCCTCGCCGATAATTCAACGATTATTCTTGATAGTGCTGCCAACGGCACGTTGGCGAAGCAGGGGGGTAGTGTGGTGAGTAAGACAAAAGACGGGGAGCTGGAATACAAAAAGGCAACCGGCAATGGGCAATCGGCAATAGTGACCTACAATACTTTAAGTACACCTCGCGGAGGGCAATACCAACTCGTGTTACCAGATGGAAGTAAGGTGTGGTTAAATGCTGCATCTTCAGTTCGTTATCCAACTGCATTTACAGGCAATGAAAGAAGGGTAGAGATAACAGGCGAAGCATATTTTGAAGTGAATAAGGTGTTCGACGAGAAAGGGCATAAAAAAACTTTTGCAGTTGACTTTCACCCCTCCACCGGAGGGGCCGGGGGAGGCCGTGTTGAAGTATTAGGCACTCACTTCAACATCAATGCCTATGACGATGAACCGGCAATAAAAACAACATTACTCGAGGGCTCTGTAAAGGTGTCAAAAGATGCTGCATCAGCTTTATTAAAGCCCGGTCAGCAAGCATCCTTATCCCAATCATCCCAAAAATCCCAAACCATCCCAGTTCAGACAGTTGATGTAGAGGAAGCCATCGCCTGGAAGGAAGGCCTCTTTTATTTCGACAATGCCGATATACAAACCATCATGCGGCAAGTTGCGCGTTGGTACGATGTGCAGGTGGTGTATGAAGGAAAGATACCTTCGGGTCATTACAGAGGAAAGCCATCTATGAATTTAACTGCGGTGCAGATGCTGAAAATTGTGGAGTACAGTGGTGTGAAATTCAGGATCGAAAACAAAAAAATCATTATCTCTGAATAAAAAAGAAAATTGACTGGCATAGCACCAATAAAAAACCGTTCCGCGTGCAGGCGAAACGGTCGAAGTTGGGCTAATGCAATTATAACAATCATCGTAAGACTGCTTATTATTTAACCCAAACAAAACAAAGTTATGCATTTAAAACTGGCAAAGGCTCTTTGTCAAATCCTTGTTTTGCTTTTTCCAAAACGGGGACATTCAACCAAAACGCACCTGAGCTCCGCTTTTTTCACCACCGCATCCAGCGGAGTCTTTGGGAGAAAATTATTGATTGCAATGAAGCTCACAACCATTTTATTACTGGCCGCCTGCCTGCAGGTAAGCGCCCACGGATTTAGTCAGGTGGTGACTATTTCCGAAAAAAATGCCCCGCTCGAAAAAGTGTTCAGCATTATTGAAAGGCAAACCGGCTATACGTTCTATTATAAAATAGAACTGTTGCAGCGCGCCAACAAGGTTAGCATTAATGTTAAGAATGCAACCGTTGAAAAAGTTTTGGAATCGCTTTTTAAAGACCAGCCGCTTACCTGGAACATTGTTGAAAAGAATATTGTGGTAAAGGAAAAAGAAGTACGGCAAAAAATAGAAGAAACGGCTATAGCTCCCACTGCCGACATACGTGGTGTTGTAATCGGTGAAAATGGATCTATTTCCGGCGCAAACGTTGTAATAAAACGAACCGGCAAAGCCACCGTTACGAATGGAAAAGGCGAGTTTGCTTTAAGCGGTGCCGGGGAAGATGATATATTAGTGATCAGTTCCATTGGGTACGCAAAACAGGAAGTGCCGTTAAAAGATAAAAAGGGCTTTGTGTATGTTCAGTTAAAACTGTCGCCCGACAAGCTCGATGAAGTGACGATATTGGCATACGGTGGAACCACTACCCGCCGGCTAAGCACCGGTTCTGTTTCGAGGGTAACCGGTGAAGAAATCGCCAAACAACCTGTAAGCAACGTATTGCAGGCGCTCGTTGGCCGAACAACCGGAATGAGCATTAGCCAGGCCAGCGGTTTAGCTGGTGGTGAAGTTACTTTTCAAATAAGAGGGCAAAACTCCTTCAATAATGATGCTTATAGCAGTGCTCCGCTGGTTATCGTAGATGGTGTACCTTATCCTAATGTACCTATTACTCATCCTTCTGTTAGTGGAACAACTAATGGCGTCGGAAATAATGTTACTGGCTTCAGCCCAATAGGTTACGGAAATACATTGTACAACCTTAATCCAGGCGATATAGAAAGTGTTGAAATTTTGAAAGATGCCGATGCAACAGCTATTTATGGTTCCCGTGCAGGAAATGGTGTAATGCTGATCACCACTAAAAAAGGGAAGCAGGGCAAAACCAAAGTAGATATCAATGCTTATACCGGTGTTGCGCTGGATAACCGCCGCGTAGATTTATTAACTACTCCTGAATATATTGCCCTCAGAAGGGAAGCATTTAAGAATTCAGGCACAACACCCACTGCTACAAGCGCTCCTGATCTGTTTACGTGGGATAGTACAAAAACAATCGACTGGCAGGATAAATTATTGGGCAACACCGCTCATACTACCGATATAAATATGATCATGAGCGGCGGGGCCGGCGGTACTTCGTTTTTAATTTCAGGCAACTACCATCATGAGAACACCATTTATCCCGACCGGCGTGGTTCGCAAAAAGCCGGTGCACATTTTTCGCTGAACCATACCTCCGGTTCAGGTAAGTTCAATATCAGTTTATCGGGAATAGTTAATATGGCAAATACCAAAATGCCCACAGGCAGCTATGGCTCCTTTGCTTACCAGGCGCCTCCGAATTTTGAAGCATTTGATGCTGCGGGCAATTTAAAATGGGACTGGTCCGGCGGCAACCCTTATGCGAGCATGAGAACTTCTTATTCCAATAAAAGCTTTACGCTCACATCAAATTTATTGTTGCGCTATACCATACTACCCGGGCTCGATGCCAAAACGACTATCGGATATACCCGCATGGAAACAGATCAGCAACAGCTTTCTCCTAAAATAGCTGCTAATCCTTCCAATTCTTTCTTTCAGTCTTCTAATCTGCTTTCAACCAATCGCAGTCAAACCCTGAATGTTGAACCGCAGCTGCAATATATACGTTCTGTAGCCCTTGGTACATTAAATGTAATGGCGGGCGCTACCATCATGAAAACCATTGGTGAAATGCCGTTTGGTGTGAGCGCTTATAATTTTAGTTCCGACGCTTATATAAATAACATCGCCCTGGCAGGTACAATTTCTAACAATACAACGTATAACGCCTATCAATATGTTTCATTCTTTAGCCGCCTCAATTATAACTGGCAGAACAGGTATATTGTAAACGGCTCTTTCCGCCGCGATGGTTCTTCACGCTTTGGACCTGGTAATCGCTATGGAAATTTTGGCGCTATCGGAGCAGCCTGGCTGTTTTCGAACGAGTCATTTGCAAAAAACAGTTCCTTCCTGAGCTTTGGAAAATTAAGAGGAAGTATAGGATGGGTAGGTTCTGACAACGTTACCAAAAATTATTCATTTCTTCCATTGTACGCCAGTACCACTTACCCGTATAATGGAACACCCGGGTTGATTCCCGACATTTTGGAGAACCCCGATTATGGCTGGGAATCGACCTCCAAACTCGAAGGCGCTTTGGAATTAGGTTTTGTAAAGAACAGGATTTTAATTACTACAGCATGGTATCGCAATCGTACCGGTAATCAGCTTATTACTTATCCTGTAAGTACACAAACCGGGTTTGCATCCTACACGGCTAACCTAAACAATGCCGTGGTACAAAACACCGGTTGGGAAATTGAATTGAATACGATAAACATCAATAACAAAAATTTCAGATGGACCACCTCGTTCAATATTACCATACCCGATAATAAACTGCTGAAATTCGATGGCATGGAGAAAACGGGCTTTGCCAACTCATTGCAGGTTGGAAAATCGTTGATGAGTAATTTCGCTATTCCTTTTATAGGGTTGGATTCGGCCGGCAAACCTCAATTCCAGGATGTAAACAAAAATGGCACCATTGATTATTTTGGCGGAATTGCCGCTAATGGTAATAAAGGCGATAAAGTATACGTAGGTAAAAGTTTTGCCGGTTACTATGGTGGTTTAACCAATACCGTTAGCTATAAGAATTTTCAGCTCGATTTCACATTTCAGTATACGGGCGATCTGCAAAAGAAAAATTACCTCGCTTCTATTTCGCAGCCGGGACAAATGTATAATGTACCCCGAAAAGCCATTGATGATTTAAAAGCCAAAGGGTTGGATAAAGCCTTTTTTAAATCCTCTTTCAGTACAGATTATTTCTTTTACAATTTTATTGGCGATGCACCCTATATGAATGCTTCCTTTATCCGCCTCACCAATGCCGCCCTTTCCTGGAATTTTTCAGAAAAGCTGCTGAAACCGTTGCATATGGCCGGCTTACGAGCCTACCTGCAGGCGCAAAACCTGTTTGTGATCTCGAATTACGATGGCTTTGATCCTGAATCAGGCGCTGTTGCAGTACCCCCATTATTCAGAATAGTAGCCGGCATTCAGTGTACATTCTAAAAAAATCAACTATGCAATTGACAACTTTTTATAAAACAATTTTATATAGCTGCTTTATTTTGAGCACGGCGTTTTTTACAACGAGCTGTAAAAAATTTCTGGAACCCGATTATAAAACCCAGGTAACAAAGGATGTGGTATTTACCAACGACGCTAATGCACAAGCCGCCATTGCCGGCCTGTATTCCACAATGGCTACAATAACTGTATTTAATGGAGAGATTACCCGGATGGCGGGTTTTGCATCGGATGAATTGAATTACTATACGTCGAATGTTTCGTTTGACCAGTTTCAAAATAACCAGTTACTGGCCAGCAATAGTAATGTGCAGGGCATATGGGATAATTATTATAAGGTAATTTACCAGTGCAACGCCATCATTGAAAACAGTGAAGCCTCTGCAGGAATGACCGATGCGTTTAAAACGCAGCTCATTGGCGAAGCCAGATTTTTAAGAGCGTTTTGCCATTTTTATCTCGTCAATTTTTTCGGCCCCGTGCCTTTAATCACCGCAACCGCCAAAGAAATTACGGCTAATGCGCCGCGTAATACCGTGGAAGAAGTATATACGCAAATGAAGGCCGACTTAACAGGTGCCATGAGTGCTTTACCGGGTGATTATGCCATTTCAGGCTCAAAACGCATTCGCGCCAATAAATGGGCTGCGGCAGCATTGCTGGCAAGAGTGTACCTCTACACAAAAGACTGGTCGAATGCCGAAGCCATGGCAACGGCCGTATTGGCAAACACCGGTTTGTATTCATTGCAAACTGCTGCTGACATCAACAACGTGTTTCTGAAAAATAACAGCGAATCCATATTAGAGTGGGATAGAACACCGCTCGGCGCTGCTTATGAGGGAAGTCTTTTTCAAAGCTGGTTCAATTACTTCGGTTATTTTGATCATACAATATTGCCAACACTTGTGAATAGCTTTGATAGCACTGATTTGAGAAAAGCAAACTGGATAAAAATCGCATCAACCGCAAGTGGTCCGTATAAGTACAAATCCACTTCGGGTAATACTGAAAACTACCTTGTGCTTCGTGTTGCCGAACAATACCTTATTCGTGCAGAGGCCCGGGCCCAACAAAATAACATCAGCGGTGCAAAGTCTGATATCAATGTTATTCGCAACCGCGCAGGTTTGGCCAGCGATACTACCATGGTAAATAAAACAACTGCTATGGCAGCCATTGAAAACGAAAGAAGGCATGAACTGTTTTGCGAATGGGGTCACCGCTGGTTCGATCTGAAACGATGGCCCAGCCTTACATCGCCTGCTACAAAAACAAGAGCAGATGATGTGTTGGGCGCATTAAAAACAACATGGAAATCAACTGCTATATTATTTCCTGTTCCGCAAACGGCAAGAGATGCGAATCCGGAGCTGACGCAGAATGAGGGATATTGATCGTGAATGGTGAGTTGTCAATGGTGAATAGTACCCGACCGAGTAAGCTTCTAAAATAATAGCGAAGCTCAAAATGGAGAGGCCCACTCACCACTCACCACTCACCACTCACCACTCACCACTCACCATTCACCATTCACCTTTGACGATTGCCCCATTTTCTAATTAAACAATCAATTACAAAAGCAGACAATGAGAACGATCATGATGGCCGCAGCCTTGCTGTGTGCTATAGAAAGTATTGCCCAAAAAAAAGAAACAAAGCAGGATAGCGCAGCTGTTAAAAACGCTCAGATGCCTGATTCGGCATTAACCGGTGCGCCTAAATCCTACGATAAGGTGATCACGGCAAAAGCCGAAAGCAGGAAGGGCCTGTTCACCGTGCACAAATTAGATGATAACTTTTACCTCGAAATTCCCGATAGTTTGCTGGGAAGAGAAATACTGATGGTAAGCCGCCTTGCCAAATCCCCGGTTGAGGGGTTAGGCGCCGGCAGGGAAGCGTATTATGCAGGTGATGAAATTGATGAAAGAGTGATCACATTTGAAAAAGGGCCTGTGCATAAAATTTTTATGCGCGGGGTTTCTTATTTCGTGCGTTCAACCGACTCTTCTGAAAATGGTATGTACCGGTCTGTTCGCAACTCCAGTGTGGAACCGATACTGGCTGCTTTTGCTGTAAAAACCTACAATAAAAAAAATCCCGCAACGGTCATTGATATAACGGATATCATTAGCAGTGATAACGGCATTTTTGCTATGTCGGGTTCAGATAAAACACGTTTCAAAATCGGTGGGCTTCAGCGCGACCGTTCTTACGTTCAATCTGTTAAACCCTTTTCGCAGAATGTTGAGATCAAAACAGTGAAGACCTATGCAGCTGCAACTGATGCTTCAGGCGCCCTCACTTTTGAATTGAACAACTCATTGGTGTTGCTTCCCAAAGTGCCTATGCAACCGCGGTATTCGGATGACAGGGTGGGGTACTTTGGTACCGGGTATGTTGATTTTGATGCAAATTCCCAGGGAGTTGAAAGAACCACCATGATCACCCGCTGGCGGCTGGAGCCAAAGCCGGAAGATATGGAGAAGTATAAACGTGGTGAACTGGTTGAACCGCAAAAACCCATTGTGATCTACATCGATCCTGCTACTCCAAAGAAATGGGTGCCATACTTAATGCAAGGTGTGAACGACTGGCAGGCAGCATTTGAAAAAGCGGGTTTCAAAAACGCCATCATGGCTAAAGAAGCACCGGCAAACGACAGCACCTGGAGTTTGGAAGATGCCACACACTCTGCCATCGTTTACAAACCTTCTGATATTCCCAACGCTTCAGGTCCGCATGTGCATGACCCACGCAGCGGTGAAATCCTCGAAACGCATATCAACTGGTATCACAATGTAATGAGTCTTGTGCATAACTGGTACATGATACAGGCAGGTGCAATAGACCCAAGAGCCCGCAAAATGGAATTCGATGATGAACTGATGGGACAACTCATTCGCTTTGTTTCCTCACATGAAGTAGGGCATACACTGGGGCTCATGCATAACTTTGGTTCTTCATCTACCGTACCTGTTGACAGTTTACGTAATAAAGCCTGGGTAGAAGCACATGGCCATACACCCTCTATCATGGACTATGCAAGGTTCAACTACATAGCACAACCGGAGGATAATATCAGTGAAAAAGGAATTTTCCCCCGCATTGGTGATTATGATAAATGGGCCATTGAATGGGGATACAAATTATTCCCCGGCATCAAAGGCACAAAAGAAGAGAAAGCATTTTTAAACAAGTGGGTTATTGACAGCCTTTCAAAAAATCACCGCTTGTGGTTTGGTCCGCAGATGATCTTCGGCTCACTGGATCCAAGAAGCCAGAATGAAGATCTGGGAGATGATGCTGTAAAAGCAGGTGAGTACGGAATAAAAAATCTGAAACGCATTATGGTGCAATTGCCCGCGTGGACCAGAACACCTGATGAGGGATATGATAATTTACAAACGATCTACAAAACTTTGTTAAGTCAATACAAGCTGTACGTAACGCATGTACTCACCAATGTAGGGGGTGTTTATATCACTTCAAAAACTGTAGAAGAAAAAGGAGATCCGTATATGCCGGTGCCGAAAGACCGCCAGAAACAGGCTGTGGCTTTCCTGAAGGAACAGGTATTTCAAACACCTGAATGGTTATTCAATAAAGAGATCGCTTCGAAATATATTTCTGTTTCTAATGAAGTTAGCCAACTGGGAATTTCAACGCTTGCCGGCCTGCTTTACCAGGCAGATAAATTACAACGCAATGCCCGGATATTTGGCACAGCAAATACTTATCCCATTTATGAGTTTTTCAATGATGTTAAGAAAGGCGTGTGGAGTGAACTGGCTACAGGTGCAACAATAGATACATACCGCCGCGATTTACAAACGACCTATGTATCGTGTTTCATTGAAATGATTAAAGTTCCTGCCGACAAACCTGTTAGTGCTTCACAGGCAGAGGTGATAGCGCTGGTAAGACTTCATTTAACTGCATTGCAAAAGGAAATCAAAGCAACGATGCTGCTTGAAAAAGACCGGGTAAGCAAAGCACATTTGCAGTTTAGCAGCGAAAGGATAGAAGATGCATTACATCCTAAAAAGTGAGTGGTGAATGGTCAATGGTGAATAGGTCGCTCAATTTTGAGCTTCGCTATTATTTTCGAAGCTTACACGGTCGGGTTCTATTCACCATTGACCACTCACCATTCACCACTCACCATTCACGATTTGACCACTCACCAAAATAATCACAAAAGCAGAAAATGAGAATACTAATGATGGCCGTAGCTCTGTGCACGATTGGGTTAACAAACGTGCATGCTCAGAGTAATCAGCAGGCTGATAAAACCAACACCTTGAAAGTTGGCGATCCTGCTCCCCCTATCGTGGTTCGTAAATGGATCAAAAGAGGTCCGGTAACGAAGTTTAAACCAGGAATGGTATATGTAGTGGAGTTTTGGGCTACCTGGTGCGGGCCCTGCCAGGCTGCCATGCCTCATTTGTCGGAGCTGGCCGAAAAATACAAAGGCAAAGCAGAAGTGCTTAGCATTGATGTCATGGAAAATAAAAAGACCGACTTCCTTCCAAAGGTGGAGCGGCTTGTGAAGTGGTCGGGCGATCGCATGGATTATACCGTTGCAGTCGATGCACCCGGCGAAATTATGGAGAAAACATGGTTGAAGGCTGCCGTTGCAAATGGAATTCCCGAGCTCTTTATCATTGATCAGCAGGGTAAAATTGCCTGGCATGGTCATCCGAATTTTGTGGATGAGGTATTGGATGCAGTGGTGAACGGCAGCTATGACGAAGCCGGCAAAAAACGCATCGAAGCAGCGGCAAAGGCAAAACAAGAGCGGTATGATTCTCTCGGTAAGGCAATGATGACCGCATGGAAAAAAAATGGTGATTATCCAAAAGCTTTGGCGATCGCGGAGGAAATATTGCCCCTCTACCCCGGGTTGTGTATTAATTACTTAAGCAACAAATACGAATTCCTCAGTCATATCGACTCCCTCAAAGCAAGAAAATTTGGTGAAGAACTAATGGCTCAGTGGAGTGCGAAGGATCAGCTCAGCCTGGCATATTTTATACTACATGCGTTACCCGATAGTTCTTATAAGCCGGATTACGACCTTGCATTAAAATTAGTGAACAAGGCTGTTACACAGTCTGATCCGCAAGACAGATTTGCTGCTTCAATGT
>Ga0114129_10014215_pt1 | contig 11342 bp, 7 predicted proteins | sample RhiMetdeltSRZDD1_FD_80071 | JGI IMG/M metagenome (GOLD analysis project Ga0114129, IMG submission 80071) | Populus rhizosphere microbial communities from Tennessee, USA - Rhizosphere MetaG P. deltoides SRZDD1 (version 2) (version 2) | ecosystem: Host-associated > Plants > Roots > Rhizosphere >... | reverse complement strand
GTTTTTGTAACAGGAGCCTGGTTGTACATAAGGTATACTGTGCCTTTGTACCAGGTAGCCACCTTTATAGAAGTGAAATCGCCTGGTGAAGTAACTTCCAATATACTCGGGGGATCGGCTTTTGGTCAGGCCCCTAACGCAGCAGCCACAGCGCAACCCGATCTGAATAGCGAAATATTCAAATTGCAATCGGCTGCGCTGGTGCAAAAAATAGTCGATTCATTACGCCTCGATATTGAGGTAATGACAAAAGGAAGAGTGCTCGATAAGCCGCTTCACATCGACTCATTGCCCTTTACCATTAATATTGGTCGTTTCGACGTAGATGAAAATACACCTGTATACAAACTTTTCGTCAACGAAAACGGCTTTAAACTGCAACACGAAAAAGAACAGGTAAGCGGTATATTTTTCAAGCCCGTGGTTTTTAAGGGCGATACCATTACCATTCAGCCCAAACCATTGGTAACGCTTAAAAAGAGCACTTACCTGTTGCACTTACCGGGCGAAGCAGGCGCTGTTTCAAAGTATTTGTCAAGAATTTCAGCAACCGCTGTTCCCAAAGGGGGTATGGCCATGCTGCAGATATCGGTGCGCGATGAAATTCCTGAAAGAGCAAAGCAGATAGTTGAGGTGCTGCTCCGCAATTATGATGAAGCCAATTTTGAATTTAAAAGCAAAGCGCTTCGCACCGAAATTGAATTTCTCGAAAACCGGCTGGGAACCGTATCGTCTGAACTGTCGCAACAGGCCAATAAGGTAAAAGACTTTAAATCATCCAACAAAGTGAACGATGTGCCTACATCGGCCAATCAGATATTGGGTAACCTGGTAACGCTCGACGGCCGCAAAAGCGAAAACCAGTTAAAGGAAAATTTATTAAACCAGGTTGAAAGTAATATTCGCGAACAAAGCGGCCAGGAACAGATCATTCCCAACGTAACGGCTTTGGCTGATCCCGGTTTAGGTGGTATTGTTGACCAGTACAATAAACTGGTTTTAAGAAGAAAGGAAATTCTCGATCGCGGTACGGCACAGGATATCAGGCTGCCTGAAATAAATAGCGCACTGGCCGAATTAAAGAACAGCATATACCGGAACATTAACAGCATACGCCAGCAACTGAAAACAAGCAATGATTTTATTGCTACACAGGAGCAAAGTGCCACCGGACGTTTTCAGGGCATGGCCGAAAAAGAAAAAGATTTAAATCAAACCAACAGGGTACTGGGTGTAAAGGATGCGTTGTATACCTTCTTACAACAAAAGATAGAGGATAAGAAAATGGAATATGCTTCGGCCGGAATTGCCGGTTCGCGCATAATCGACTGGAAGATCAGCAAAAGTGTTGATCCCAAACCAATGATGATCTATGTGATGGCGCTGGCGCTGGGTATTATGTTGCCTGTTGTTGTTGTTGTTGTAAAGTTTATGCTCAACAACAAGATCGAAACACGTGAAGATGTGCAAACCGTTACATCGTTGCCCATTGCCGGTGAAATTATTCTCGATAACAGCAAGACCGACCTGGTGATTGCCGAAGAAACGGTATCGCCAATTGCTGAACAGTTCAGAACACTTCGTACCAATATATCTTACATGGGATATGGCCCCGATCAAAAGGTATTGATGGTTACATCGAGTGTAAGCGGCGAAGGAAAAAGCTTTGTGAGCTTAAACCTGGCCAGCTCGTTGGCCATTGGCGGCAAAAAAGTGGTACTGCTCGAGTTCGACCTGCGCAATCCGAGTTTATCTGAGCGTGTAGGATTTAAGAAATCGGCCGGTCTTACCAACTTCCTGCGCGGCGAGTTGCAGATCGATGAAATTTTTAAAGCGGTTCCCGAACTGGAAAACCTTACGTTCATCAGTGCCGGTGCGCCTTTACCGCTGAACCCGGGCGAGATCATTTTGCACCCGCGTATGAAAGTGTTGTTCGATTACCTGAGAGCGCATTTTGATTACGTGGTGATGGATACGCCGCCTGTTGAAGCTGTGTCGGATGCTTTATCGCTTGGTAAACTGGCAGATATTTCATTCTTCGTATTGCGCCATAAATATTCCATTCGTCCTTCACTGAAACTGATCAACCAGTTGCACGAAGATCAGAAGCTGCCCCATATTTCTTTAATCATCAATGGCATTAAGCCCGGATACGGATTCCAGCATGTATATGGTTATGGCTACGAATACGGTCAGATGGGTAAAACGAAAAAGAAAAAGAAAGGCAACGATAGCAAATTGAAAATTGCCTGAGGATCGCCGATCGCCGTATAATAGCAATAAGTAAATGAATTGATCGCTGCGGGTTGCAGCTGGGGATACCCTGCTGTAACCTGCAACCACCTTACTGTTTTGCAGTAAAAACAAAGCACACAATGAAATTCTCTCTTAAAAACAACTTCTGGACCTATTTTAAATTTTATTACGGCATCATCGGACCCAAACTGATGCTGTTCCTGGGCCTGAGCGTTCTTATCAGTTTTTTAGATGGTATGGGGCTTGCAATGTTCATACCCCTGCTAAAAGCGGTAGGTGATGGGCAATCGCAAACTTCATCAGCCGACCACGAGTCGCTGGGCCAGTTGCAGCATATCATTAACCTGGTCAAAAAAATGGGTTTCGAATTAACGGTTACCACCGTGCTGATGTCGCTGGTTACGTTATTTGTGTTGAAAGGCGTGTTGAAATATACTCAAATGAGCTTTTATGCACGCCTGCGCGAACGGTTTATTAAAAAAGTAAGATACAACCTCGTTAATAACCTCGAAGGATTATCGTATAGCGCTTTTTTAAAGATCGATGCGGGCAAAATACAAAACACCCTCACTACCGAAGTACAGCGTTTGTTTCAGTCGTTTAGTTTTTATTTTACGGCGGCACAGGCAGCTGTTATGTTGCTTACTTACATGTTCCTGGCATTTTTGGCCAATTACCAGTTTGCCGTGCTTGTATGTTTTGGCGCTGTTTTATCGAATCTCATATACAATAACCTGTATAAAACTACCAAAAGGGCCAGTAACGAACTCTCAAAAAAGGGGAGCGACTTCAACAGCTTTCTTATTCAAACCACCCACTACTTCAAATACCTTAAATCTACCAATACCTTTAACCGGTATGCCGGTAAATTAAAAACGGTAATTAACCAGGCCGAATCGTTAAACCGCAAGATCGGTCATATGACGGCCATTGCTACCAGTATTAAAGAGCCCATCATTGTAAGTATAGTGATGCTGGTAATTTTAATGCAGTTGCATTGGATGGGCGCCAGCCTGGGCAGCATCATTTTAAGTTTATTATTGTTTTACCGCGCCCTTAGTTTTCTGGTAATGACCCAAAACTACTGGCAGGGATTTGTTGAAAACACCGGCGGCATCAATGCGGTTATGTCGCTTACGAAAGAAATGGCTGCCTTACAGGAAGTACATGGCCCTATTGAATTCAAAGCCATTCAAAGCAACATTCAGTTAAGGAATGTGACCCTTTCGTACGACAGTTTAAAGGTGCTCGACGATATCAGCATTAACATTCCAAAAAAATCTACCATTGCGCTGGTGGGTGAAAGCGGCGCCGGAAAAACAACCCTTGCAAATATGATTGCCGGTTTAATTAAACCCGATGCAGGCGAGTTGTACATTGATGATATACCAATGGATCAGTACAACCTGAACACTTATCGCGATAAGGTAGGTTATATTTCCCAGGAGCCGGTAGTGTTTAATGATACCATTTTTAACAACATCACCTTTTGGGCCGACCCTAACCCCGAAAACAAGAAGCGTTTTGAAGATGTGCTCGCAATGGCATCGCTCAACACTTTTGTAAGCACTTTGCCCGAAAAAGAACAAACCCGGTTAGGCGATAGCGGTATACTCATCTCCGGCGGTCAGCGCCAGCGTATATCAATTGCCCGTGAGCTGTATAAGAATACCGAAGTGCTGATCTTTGATGAGGCTACCTCAGCGCTTGATTCAGAAACAGAAAAAATTATCCAGGAAAATATTGAACAATTACGGGGTACCTACACCATTGTACTTATAGCACATCGCTTATCTACTATCAAAGAAGCCGATACCATTTATTTGCTCGAGAAAGGAAAAGTAACCGCTTCCGGTTCTTTCGACGAAATGGTGAACAAATCGTCGCGCTTTCAGAAAATGGTATCCCTGCAGGGCTTCTGAGCGAAGTCGGTCCTGAGCGAAGCCTGCCCGCCCGCTGGCGGGTCGAAGGATCTGTTAACAGGATTGAGCGTAGCCGAAATCCTGACACATAAAATTTTTAATTCTCCCTTTTATGAGTAATGATAAAAAATTTGCTGCTTTTATAGTAACCTTTAAGCGGCCCGACATATTAATGGATACGATCGAAAAAATACTCGGTCAAACAAGACGGCCCGATAAGCTGCTGATCGTTGATAATAACGACAACGACGATACGAAGAACAAATTGCAGCAGTTATATCCCAATGTAGCCCACCTGAAAGTAGGGCATAATTCCGGTTATGCAGGCGGTGGTAAAGTTGGCCTCGAAACGCTGGGAAAAGAAGGGTATGAATGGATCTTCTGGGGCGATGATAACGACCCGCCTTATACCGAAGATACATTTGAAAAATTATTACAACTGGCCGAAACCCATAACGGAAATGTAGGACAGGTAGGTGTGGTTGGCCACAAGCTGAACAAAAGAACAGGTTTGCTGAAAAGGACCACCAACGAAGAATTGAAGCAGGGTGAATGCCTTGAAGTAGATACCATTGGCGGTGGCATGATAAAAATAATAAATGGCGATTGCGTAAGAAAGGGAATCGTTCCCGATGCAAAACTGTTCTTCGGTTTCGAAGACCTTGATTTTGATCTTCAGCAAAAAAAAGCAGGTTACAAGATACTGGTGCATTCAGGATTGTTTTTGGGTCTTCGTGAAAAATGGAACCGTATGCAGGTGAAGCGCGTTGTTACCAAAAAGAAAGATGAAGGGGTGTTGTGGAGGGATTATTACAGCATTCGCAATTTGCTGTTCATAATGAATAAGCACCGTCATTACTCCGCGTTCCTTTCGGTTTTATTCGTTTCGTTTGGTAAAAGTTTGCTGAGCTATAAATATGGGTTCAGGTATGGTACGCTTGTTATCAGAACCACCTGCAAAGCCGTACGCGACTACAGTTTAAGCAGGATGTATAAACAGTAATAGCAACCGGTATCATTTTAAATTATTTAAGTTAAGGTTCCCATGAATAATAGTGTTTGTGCGATTATAGTTACGTATAACAGGCTCGAAACCCTCAAAACTGCCCTGCAGCATATTATAGACCAAACGGTAAAACCGGCTGCTATTGTTATTGTTGATAACAACAGCACCGATGGCACCCGCGAATACCTGCAATCGGTGCATGGCCGCAACAATGTTCATTGCATTTTTATGAAAAGCAATACCGGCTCGGCCGGCGCCATTGCCAGTGCTATGAATTTTGGGCTTGCAAATAATTCCTTCGATTATTTCTGGGTGATGGATGATGATACATTCTATGCCGAAAATGCACTGAGTGATCTTGTTCAGAATATTCAGCAGAGTGACTTTGCCATGCTTGGTTTACATGGGGCGCATATTAAAATGGGAAGGAAGATGGCAGTGAGCGAGCATATTAAATTACAGGAAGTTGATTATGCCATGATCGACGGCGCGCTTATAAAAGCCGATGTGGTTCGCAAAATTGGTCCTGTTTGTGAAGAGTTTTTTATGATGTGCGACGATCACGAATATTCGGTGCGTATGCAGCGCAGAGGATACAAAATAGGCGTGTTGAAAAATGGCGCCGATAATCGCCTGTACCTCGGCGGCGGCGGACAATTTACCCGCGCTACTTTGTGGCGGGGTTACTACTCGGCCCGCAACCACACGTTTATTATAAAAAAGCATTTTTCATTTATAGGTTTATTAGGCTATGGCCTGCAGCAAACCAAGCTGCTGATTATGGCCGCCCTGTTTGCCCCCGACCGTTTTAAACGTGTTAGATTCAGGTTACTGGGCATATGGCATGGCATTAAAGGCGTTGGCGGTAAAACGTTAGATCCCGCAACCCTTAAATTCGAAACCGGCAAACACCACCCTGTTAAAACTGCTCAACTGGTTATGTAAAGAGTAACTTTTTGTATCAACATTAAAGGCTTTACGGTAAAAAAACCTTTGGAACGACCACCTAATATTTACTGATTAAAAAAAGCCAACAGATGAACAGGAAGACATTGAACAAAAGAATTTTTTCTACGCTTCGTTTTATTTCCAGAGTCGGAATTATTAAATCGTTGTTGATCGGGTTTGCTATAACAGGTGTTGCGGACGAAGCTGAGTTTGAAGTAAAGTGGAAAGGTAGAAGAGTTCACATGCGAAAAGGAACTTCTGACTTTAAGGTTTTTAAACAGGTAATGGCGTTTGGGCAATACAATTATAATGGCCTGAGTGGTAAGCCGGTAAAAACAGTGATCGATCTCGGCGCCAACATCGGGTTGTCGGCCGTATTTTTTAAAACAAAATATCCCGATGCGCAGGTGATTGCCCTGGAGCCCGAAAAGCATAATTACGACCTGATGGTGAAAAATTTGGCGGGTTACAACAATGTGCATTCTTTGAATAATGCCATTTGGTATGAAGATAAAGACCTGAGCCTGTACGATGGCGGTCGTGGCGAATATGCGTTTAGGGTAGTAGAAGCCACCGGAAACGATGTTGGGACCACAGCAGGTATTACTGTTAATGATATTGTGGAAAAATACCAGCTGTCATCCATCGACATTCTTAAAATAGATATTGAAGGCGCCGAAAAAGAATTGTTTTCGTATAACTATAAGAACTGGTTGCCTAAAGTACGCTGCATAATGATCGAATTGCACGATGGCGACCATCCCGGATGCACATCTGCTTTTTTCAGGGCCATTGCCGACCGCGACTTTACCATGTTTTGCCAGGGCGAAAACATTATTATAAATTTTGATGACAATAACCAAAGCACCGTTGCATAGTATGGAAATCATTACGCCTGCAGCCGATGACAGGGTAGCTGCGAAGCTGCCCGGCAACAGCCACAAAAAAGACCGTTATAAAGTGTTGTTTGTAATCGACACCCTTCAAACAGGAGGTGCCGAAGAAAGTCTTTTCAATAATGTCATCAGGTTCAATCAAATCACTCCGGTGGTTTGCCATTTGTATGCAGGCGACCATTTGAAAAAACGCTTTACCGATAATGGTATAACGGTGCACTCGGTAGGCCTGCAAAAAAAGTTTGGGTTCAGGCAGGCGTATAAACAATTAAAAAGCATAGTGCAGAAAGAACAGCCCGATATACTGGTTGCTTATTTAACCCGCTCTGAGCTGATTACGCGTATGGTGAGCCGCTTTACCCATATTCCGGTTATCGGCACTTTTGTAAGCGATTTGTATTCCGGTTCGTATAATGCAGCGCTTTCGTGGAAAGCGAAAGTAGCCGTTTCGATATTCAGATGGGCAAACAAAAGGACCGCCCGCTATTGCAAAGGTTTTGTGGCTAATTCGGAAGTTGTAAAACAAACGAATGGTACCGCTTTGGATATTGCCGCAGATAAAATTGAAGTAATAAACCGCGGACGTGATAGTAAAGTGTTTCGCTTCGAAGTTCCGCAAACAAATGCCGGTAAGCCGCTGCGTTTTTTAAATGTAGGTCGTTTGGTACCGGTAAAAGGACAGAACGAACTGATATCAGCGTTCAATGAGTTTTTAAAAACCTGTCCCGGCGCCGTTTTGCATATTGCCGGTGAGGGGGTGGCCCGGGCTTCTTTAGCCGCGCTCATAACCGATCTCGGACTTCAGAACAATGTTGTTTTATTGGGCAGCCGTAACGATGTTCCGCAATTAATAAATCAGTACGATTGTTTTGTTTTTCCCTCGCACAGCGAAGGTTTCAGCGGCGCCATTGTAGAGGCTATGTTTGCAGGGTTGCCGGTTTTGGCCAGCGATATCGATGTCAATAAAGAAGTGATCACGCATTTGAAAACGGGTTATTTGTTTGAGAAGGGATCTGTGCCGGCCATTACAAAGGCATTGTTGTGGTATAAGGATAATTTAAGTACTGCCAATGCGTTGGCCGTTAAAGCCAATGAGCATGCGCGTAAAAATTTTGAGCTCACGACTATTGCAGAGAAGCTGGAAAACTATTTACTAAACATGATTATCGATAAAAATTGATCATACTTCAACTTGTTCAAAAACCGCAATTGCGGGGAGCAGAAGTGTTTGCTTCGCAATTGTCGACACACCTAAACGAAGCCGGACATAAGGCAATTATAGTATTTGTTTTTCCGGGCCCTTTGCCTTTGCCTTTTAGGGGTGAAACAAAGCACCTGAACGGTTCACCTAAACGGCGAATGTTCGATTGGCAGGCCTGGAAAAAACTGGCGCAGATAATAAAGGAAGTAAAGCCCGATGTTGTTCAGGCCAATGCAGGTGATACATTAAAATATGCGGCGTTATCGAAATTGTTTTTCGGCTGGAAGCAGCCGATCGTGTTCAGGAACGCCAGCACCATAAGCCTGTATATAAAAACGGCGCCGGCTAAATTATTGAACGGGTTCTTTTTCAGGTTTGCAAAAAAAGTAGTTTCGGTAAGCAATACATCGGCAACGGATTTTGCCCTTTTGTTCCCGAAATTCAAAAACAGCATAGTAACGGTTCCTATTGGTATTGAGGAAGTGAATTTGAATGAAGCGCAAAATAATCCGTTACAACAGGCTTCGCGCCCGGCTCTGGTGCATGTAGGCGGCTTTACCTACGAAAAGAACCATGTACGACTGATTGAAATGTTTGAAAAAATACATCATCTGCAACCTTCAGCCAGTTTGCATTGTGTTGGCAGCGGCCCTATGAAGCAGCAGATCGAAGACCTGGTAAAACAAAAAGGGTTGCAGCAGTACGTAACATTTTATGGTTTCAGAAATGATGCCATGCTCTTTATGCGAAATGCCGATGTGTTGTTATTGCCAAGTATCATTGAAGGATTACCCGGTGTACTGCTCGAAGCGTTCTATTGCAAAACTCCGGTAGTGGCATATGATGTGGGTGGCATTCACGAAGTAGTGATCAATGATAATACAGGCCGGCTGGTGAAAAAGGGCAACGAAGAGGCATTTGTGAATATGGTAACAGAAGCGCTTGCCGATACGCCTGCCAATAAACAAATGATTCAAAACGCCTGGCAGCTGGTAACGAAAAATTATTTGAATACCATTATCGCCAGAAAGTTTTTAGAAGTATATAAATCTATAATTGCGTAATCCGGCCTTTCATCCCGCCATGGCGGGACCGTTTCACGTTTAACGTATGACTACCTTGAATAAAACTTATATCCGCAAATCGTATCAGCAGGCAGAGCCCATTCCGGTACTGCATATCATTAAATCGCTCGGCCGGGGTGGTGCGGAAATATTGCTGCCCGAAACATTGCGTCAGCACGATAAGGAAAAGTTCAGGTTTCATTATATCTATTTTCTTCCCTGGAAAAACCAGGTGGTGGGCGAAATTGAAAAGGAAGGCGGAACGGTAACTTGTATTTCTGCCAAAAACAATGCGGCCATATTATTTACTGTTCGTCGCATAGTAGCCTATGTGCGCAAACACAATATTCAGTTAATTCATTGTCATCTTCCATGGGCAGGTATGGCAGGCCGTTTGGTAGGTCGCCTCACCGGTGTTCCGGTGGTATACACCGAACATAATAAATGGGAACGCTATCATAAAGCCACTTACTATTTAAATAAGTTAAGCTTTTCGAGTCAGCAAAAAGTTATTGCCGTATCGCAGGAAGTGGCTACATCAATAAAAACGCATTATAGCAAAGCAAAACCGCAGGTGCAGGTGGTGTTAAACGGAACTGATACGGCCAAGTATACCCGCACCCTTTCGCTTGAAAAAGATATTCGTAAAGAGCTGAACATACCGGCCGATGCTACTGTAATTGGCATCACCTGTGTTTTTCGCGTGCAAAAAAGATTGACCACCTGGCTCGAAATTGCCCATGCGTTGCATGCCAAACATCCCAACACGTATTTTATATTGGTAGGTGATGGTCCGTTGCGCGATGAAGTGCACGCAAAGGCAAAAGCATTGGGAACGGAAGGGTTTGTGTTTTTTACCGGTTTACAAACTGAAACACGTCCTTATTTTAAAGCTATGGATGTGTTTATGATGAGCTCGGAATTTGAAGGGTTGCCTATTGCTTTGCTCGAAGCCATGAGCATGAATTGTGTGCCTGCCTGTACGGCTGCCGGTGGTATTCCCGAAGTGATCAAAGATGGTGTAAACGGTATACTGGTACCGGTTGATAATCCGATGCAACTGTCCGAACGTTTATCGCAATACCTGCAGCAACCACAGCAACTGGCGCACATGAAGCAGGCTGCACGCGAAACGGTTATCGGTTCGTTCAGCATGAAAAAAATGGTGGCTGAACTGGAAACGATTTATAACGATTTGATTAAAAAATAAAATTCAGGAACGTGATTGGAGGAATACTTATACTGGTCCTGTTTTTTGTAGCATCTATTCCGGTGCTGCAGGGTATAAAAAAGCGTTTGCCCTGGTTTCAGGTTGGCATGATGAAAAACCTGTACTGGTTTCATATGCTTTTTGCGCTCATTTATTATGTGTTTGCTATGTTTTCGCGGTCCGATTCGCAGGATTATTACCTGCGGCCGCAAACAGAGTATGCGGATTGGTTCAGTGCTTATGGAACCGGTACGCCTTTCATTGATTTTGTATCTTATCCCTTTATTAATTACCTCGGCTTTTCGTACGAAATGATGATGGCGCTGTTTGCCTGGATGGGGTACTGGGGATTTGTATGCTTCTATATTTATTTCAAAGAAAACATTAAGTATAAGCATAAGTTGTGGGGCATGGACCTGATTGGCCTGTTGATCTTTTTACCCAACATGCACTTCTGGACAGTTTCGCTGGGAAAAGGATCGATCATTTTTTTAGGTCTTGGTTTGGTGATGTTTGGTCTTAGCCACTTAAAGTCGCGCAAGATCCCTTTGATTTGCGGGTTGCTTATAATCTATCATGTACGACCACACGTATTTTTATTTATGGCGGTTGGTATTGTGGTAGGATTATTTACAGGACGGCAAAAAGTGCCTCTGTACCAGAAAATACTGGTGTTTGGAGGCAGTATGGCTGCCATGGTGTTGTTGTTCGATCAGATCATGGCTTTTTCAAAACTCGACAGCGATAACCTGGTGCAAAGTTTTAACCAGTTTTCGGCGGTACGTTCGTACGAGTTATCAAAAAGTGCGGGATCGGGTATTGATATTTCAAATTACCCG
>Ga0114129_10014214_pt1 | contig 11342 bp, 14 predicted proteins | sample RhiMetdeltSRZDD1_FD_80071 | JGI IMG/M metagenome (GOLD analysis project Ga0114129, IMG submission 80071) | Populus rhizosphere microbial communities from Tennessee, USA - Rhizosphere MetaG P. deltoides SRZDD1 (version 2) (version 2) | ecosystem: Host-associated > Plants > Roots > Rhizosphere >... | reverse complement strand
CAGCTGTGCCATCCGTTAGTGCGGCGCGGCCTCTCGGTCTCTGGCAAGACCCCCGCAGACGACCTCGATCACGGTCTGCTCAGCGACCGCGACCTGCTCGTCGCCGTCGTCAAGCTGGCCGAGCACCCAGCCTGTCAGGATCTCTTCGAGCGCGCCGTAGAACACGTAGCTGACCATGCGCGGATCGAGGTCCGAGCGGAACTCACCCTCCTCTTGGCCGCGCGCGATGATCCGCTCGAGGCCGGCGAACGCTTCCTCGATCTCGTCGATGCGCCGCTGCAGGTGCGAACTCCGCGTGACCTCCCGAACGAGCACGCGCACGAGGTCGGGATCGCGACGCCACGAACGCAGCAGGATCTTCGCGACTCCGGCAAGCCGTTCGCGTGCGCTCTCGTCCGTCTCTTCAACGGCGCGGACTGCATCGAGCACATCGCGCCACGTCTCGCGGAAGATCGTCTCGAGCAGCTCTTCCTTCGAACGGAAGTAGTGGTAGAGCAGCCCGTGCGCAACACCTGCTTCCTCGGCGATGTCGCCCACGCGAGATGTGTGGTAGCCCTTGCGCGCGAACACGCGCACCGCCGCGTCGAGGATCAGGCGCCGCTTGTCTTCCTGACCTGTTGACCGGTCAGTCAAGGTACGGAGCATAGTGGAGGCCCTGACCGGAATCGTCGTGGCTGACTTCACGCGCTACTTGCCCGGCCCGTTCGCGAGCCGTGAGCTGTTGCGGCGCGGCGCACGCGTTGTGCGCGTGGAAACGCCGCAGGGCGACCCGCTTCGCGACGTCGCTCCCGGCTGGGACGCCGCGCTGAACGGCGGAAAGGAGTCGGTGGTCTGGGATTTGGAGCGCGACCCCGAGCTCGGACAGCAGCTATGTGCGCGTGCTGACGTGGTGCTCGAGGGCTTCCGGCCCGGTGTCGCCGAGAAGCTCGGCATCGCAGCCGCCGACGTCCCGCAAACGGTTGTGTATTGCTCCATCACCGGCTTCGGGCCCGGCGATCGCCGCGCAGGCCACGACCTGAACTACATCGGCTGGGCCGGGCTGCTCGCCGACACCGCGCCGGCGCTTCCGCCGGTTCCGATTGCGGACTTCGCCGGCGGCGCGCTCTACGCCGTCATCGAGATCCTCGCTGCACTGCTCGACCGGGAGCGCACGGGGCGCGGCAGCCACATCACGGTGTCGATGACGAAGAACGCGCACGGCCTTGCGGCGCACCGGCTCCACGGCGAGCCGGAACGCATGCTCACGGGCGGCCTCGCCTGCTACCGAATCTACGAGACCGCCGACGGGCGCCACCTCACCGTGGCGGCGCTCGAGACGAAGTTCTGGAGGCAGCTGTGCGAGCTCGTTGGCCGCGACGACCTGATCGAGCGGCACTACGAGCCCGATCAGGATCGCCTTGCCGCGGAGCTGGCGGAGGTCATCCACGCCAGACCACTCGCGGCCTGGCTCGAGCTGTTCGAGGGCGAGGACGTGATGGCCGGGCCCGTGGCGACGCTGGCAGAAGCCGCTGCCTGGCTCCAGGCCGACGACGCGCCGATGCGGCCAGCGGCCCTCGGCGAGCACACCGACGCCTGGCGAGCCTCGTTCGAGGGATAGCCGGGCCTCGAAGACCGGACGATTTTCTGGACGATGACCGCGCGTCGCGTCCTTCTGCTGCTGTGTGCCGCTCTCGCCGCCACGATCCTGGCCGGCTGCGGCGGCGACACGCTCTCGTTCGACCCTGTCGCGAGCGCGGCGACGAAGACCGCGGATACACAGTCGTCTCGTGTCGAGTTCACGGCCACGATGAACATCGACGGTGTCGGCGGGATGGCCTATAGCGGCAGCGGCGTCTTCGACGGGAAGACCCGTTCGGGTGCGCTCAACATGCGCTTCCAGATGCCCGCCGATATGCAGGCGCAGCTTGGCGGCGTCGATCCGACGATGGAGATGATCATGGACGGCCACGACGGGCTCGTCATGTACATGCGCTCGCCGCTGTTCCAGCGCTTCGCCGGCGACAGGTGGATCAAGGTCGACATGGCTAAGTTCGCGAAGAAGGAGGGCGTCGACCTCGAGGCGCTGATGAAGTCGAGCCAGGCCGATCCGTCGCAGACACTCGGAATGCTGAAGGCGTCCACGGATGCAAAGCCGCTCGGATACGACCGTGTGCGCGGCGTCTTCACGACCCACTACACGTTCAACGTCGATCTCGCACGACTCGCCAAGCAGCACAAGGAACTCCGTGACTCGCTCGACAAGATTCGCAAGCTGACCGGCATCAGCTCGTACCCGGCCGAAGCGTGGATCGACGACGCCGGTCGCGTACGCCGACTGAAGATCGACATGTCGTACAACACGCCCGCCGGCGGCGCGTTCACGATGACGCTCACGGAAGAGCTCTACGCGTTCGGCGTCAAGGTGAACATCCGGCCGCCGGATTCGAGCCAGGTGCTCGACGCCGGCTCGCTGCTCGGCGGTTAGCGAGCGCTCTCGTCGCGTTTTGCGCCGGGGAGCGCGGACGTCAGCTGTCCGAGTGCCTGAGTCACCTCGCTCGGGATGATCCAGACCTTGTTCGATTCGCCCTGTGCGATCTGCGGCAGGACCTGCAGATACTGATACGCGAGCAGCTTCGGGTCCGCGTCGCCCTCGTGGATGGCGCGGAAGACGGTGTCGATCGCCTTCGCCTGTCCCTCGGCCTGCAGGATCGCAGCCTGCCGCTGCCCCTCCGCTCGCAGGATCGCACTCTGCTTCTCGCCTTCCGCAGTGAGGATTTGCGACTGCTTGACGCCTTCCGCAGTGAGAATCGCTGCGCGCTTCTCCCGGTCGGCGCGCATCTGCTTCTCCATCGAGTCCTTGATCGTCCCCGGCGGGTCGATCGCCTTCAGCTCGACCCGGTTGACGCGGATGCCCCACTTGCCGGTGGCCTCGTCGAGCACGCCTCGTAGCTGGTTGTTGATCTGGTCACGTGACGTCAGCGTCTCCTCGAGCTCCATCCCGCCGATGACATTACGCAGGGTCGTGACCGTAAGCTGCTCGATTCCCTGGATGTAGTTGGCAATCTCGTAAGTCGCAGCCTTCGCATCTGTCACCTGGAAGTAGATGACCGTGTCGATGCTGACGACGAGGTTGTCCTCGGTGATCACCGGCTGCGGAGCGAACGATACGACCTGCTCGCGGAGGTCCATCGTGTCCCGGATGCGGTCGATGAACGGCACGACGATCGCGAGCCCGGGGGTGAGCGTCCGCGAGTAGCGGCCGAGACGCTCGACGACGCCCGCGCGGGCCTGCGGGATGATGCGAATCGTACGCCCGAGCGTGAGCAGCACGAGTGCCGCGACGACGAGGAGGACGATGAGTGCTGCCATGTCTTCTCCTTACTCGTAGACCAGCGCAGTAGCGCCGTCGATCTTGACGACCTCGACACGCGCGCCGGGCTCGAGCACCTGGTCCTCCATGTACGCGCGCGCAGACCATTCCTCGCCGCCGATCCGGACGCGTCCGCCGTTGACGTCGACGCGCTGAACAACAACGGCTTTCGTGCCTTCCAGTGCGGCCGTTCCCGTACGTAGCGCGGCAGGCATGTGCAGGTGCCTTCGCGCGATCGGGCGGAGAACCCACACCGATGTCACCGAGCCGGCGATGAAGATGAGCAACTGGATCACGACGCCGAGGCCGACCGCGGCCGCGACGCCCGAGGCGACGGCGGCGAGCGCGACAGGCCCGAGGAAGAACATGCCCGGCGTGGCGATCTCACCGACCGCCAGCAAGACGGCCGCGAGCGCCCAGATCAGCCACGCGGGCATACACCCCCGATGGTATTAGCCGGGGCGACTTAGACCGAGCGCCGCCGGGAGCCCGTAGAGATCGGTCAGGCGCTCCTCGACATCCGGGTGACGCTCATCCCGGTCGACGAGGATCGCACGCATTCCGAGCGCGCGTGCACCCTCGACGTCCTCCTCGAGCGAGTCGCCGACCATCACGGTGTCGGCGGCGTCGACGCCGAGCTGCTCGAGCGCCGCCTGGAAGATCGTCGGGTGCGGCTTCACGAAGCCGTGCGCGCGCGAGCCGACGACGGCGTCGACGTCGAGACGGTGGTGTGCGACGAACTCGCGCAGGTCGCGGATCCCGTTGGACACGAGCCCGAGCCGGAGATCCGCCCGTCGTAGTTCCTCGAGCACCGGCAGCGCGTCCTCGTACAGCTCGAAGTTCTCAGACACCTCCCACCCCTCCTCGATCTCCGTCGCGCACTCGGACGCGATCTCTTCCGGGCCGCCCATACCGAGGAAGATCTCCTCGGTGAAGCGGTGCCAGATCGTGTCGTCGTGGAGGAGCTCGGGATGCCGCTTGAGGTTGAGTGCGGCCGCCTCGCGCGCCTCGTCGTAACGCGCGGTGTCGAGCGTGATGCCGTGGCGCTCGGCAATGCGTCCGTAGCGCTCGGCTGACAACTCCGGGCCCGGCCGGCAGAGCGTGAAGTCGACGTCGAAGAGTACGGCCCGCAGGTTCATGCAAGCAACCATTCAACCGTCTCGATGTGGGTCTCCAGGTGGGTGCTCTCGAACATCCACGCCACTGTCTGCCCGATCGTCCACCCACGCGCACGGTCGCGGTCGAGCCCGAGCTCCGACGTCAAGCGGTCGAGGCGACGCATCACGTCGGCGCGCGAATGGCCGAGCACGTAATCGCGCACGATCGGTGCGACGTTGAACTCGCGCTCACCGAGCAGCGGCTTGGGGTCGATGACGAGCCACGGCTCGCGCTGCGCAGCGAGGACATTGTCGGTGTGCAGGTCCTGGTGCAGGAGGACAAGCTCACCTTGCGAGGCGGACAGTGCCCGCAGCAGCTCCAGCGCTGCGTCGACGATGCGCCGTTCGCACGGCCGGCCGGCGCGCTCCCACTCGGCCGGGATCTCCTGCAGCCACACGGCCGATTCGTCCGCGAGCAGATGAAACGGCGCTTCGACGCGCCTCCACAGCCTGGGTAGCAGTCCGATGAGAACGTCGAGCGCCATGTCCGGTTCGGCGTGCGCGAGGAGCGTGCCCGGCTCGCAGCGTTCCATCAGCAGCGACCAGCGCTCCTCGTCGTAGCGAAGGAGCTCGACCGCCCCATCGCCGTTCCACTCCGTCAGCGCCGCTGCTTCGTGCTGCGCCTCCCGGTGCGGGTAGATGAGTTTCAACACGGCGGGTGTGCCGTCGGTGAGCTCGGCCCGGACGGCGTATCCCGCCGCGCCGAGTGGGTACGGCGCGCCGAGCCGCAGCGTCCATTCCTCGGCAGATTCGGTCAGGAGCTTCGGGACGCGCTGCAGCCAGGCTTCGTGCGTTAGACCGGCGTCGGCCACCGGTACGCGTTCGCCTGCCGGTTCGCGAGTGACGGCAGCTTCGCGCGAATGTCGTCGAGGTGTGCGCGGTCGAGCTCGGCGGAGATGACCGTCTCCTCGTCGGGCGCCTGTGCCAACACGATCCCCCACGGGTCGATGATCAGCGAGCGGCCGTACGCCGGCTTCCCCGGCAGCGTTTCGCCGACCTGCGCCGCCGCCGCGACATAGAGCTGATTCTCGATCGCGCGCGCGCGTAACAGAACATGCCAGTGATCCTTCCCCGTGGGCGTCGTAAAGTGCGCCGGCACCGTGACGAGTTGCGCACCTTCGAGTGCCAGGATGCGGTACAGCTCCGGAAAGCGCACGTCGTAGCAGACCGTTAGCCCGAGCTTCCAGTCCTCCGCCTCCGCGACGACGGCCTGGTCGCCCGGCTCCTCGGACTCCGACTCGCGGTAGACGACCCCGCCCACCTCGACGTCGAAGAGATGGATCTTGCGGTACGTCGCCACGATCTCCCCGTCCGAGTCGAACACGAGGCTAGTGTTGGAGCGCTTCTCGCGTCCCTCACGAAGCTCGACGATCGAGCCGCCGACGAGCGTGACCCCATGCGTGCGAGCCCAGCCGGACATCGCGGCGACGGACTCACCGCCCTCGAGCGGTTCGGCGCTGTCGTGGTAGTACGCGGAGTCGCCGATCCCGTTCCACTTCTCCGGAAGCACGACGACGTCAGCGCCCCGCGCGGCAGCTTGTGCGACGAGCCGTTCTGCCGTCTCAAGGTTCGCAGCCTTGTCGGTGCGACTCGTCATCTGTACGCAGGCCACGCGAATCCGGTCGGGCATGAAGGTGAGGATAGACCGCACGGCGTTTCCGTCGGGGGAACCTTCCGGTTCCCCCGAACCCCCTCCACTGGTCCGCGCTACGCGCGGACCAGGCCGCTGACGCGGCCGGATAGCCTCGCGCGGTGCGCGTCCTCGAAGCCCTCAGCCACCGCGACTTCCGTCTGCTGTGGGCAGGACAGACTGTCTCTCAGGTCGGCGACGCGGCCTTCGTGGTCGCGCTCGGTTGGCGCGCTTTCACGCTGACGAACAAGGCGAGCTCGCTCGGGATCGTTCTGATGGTCGAATCGATCGGCCTCGTCGCGACACTGCTGATCGGCGGCGTGCTCGCGGACCGCTATTCGCGCAAGCTGCTGCTGATCTCGTCGGACGGCGCGCGCGCGACTGTGATCGCCGTGCTCGCCGCCGTCGACGCGAGCGGCCACCTCAGCTTCGGCGTGCTGATCGTGTTCGTCGCACTGCACGGCCTCGGCAGCGGGTTGTTCCAGCCCGCGTTCGGCGGGATCGTGCCGCTCCTCGTCGAGGAACCGCACCTCGGGTCCGCCAACGCGCTCGTCGGCATCTCGCGGCAGGCAGCACTCGTCCTCGGGCCCGCGCTCGCGGGCGGCATCTACGGGCTCGCCGGCTCGAGCGCGATCTTCGCGGTCGACGCGGCCTCGTTTGTCGTTTCGGCGGCAGTGCTCGCGTTTGCGCGTCCGCGCGTGTACGAGCCGCCACCGGCGGAGGGAATCTGGCGCGAGCTGACGTCTGGCTTCCGCTACGTCATCAAGGTGCCGTGGCTGTGGATCACGATCGGAACGTTCTCGCTCGTGCTGCTCGTGGGTTACGCCGCGCTGCAGGTGCTCCTGCCAAAGCTCGTCGAGGACGAGTGGCACGGCGGCGTAGGCTCGTACGGGCTGCTGTTCACGCTACAAGGGATCGGCATGGTGATCGGGAGCGTCGTGCTGGGGCAGACGTCCCCTACACGTAGACGCGGCACGCTGATCTACACGCTGTTTGTGGTCAACACCGCGTTCGGTGTGCTGCTCGGGCTGTCTCCGTGGTACGTGGGCGCGGCCGTGCTTCAGATCGGCCGTGGCTTTTGCGTTGGCTTCGCGATCACGCTCTGGGACACGATGCTCATGCAGCGCGTGCCGCCGCAAATGCTCGCCCGCGTGATCAGCATGGACTGGTTCGGCTCGCTCGGTCTGCTCCCGGCCGGCCTCGGGATCTGGGCAGTCCTTTCCGGCGTCGCCGCACCGGGCACGTTGATCGCAGTTAGCTCCGCGATCTGTACCGGGTTGTTCTTACTCGGGCTGAGCGACCGGCGCATTCGCTCGGTGCAGTGAGTTTTGCGCAGCACCTCGCGCGGTTGGAACACTCCACTTAACGCTTCAAAAGCAAAAGTAAGGGAGGATGGGATGAGCTACGGGCTCCTGCTCCTTCGACTCGTGGCTGGGGGAACAATGTTCGCGCACGGGTCGCAGAAGCTGTTCGGATGGTTCGGCGGGAGCGGGCTGCGCGCGACGGGCGGATTCTTCGGCAACCTCGGCTTCCGCGCACCGGTTCTATTGGCGCTGCTTGCCGGCCTTGGCGAAGTTGGCGGCCTCGCGTTCGCAGCGGGCTTCTTGACGCCGCTCGCGGCGTTTGGGATCGCCGTGGTGATGGTGACGGCGATCGGCAGCGTGCATTGGTCGAAAGGCTTCTTTAACGGCAACGGCGGCTACGAGTTCAACCTGTTGCTGCTCGGCGTTGCGCTTGCCGTCAGCGGGACCGGGCCGGGACGCTTCTCGCTCGACCGCGCGTTCGGCTGGGACGACAACCTGAGCGGCGCATGGTGGATCGTCGTCGTGGCTGCGGCGACTGCGCTGATGGGCCTCGTGACGCTCAACGTGCTGCGACGCCGCGAGCGCCTGGAGACGGCGACCGCCTAGTCCGCGAAAGCGAAACCGCGGGGGAAACGCCTGTTTCCCCCGCGGCGATCGGGGTGCCCAGATTTGAACTGGGGACCTCTCCGACCCGAACGGAGCGCGCTACCAGGCTGCGCCACACCCCGAGGCGGCACACAGCGTAGCCGCTTTCGGCACAGACACGTGACACGTTCGCGGCTACGTTGCCTTCACCGACAACGAGGGAGGAGCGCATGAACACGGTCGTCCTGACCGGCAACCTGGCGAGTGACGTCGAGGTCCGCGAGTTCGGCGAAGACAAGCGGCTCGCGACGTTCAGATTGGCCGTCGATCGAGCGAGCAAGTCCGATGAAGCCGACTTCTTCCGGATCGCAGCGTGGGATCAGCAGGCGCAGTTCTGCGCCGACTACCTCGCGAAAGGCAGGAAGGTAGGCGTCGAGGGCCGGCTCCGGTACCGCACCTGGGAAGACGGCGAGGAGAAGCGAAGCAGCGTCGAGGTCGTCGCCCACCGGATCGAGTTCCTGGGACCGCGCCCGGCCGAGTCAGGAGCGGAGGTGGTGCCCTTCGAAGCCGCTGTCGCCTAGAAACGTCTCGATTGCATCGGCACACGCCTCCGGACGTTCGCCGATGAGGAGGTGCCCGCACCCAGGGATCACGCGGAGACGGGCGCGGAGGCGCCGCGTGTATTCGAAGGCGTCGTCGAGCGGCAGCTGGACGTCCTCGGCCCCCCACAGGACGAGCACTGGCGCGCGGACCGCCTCGAGCTCCTGACGCGGGTCGTCCCTGCGAAGCGCTTGCCAGGCACTGTCGACATCCGTGTGGAGCAGCTGTCCTGCGAGAAACCCCTCCACCGCCTTGTCAGTAAGCCCGACGGGATCGGAGACAGACACAAACCCGAACACGAGGCGTCGCAGGACGCGCGAGCGCTGCACCAGGGACCGGTAACGGCCGGCGAGCCGCCCCGGGCGAACAGCGGTGAAGACCGACAGCAGCTGCCGGCCCCAGACGTTGCCGACGCTCAGCCCCGCCGCGCCGGCGAGCACCACTGCCTCCACATCGTCCGGACGTCGTAGCGCCATCCGGAGCACGACCATGCCGCCGAGCGAGTGCCCGACCACGGGCGCTGGAAGCAGGCCCTCGGATTCGGCAACGAGCGCGACCCGGTCGGCATACGGCTGGAGCCCTGAAACGGCAGGCAGGGCCGTGGAGCCGCCATGCCCGGGAAGGTCCGGGACGAACAGGCGGTGTCGCCGCCGCAGCAGCGGCGCGAGCTCTGTCCAGTTCGACGCGGCACCCCCGAGACCGTGAATCAGGATGAGCGGCGGGCCCTCTCCGCCGACGAAATACCGCATCCGCACGCCCTTGATGTCGGCAAATCGCTCCTCGAGGCCGTCCAGTTTTGCGTCCGTCATGGCCGCCGATTATGCTCAGGGAGATGAATGATCTTGGAGGGCCGGAACGTTGAATCCGGCACCAAAATCTGGAGGTTCGACCTAGCCCGCTGAGCGCAATCGCGCAGGCGGGCTTTTTCGTCCACGGAGAGGAGCGTCAATGGCGAACCACCTCACGCCCGAGGAGCTGTCGAAGGAACTCGGGATTGACCGCCAGGAGGTCATCCGCGTCTGCGTCGAGGAAGGCGTGCCCATCTACCAGGGCAAGATCGACAAGACGCTGTTTCAGGCGCAGCTAGAAGCCCTCGGCGTGCTGCAGAAGCACTAGGCAGGCTTAAGCAGATTTCCGGGCCGGCTGGCGCCGGCCCGCAGAGGCGCCGCCTCGGCGGCGCCGACATTCAGGACGGCGGGCGATGCCCGCCGTCCGTCTGCAGTCGACAGCCCGACATCGCTCGAAAGCACAGAGCGAGCGGCGCGAGACCTGATGAAGGGACGGCCTAGGCGGACTTACGCGCCGGCTGCCGCCGGCTCGAGGAGCCGCTCTTCGGGGCGGCTTTCTTCTTTGCGGGAGCCTTTGCCGCGGCTTTCCGGTCCTTCGCCTCCTCGACGCTGCGCTTGAGCGCCTCCATCAGGTCCACCACGGGCGTCTCGGGTGCAGGCTCCGGCTTCGCGATCTCCTGGCCGTCGAGCTTGGCCTCGAGCATCTGGCGCAGGTCACTCCGGTACTGGCTGTGCAGCTCGGACGGATCGAAATCGGCAACGAGGCTCTCCATGACCTGCTGCGCGAGCTTCAATTCCGCGTCCTTCACCTCGGTGCCCTCGACGGCCTCGTCGATCTCCGCCTGCGAACGGACATCCTCGGCGAGGAAGAGCGTCTCGAGGACGAGCGCGTCGCCCTTCGGCCGGATGAGGCAGAAGTACTCGGCGCCCCGCAGCACGAAGCGGCCAATGCCGCCCATGCCCGCCTGCTTCATCGCCTCGAGCAGCAACACATAGGGACGGAGCTGCGCCGGGGCGGTGGCTGGGGCGAGGTAGTACGTGCGGTCGAGATAGACCGGGTCGACCTCCTCGAGGTCGACGAAGCGGGTGATGTCGATCGACCGCGAATCGTCGTGTTGGGCAATCGCCTCGAGGTCGGCGTCCTCGACGACCACGAACTCGCCCTTTGCGACCTCCCAGCCCTTGACGATCTCGTCCGGGCCGACCTCGCGGTCGTGGGTCGGGCACCAGCGCTTCTGGCGGATCGGCGTCTTGCACTCGCGATGGAGCGTCCGGAAGCTCACGTCCGACTGCTTCGCCTTCGGAGTCGTCGCGAGAGCCAGGCCAACGGGGATGTTGACCAGGCCGAAGGATATGGATCCGTTCCAGATAGTGCGCATGGGGCCGCTCCAGAATTCTAGTTGGATCGGCCCCATTCGCCGTCTTGTGGAAGGTCTCCTGCTAGGCCGCTTCGTAGGCCTCGCGGTACCCGAAAGCCTTGCCGAGCGGGGCTCCCAGGGCCAGCGCGACGCGCTGGAGGAGGTGCGGGATGACCGGCAGGCGCACGTCGTCGAAGTGGTGCCGTGCGATGACGGCGAGCCGGAGGGGGTTCGGCATGCCCTTCTTGGACGTCTTGCCGTCGGCCGCGAGGCTGAACATCGTCTCGATCAGCTGCTCGAACGCACCAGCGGGCCGGACCTCACACGTGAAGCGGGCCTGGCCGTCGCCGGCGTTCCAGAACTTGTGCGCCGTCCGCGGGAGCACGGTCACGGCATCCCCCGCCTCGAGCTCCATCTTCTCGCCGCCGACCTTCATCCCTACGTTGCCCTCGATCACTTGGAAGCTCTCGGACTGGTACGGGTGTGAGTGTGCCGCGGCGACGGTCGCGCCCGGCTGCAGGATGGTCTCGACGAGCACGTACTCGCCGCCGGTGTCGCGCGAGGTCTTGTG
>Ga0114129_10014213_pt1 | contig 11342 bp, 6 predicted proteins | sample RhiMetdeltSRZDD1_FD_80071 | JGI IMG/M metagenome (GOLD analysis project Ga0114129, IMG submission 80071) | Populus rhizosphere microbial communities from Tennessee, USA - Rhizosphere MetaG P. deltoides SRZDD1 (version 2) (version 2) | ecosystem: Host-associated > Plants > Roots > Rhizosphere >... | reverse complement strand
GGTCGAATCGACGGCGCGGTAAAGATATTTCCACGCGCCTTTCACTTTGATATAGGTTTCATCAACGCGGTAGGAGTCGTTGGTTGGTCTCAAGTGAGGACGAATTCTTCTCTCCAGTTCCAGAGCGTATGCCTGAACCCACCGGTAGATCGTTGTGTGATCAACCGATAGGCCGCGTTCATTCATCATTTCTTCGAGATCACGATAGCTCAGGCTGTAACGCAAATACCAGCGGACGCAGAGAAGGATGATTTCGGACTCATAGTGACGCCCCTTGAAGAGTGCGGTTTCGGCCACAGGCAGACCTCCGAGCAGGATTCAGGATTAGGACAGTCTACCATTATCGATACGAGACATCCGTTTTTTGCAACACAGCCCATTGGATTGCAGACTTGTGAACTCAGATCGTTTCACAACGGTAGGAATGCCGCGATTGAAATTTAATAAGTGGTAAGAATCAGCGGATGAATGGCTGATCTCAGAGAGGCGCACGAATGGGAGATTGAAGGCAGGGTTCCCTCTGACATCGAAGCGCTGAATCACCTGGTAGATCCAGCCAGTTTGCGCAACTTCCTCTCAGCAGACATGCATTATTTCATTGTGACTGCGCCGGGCGCCGTTTTGTTGATTCTCGTGGCCATCAGGCGAACCAGTTCGGCGTTTGTGAAAGGCTGCCAGCCGTGCCCTTTCATCGGCCGCCCGTACTCAAAGACTGCTTCGGATTTAGGATTGGCGGCTGACATCAAGAACTCTTCAAGTTGATATACCGCTAGATTCAAATAGTAGTTATCCATATCGCCGCAGTAGACGTGAATCTTTCCGACGAGGTCGCGGCCGATTTTCGGCCAGTTTTTCTCGAGGTTGTATCTGAGATCGAAGCCGTTGTCGCGCATATAAAGCGCAACCTCTTTATCTATCTTGCCGGTCAGCGGATCCCAGAGCGGGCGGGGATAGCCATCCTTGCCGACCGGACCGTATGCGGCTTCCCAAGCAGCGAGTTGTTGGCCGGAACGGACGTTGCTTCCGAGCACGGCTTCGAGGCGGCTCATTTCCCGCATCGTCAGCGTGACCTGTCCTTCGGGGTTTCTTGAAAGAGGCCGGACGAGTTTGCCCCAATCGCCGTTCGGGACTTCGAAGGCGTTGTCGTCCTCATAGATATTGGACATTTGATAACGCCGGAAATCTACCGGGTCGGGATACAAAACCCAGGTTCCATTGAAGAACTTCGGATGAAAGACCTGCAGCGCCAACGCTTCCCAGCCTCCCGTTGATCCGCCTGTCAGCACACGCGCCTGTGGCTCCGCGCTGATTCTGAATTTTTCTTCTAAATAAGGGATCAACTCCTGTGTCAGGGCATCGCCGTATGGCCCATTGTTGGCGGAATTCACCGCGTAAGAATCGTCGTAGTACGGCGTCGGGTGTTGAAAAGTTACGGCGACCATACGCGGGAAATCGCCGGACATCCAGGCCTGTGCGAACTCGTATCCCGGCTCCCGCGCGCTCCGGCTAAGCCTGGCTTTGCGCTGCTCCGCGCTTTCAGGCGTGGTGGGCGGTTGCGTTGTGAAGCCGAAGGGCGCGCCGAGTCCGAAATGACCCTGGATATAAATCACCGGATACTTTTGGATCGCGTTCTGATCGTAGCCCTTCGGCAAAAGGAGCGTCGCGCCAAGGTAGATCGGATGACCCCAAAACTCCGAAAGCATCTTGCTTTGAAACTTCACCCGCTTGACCCATTCAGTGTCGGGCGGAATTTCGATGAGCGGTAATTTTTTTGTCAGACTGAGCTTCACGTTGAAACCCACATTTGGATCAAGACGGACGCGTCGCGCTTCGCTGACGAGGTTGCCCGGCGAACGATTCCAATGTTGACCTTCCCATTTGTCAAGATGAACCCAGATCGTATGGCCGTCCTTACGGCGAACCTGTGTGTAGACGTTCAGCAGCGCCTGAACGAAGTATTCGCCTGCCGGAAGCTGACTTAAGTTTTCGACCGGAAACCCCAGATCGGATGCGTCAATCACTGCTGTCTCACCCGGCTTTAACGCATGGACGTCACGGCCGAAAAACGGAACGGAGCCCACATAAGAGCCAGCTTGCAGTCGAGGCTCGATCCGATCGGTCTTTGAAATCGCAACAAATATACGGCCTGTGATTGGCCCGTTATCGAGCGATGAAGGATACGAAATCTCGAAACGCGCATTGGCCGGCTCCGTGTGACCGGTATAGACCGCCAATAGCGATAAACAAAGAGCAAGCCCTGCGACGAACGAAACTCTTAGCCTCATTTGAGTCTTCATCATTGTTCCTCGTTCGAATTGAATTGATAGTCAAAGCAGTATCTACATTACCGGGTCGACTGCAAAGAGTAGATTGAAGGAGTTTCGCCGTAAGACACCGAGGATTAGGCTAAGCGTCTCTCTCTTATTCCCGGCCTACTCACTGCGCAGCGCAACCACTGGATCAACGCGAGCGGCGCGGCGCGCAGGCAAATAACAAGCGACGAGAGCGACGGACGCCAGCAAAATCAGCACGCCAATGAACGTCGTCGGGTCGTTCGCGCTGACGCCGTAAAGCAAGCTGGCCATCACGCGCGTCAGCGCCAGCGCCGCGGCGAGGCCGATCGCGCCGCCGATCGCCACCAGCTTCATCGCCTCGCCCAGAACCATTCGCAGCGCATCCAGGCCTTGCGCGCCGAGCGCCATGCGGATGCCGATCTCGCGCGTGCGTTGGTTGACCAGATAACTCATTACGCCGTAAATCCCCACGCTGGCGAGCGTCAGCGCCAGCGCGGCGAATAGCGTGAAGATGAAGCCGGTCAGGCGCTGCTGCCAGATTGCTTGCAGAATGCGCTGTTCCATCGTCCACACGTCGAAAGCCGATTGTTCGGGGTCGGCTCGCCAGATGGCCTGTTTGACTTGTTGGACGAGCGTGAGCGGATCGACCGTGGCGCGCACGGCCAGGTAACTTTCCGGCGCATAATCCTGCTGGTCGCAAACGTAAACATCCAACCCGGCTTCGCTCGCCACGCCGCGCTGACGCACGTCGCCCGCGACGCCCGCGACGGTCAGCCAGGGTTCAACCCGCATGCTTTCACCGGGCTGGAAATTCTGGCCACGTCCGCCGAGCCTCAACCGTTTGCCTATGGGCTGCTGCCCCGGCCAGAAGCGAGCGGCCAGCCGTTCACTGATGAGCGCCGCAGGCGCCGCTTTCTCCTGGTCGCGCCCGTCAAAAAAACGGCCCTGCGCGAGCGGAATCTTGAGCGCGCGGAAATAGCCCGGACTGACAATTTGCGCGTTGACGAATGGGTTTCTCGTCTGCTCGTCGCGCGCCTGCCCTTCGATTTCAACGGTCAGTTTGTTGGCGCCTTCGCGCACGTCCTGCCCGGCCAGTGGGAGCGAATCGTTGAAGGCGGCGGCTTCGACGCCGGGAACGCGTTCGACCTCCTCGATAACTCGTTTGTAAAAAAGGGCGATCTGGCCCAGTTCCCTGTACTTTGCCCAGGGCGGGTCAATCTTCATCGTCAGCAGCCGCTGCCCATCAAAGCCAAGCGGCGTCTGCTGCAATCGCAGCAGGCTCGTCATCATCAGCGCCGCTCCGGCCAGCAGCGTCAGCGCCAGCGCCACCTGCGCAATCACCAGAGCGCGCCGCGCGCGCAAGCCGCCGCCTCCGCCCGCCGCGCCTTTCACGCCGTCTTTGAGCGATTCGTTCAGATCAGGCTTCGACGCTTGCAGCGCGGGCAACAGCCCGGTGAGCAGTCCTGTGAGCAGCGAAACCGCCAGCGTGAAGAGCAGCACGCGCCCGTCAATTTCGACCTTCATCCACGGCGGCAGGTCGAATTGCAGCAAGTGGCTTAGCAGCTTCGCCGTCAAGACCGCCGACGCCAGGCCGAGCAGTCCGCCCGGCAGCGTCAAGCATAAGCTTTCGGTCAGCATCTGCCGCAGCAGCCGAGAGCGCCCGGCTCCGAGCGCTACGCGAACCGCCATCTCCTTGCGCCGCGCCAGCGATCGCGCCAGCATCAGGTTGGCTACGTTGACGCAGGCCATCAGCAGCACGAAGCCGACCGCGCCGCTGAGCAACCACAAATACGCCCCGGCCCCGCCGATGTAATGTTCGCGGAACGGGCTGACCGCGAGGCGCAATCCGGTGTTGGTGTCCGGGTAGCTCTGTTCCCAGCGTGCGGCGAGGGCGTCGAGTTCGCCTTGCGCCTGTGCGATGGTCACGCCCGGTTTGAGTCGCGCAATGACGGAAGCTTCGCGGATGGCGCGGCTTTCTATGTCGCCAGGCGGCACGCGACGATAAAGCTGCGCGTTGAGCGGGAAGTTGAAGCCGGGCGGCATCACGCCCAGCACGGTGTACGGCGCGGTGTCGAGTATGATGTCTTTGCCGATAATGTTCGGATCGCCGCCGAACCGCGTCTGCCATACATCGTAACCGATGACGATGTTGAAGACGCGCTGCGCTTCGTGGGATTGCGGCCAGGTATCGCCGAGCTGTGGTTTCACGCCGAGCAAGGAGAAGAGGTTGTAGGTGTTGACCGATGCGATGAGAGCTTCCGGCGGCCCGATGCCGGTGACGTTGTATTGCGTGCTGCGGAGCGAAGCGAAATCTTCAAAGAGCCGCGCCTGCTCCTTCAGGTCATAGACTTCGCGTACCGACAGCATGCCTGTTTCAGCCCCCCGCCGCGACATCACGCGAACCAGGCGGTCCGGGTCTTTGAAGGGTGGGGACGAGAGTAGCAGCGCGTTGACGAAGCTGAAGACGCCCGCATTCGCGCCGATGCCCAGCCCGAGCGTCAGTACGACGACAGCAGTGAAACCGGGCTTTTTACCCAGCGTTCTGATCGCAAAACGCAGGTCTTGCCAGAGTGTACCCATCGAATTTCCTCGGATTTCCTCTTAGATGTGTGATCGCGAGTGAATTTAGGCGAAGGCAATGAAAGGCGCAGCCGTTTTTTCACGAACGGTTTCGATATTCGGATGAACGGGCTATTCGGAGAGGTCACCGGATCTTCGCGCAGCCGCCCGCGCTTCTATACGCCCGTTCACCGCTCTCCGCGCTCATTTGAACCGACTTTTCCGTCCATTGATTGAAAATCAGTTTCGCGCATCGCCCGAAGTGAGTAAAAGGCCAATCTGCTTGAGCGGACAATCACACTCTAGTGGTGGGCGAATACTAAAGAAATCAAGCTCGTCTTCCGCGACAAAGACGAATTCAAGGTGATCACTGAACACCCCGGGCGGAATTGACATGAACAAGCCAACGGCTCACGGACTACTTCCCTTCTTGATCGCGACAGGGCTTTGCTTGTTGGCGGGCTTGGCGCTTGCTCAGCGATCGCCCAAGAAACACAAGCAACCATCAGAACAGCCGCCAGTTTACGACGCGCCGAAAAACCAGGAGGACCTCTCTGGCCGCTTTACCTTTGCCCGGATTCGCTTCGATGTCGGCGCGGACTGGGCAGGGATGCCGCTCGGCGACAATGGTCCCCCCTGGTCTCACGACTATCCGGACGCCGGACGCCACTTAATGCGAATTATGGCGGAACTTTCAAAGCTCGATGCGACGCTCGACCATAGCGAAGTCATTTACGCCTTTGGCGACCAGGAACTCTATAAGTACCCGTTCGCCTACCTCTGTGAGGTTGGCTATATGCATCTCTCGGAGAAGGAACTTGCGGGGATGCGGGAATACTGCCTCCGTGGCGGATTCTTGCTCGTTGACGACTTCAGGCTGGACGACTGGTCTGTGTTCGCGGCGCAAATCAAACAGGCCTTCCCGGAATACGAACTCAAGGAGCTTGATCTCTCGCACCCGATCTTCAACTGCTTTTTCTCGATCAAAACTCTCGATGTGCAGCCGCCCTATGGCAGATGGAAGCCGAAGTTTTATGGGTTGGAAGACGGTACAGGCCGATTAATGATGATTGTGAACTACAACAACGACGTGAGCGATTACTGGCAGTGGTCGGGCAATCCATTCTATCCTATTGACACCACCAACGAAGCCTACAAGTTTGGGGTCAACTACATCATCTATGCGCTCACACACTGATGCCGTTAACGGCCTCGCACTAGAAGCAATCTCTGGAACGCTAAAACTATTCTCCGCGCAGCGCAATCATGGGATCCGCTTTGGCGGCTCGGCTAGCGGGCAGCCAACAGGCCAGCAACGACACTGCGCCCAGCGCTACAATCACGCCTGCCAGCGTCGGCGGATCGGCCGCCGTCACGCCGTACAGCAAATTCGTCATCACTCGCCCCGCCGCAAGCGCCAGCGCGAGGCCTATGCCGACGCCGATCAGCGCCAGGCGCATCGCTTCTCTCAGGACCATGCGGATTACATCGCTTGCGCGCGCGCCCAGCGCCATTCGCAGTCCGATTTCGCGCGTGCGCTGGCTGACCGAATACGACAACACGCCGTACAGGCCGATGGCCGCCAGCGCGAGAGCCAACAACGCGAACGCGCCTAGCAACTGCATGGCGAAGCGTTGTCGCGCCAGATTGATCTGCGCCGTCTCCGCCAGCGTGCGGACCGTGAACAGCGGCAGGTTCGGGTCGAGATTGCGGAACTCGGCGCGGGCGACTTGGGTCAGGCTTTCCGGCGCGACCGACGAACGAATCACGATGTCGTAAAATCCTGCGGCGTTGCGCAGCGTCGGCTCGTAGAGTTCGGGCTGCGGCGCGGCCTCAACTGCCGTGTGTCTGATGTCGCCGACGACGCCGACGACCTCGCGCCACTGCCCATCGCTTTTGGCGATGCGCAATCGACGGCCGAGCGGGTCTTCGTTCGGCCAGTAGCGCCGCGCCAGAGCTTCGTTGATAACGGCGACGCGCCCCTGCTTCACGTCCTGTTCGGTGAACCATCGTCCGCGCCGCAAGCTCATCCCCAGCGCGCGGAAGTAATCGGCGCTGACCGCGCGGTATTCTGCGTTCGGTTGTTCGCCCGGCTGCGCGGGAGGGTGGTTCTCGATGTCAAAGGGAAGATTGGCCGCATAGCCGTTCAACGGCGTCACGTTCGCGGCGGCGGCGGCTTCGACGCCGGGCAAGGCTTTGAGGCGTTCGAGCGCGCGTTCCATAAAGGCGATCTTTTGGGTGTCGTCGCCGTATTGCGTCGCCGGCAGCGCGACCGTCAGCTTCAGCGCGTTGTTCGGGTTGAAACCGAGATCCACCTGCGTCAACAGCCTGAAACTGCGCAGGAGCAAACCCGCGCCCACCAACAACGCAAAGGCCAGCGCGACTTCGGCGACGACCAGGCCGCGCCGCAAACGCGGGCTGCCCGCGCCCGCGCCGGTTCGCCCGCCTTCTTTCAGCGTCGCGCTTAGATTGATTTTCGTCGCCTGCCAGGCCGGGACCAGGCCGAACGCCAGGCTTGTCAGCGACACGATCGCTCCCGTGAAGAGCAGCGCGCGGTGGTCGAGATTGATCTCCGTCAGACGCGGCAATCCTTTGGGGTTGAGCAGCGTGAGGAGCTTGATCGTCCAAGCGGCAAGCGCCACGCCGCAAACTCCTCCGATGACGGCTAGCAGCGCGCTTTCGGTCAACAGCAACCGCGCCACGCGCCATCGGCCGGCCCCCAGCGCCGCGCGCACGGCGATCTCTTTTTGGCGCGCGGCGGCGGCGGCGCCCAGTAAATTGGCCACGTTCCCGCAGGCGATCAGCAGCACGCACAGTACCGAGCCGAACAGCACCCACAACGCCAGGCGTATGGCTCCGATAACCTGTTCGTGTAAATCCATGAGCTTCACGCCGCGCTTCGCATTCGTGTTTGGAAACTGTTCGGCCAGCCGCGCGGCGATCGCGCCGACGTCCGCCTGCGCCGCGGCGAGTGTGACGCCGGATTTGCGTTTGCCGATGATGGTCAGAAAACGCGACTCGCGCTGTTTGAGCCGGTCGCCTTCGTAAGCCAGCGTGCCGTACATCTCGGCGATGCTGATCTCGACTGGGAAGAAATGAAACTCCGGCGGCAGCACGCCGATGACCGTGTGCGCGTAGCCGTTGAGAGTCAATTGCCGCCCGACGATTTTCGGGTCGCCGCCGAAGCGTCGCTGCCACAAGTTGTAATGCAGTATCACGACGCGCGGCGCGCCCACGGCGTCTTCTTCGGGCAGAAACACGCGCCCCACGATTGGCTTGACGCCGAGCATCGGAAAGAACTCGGCCGACACTCGCGCGCCCGGCAACCGTTCGGCGTCGCCCGCTCCCGTCAGCGTCCAGCCGCCCGAACGGATCGCGGCGAGTTCGGTGAACGATCGCTGCCGCTCGCGCAAATCCGTGATGTCGGGGTAGGAGAACGGATTGCCCTCTTTGTCCGCCTCCGTCGCCCTGAACAACACCAGCCGATCCGCGTCCGCGTAAGGCAGCGGGCGCAGCAACACGGCGTTGACGACGCTGAAAATCGCGGTATTGACGCCGAGGCCGAGCGCGAGCGTCAGAATCACAATGGCCGCGAAGCCGGGTCTTTTCGCCATCGCGCGCGCCGCGTAGCGCAGATCTTGCCAGAGCGTTTGCATCAGGTTCTAGCCTCCGATGAAGAGATGGAATGGACGAGCGCAAACTAGCGCAGGCTGCTGTAGCAACGATAGTCACTTCCGATGAATGGGCGGTTTGATGCGGTGAGTGGTTGCGGGGCGCCTTGCTCGACAACGCTTTGGCGGCCGGAGTTATGGGTTGACGTCCTTTCCTTTGACATCTTGAGTCGTTTCAACTCCTGCTCGCGTTCCAGAAAGCTCACGCCCTCAGAATCGCTCTGACTCAACGAAAAATGAGATTCAGTTTGGAGTGAGAAAACGAAGACTTCGGGAAGATCTTATGAATGGCTCGAATTAGCCGGTGAATGGATGTTTTCGCCGGACTGTAGTTCTAATCGTATTTTTTTCTCCTGTTTATCTTTTTTCCACTATAATCGCCCTACTTCTCAACATAGGAATAGACTTAATTCGTTGCACCCTAAATGGATCATTCGCAGCCGGGTGATTCATGCAGTTTGATAAACACAAGTTGATAAACAATAGCTCTTCTACGGTTCGCTTCGCCCCAGGTAGACCAAGCTGGCAGGGCGCCTTTTCGGGGATGAATAATGAAACAACGGTCGCATGTTTATCAGATATTCCAGTTTGCGATGGTTATTGCGCTGGCTTGCTCAATGATCGTACCTGCCTTCGCCAAGAAAGACCGCAAACGTAATGCGGCGCTTGGCAGCGCGGCAGTCACCATCAACAACTTCGGACAGGTCAATGACCATATTTATCGTGGCGGGCAGCCAAAGGACGTTGAGTTCAGGCAACTTGCTGTGTTGGGCATAAAGACGGTGCTCGACCTGCGCGGTGACGCCGAGCCGGACTCCAAAACCGAGGCGGAGCAAGCGGGACTGCAGTACATCAATCTGCCGCTCGTGCCCAGACGATATCCGCAAGCTGATGCCGCCACACGCTTTCTGGAGATCGTTAACGACCAGGCGAACTGGCCGGTCTTTGTGCATTGCGCAGGCGGACGACATCGCACAGGGGCGATGGTAGCGGTCTACCGGATGGAAATGGATCATTGGACGGTGGATCAGGCCTACAAAGAAATGAAGCAATATGACTTTTACACCCACGGAGGGTACGGTTGCTTTAAAGAGTACGTCTACGATTATTCCCGGAACAAGCAGTTAGGCGCCACGTCTGAATCGCAGATCGAAAAGAAAGCGCCCGACGACTCCGGGCCATCCCTAATGGGCTTGCCGGTCAAGCTAACAAAAAGAGTGGTTACGGCGGGTAAAATATTAAGACCTTAGGAATAGGCCGGAAAAGCCGATGAAATGAGCGGTTGAATACTTTTTGAGCGCGCGCAGACCCAATGCGCCGATCAATAGCGTGGGCAGTAGCAGGCCAACCAAACTGACGCCGGCGCGCCTCGCAAGCGCGATTGACGGCTCCTCGACAAATCGGAAGCGGGGAGCCGCGTCGTAGTCGGCGGCGGTCAACTTCGCGTTTTTATAAATTCTGGGCAGGAAGAACTCGGTCCATCGCCGGTCGTGCTGTGCGACCTGTTGGCGGAATCGTTGATAGCGCGGCAGCCCCGTGCCCGCGATTTCATTCAACGCTTCCTGCATCACGACGGCCGGCGAAAGGAATCGGAAGCGGTTGACGAACTGTTGCTGTTTGGCCAGTTGTAGCTCGAACCGCGCTTCGACCTCTCCGGTACGCCGTTTGTGCTCCTGCTGGATGGTGACGAACGCCAGGCCGAGATCGTTCACGTCGGGCCCGCGGCCTTCGGGAATCAGTTCGGGGTGATCCTGATAAAACTCCGAGAGCAAACGGCCGCCGTCGCGCCGCATATCGAGGTTGACGTCGCGCAAAGCGGTGATCAACTCGGCGCGCGAAGGAATAGGGTATAGAGACGAAACCGCCACGTTGAGTAGCGACGGGACGATGAGCGAGAACAGAAGCCAACAGGCTGCGAGCGCGACAGCATTCGTCGCGGAACTCGCGCCGGTGGCGTTGACCATCAGCGCTAGCGCGAACCAAAACGCGCCGTAGGCGACGACCGCCATAATCCACAACAACAGGCGAGACAGAAATCCGGCGCCGCGCCAATCCGCCCCGCTCAAGATCAGGCCGATCAGCGACAGCGGCGCTACAAGCCCGAAAATCACCAGGGCGCGCAACGCCGCTTTGCCCAATGCGATCGATTTCAAGCCGATCGGCTGCGACAACAGCAACTGCAGCGTGCCCTGCTCACGTTCGCCCGAAAGCAGGTTGTAAGAGAGCGCGAGAATGAACAGCGGAAACAAGTAAACGATCGTAAACGACAGATCGAAGCGGCCGGCCAGAAAACTCAGCGGGTTTTCAAACCCCGTCTTATCCGCCTGCGTGCGCTGCAGGCTCAAGACGGAGACGCCGGCGGTCGCCGAGAGCAGATCGCTCTGGCCGACAGATAGCACAGCCGCAGGGGTGAATGGTAGCGTGGCGTATTGTAGGCTCACGCCGAGCGCATATGTATCGGAGGCCGATTGACCGGCGCCGCCAATCAACCTGTATCTCTCTTCGGCCAGTTTCTCCTCTTGTTGGCGGATCAATTTCTCTGCCCGTTCGCGTTGCGTGTTAACCCACGACGCGCCGTTGAAGACGCCGTAGCCGATGAGCGTCGCGAAAACGACTGCGATCAGCCAGACCGTGCGATCAGCCGTCAAGTCGCGCCATTCGTGTTTGATAATTCGCAATAGCATCAGTAGACCTTCATCCGCTTCGCCGCGAAGACACCCGCCGCGAAAGCGACAATAAACCATGCGATCAACGCAACGAGGTTGAATGCCTGCCCCTTCATCACCCAAGCCGTGTCCGGCGCGGCGTAAACGAAGTC
>Ga0114129_10014212_pt1 | contig 11343 bp, 10 predicted proteins | sample RhiMetdeltSRZDD1_FD_80071 | JGI IMG/M metagenome (GOLD analysis project Ga0114129, IMG submission 80071) | Populus rhizosphere microbial communities from Tennessee, USA - Rhizosphere MetaG P. deltoides SRZDD1 (version 2) (version 2) | ecosystem: Host-associated > Plants > Roots > Rhizosphere >... | reverse complement strand
CTCAACGGAAGAACGAGAACGCGTAGCCGCCCTGCTCGAAAAATATAATCACGCACCCGACGAAGAATCTGCTGAAGATCAAGACCCCTCAGACAATGAATCATTAGACGACGAGGACAGCGACGAGGCAGAAGAGCCGGAACAGGAAGAACCGCCCGCACCGGAAGAGATCAACGTGGAGATGACACCTGACATTGACGCGGGCTTCGCACAACTCGGACAGGAACGACGCGCCCGATCACCGTTTCGATACTACGTCATCATGCCATTGAAGCGAGCGCGAACACTCTGGTTCGATACACACTCACAGTATTACCCATTTGAAGGCGAACTGCTGCCGCTAAAAGATCTCGATTACGACATTCACCAGCAGTACTGGTTGCCGTTGTTCGCCGGATTGACGTTCATCTACTCGCTTCTGGGCGTGATTGGAGGATGGCTGCTTTGGCGTTCGCGAGACGAATCCGCGCGCAGATGGTTATTGCTCGCCGTACTCTTGATCGTCCTGCGCGTCGGGTTTTTCGCAACGCTCGAAAACCCCGAGCCGCGCTATGTGGTAGAGGTCTTCCCGTTCCTGATTATCCTCGCCGGCGCCGGTGCGTCAGTGCTCAAGGGGTCGGAGGCGTCGGAGAAGGCGAGGGCGATGGACTTGGACGTCCCTCAGACGGTGGAATGACAGCCGGATTTGGATTGTCTGACGACGAGTGCAGGTGAATTGCTTTCCACGCCGTTCCGACTCGCTTAAACACCAACGTCATGCGCCCGGAAACAGTTTCCGGCGTGCCTTTGTAATTTTGTGATTGTGTCCAGAGACAAGTGACGACGGCTCCGTCTCGTCCAAGCATCGTCAAGGAGACGTCGCGGACGTCGAGCTTGACGTCTTTGATTTCGGGATATGAGCTCTGGCGGTTCGCGCGGACCTGCTGCCAGCCTTTCGTAACCGTGCCGTTGTAGTTGAAGAGATTGAGCTGCGCAGAGTTCCAGTAAACGCCCATCACTTCGTTCACGTTGGCGTGCCTGATACCGTCGAGCAGCGCATTGAACGCCCCGAGCACACCTTCCGCTCCAGGCGCCTGTTCAGCAGATGCGGGCGTTTTCTTTTGCGCCGGAGTTGGCTTTTCTGGCGTTTTTTCTGTTTGGGGTGGCGCCGGCGGCTTAGTGCGATTCGTGTTCGTCTGTCGGGGCCGTTCGGTAGTCGTCGATGAGTTTGAGTTTTGAGCAGCAACAACTCCACAAAGCAAGAGAATAAGAATCATTGGTTTGATCATCATTAACTCCAGGGAATACCGCTTCTCAATCGTTGTACCGATGCTTCGCGACCGAGCACGTCGAAGATGTCAAACATGGATGGACCAACAGCCTGTCCGGTCAACATCGTGCGCGATCCATTTATCAACAAACCGGCCTTCACGCCTGCTTCCTCCGCAAATTCACGCAACGCTGCTTCGGCGGTTTCGACGTTGAATGGCTCGACTGTTTCCAGCTTGTCTGCCAGACCGTTCAACAGCTCTCGCAAACGCGGTTCTTTCTTCAGGTTCTTATTAACCGCTGCTTCGTCGAAATCAAAATCGTCAGAGAAGTACGCGCGTCCCTGCTCCGAAAAATCTTTCAACGTGAAATAACGCTGGCGAATCAAGTCGACAGTCTTCCGGAACCACTCGCTGTCGTCGTCATCATACTCCTCGCGCCAGAGTTTGTTTGCACGAAGTTCAGTTTTGACCATCGGAAGCAACTCGTCGAGCGGCATCGTGCGGATGTATTCGGAGTTCATCCACAGAGCCTTGTCGTCAGTCCAGCGTCGCGGGTCGTTCTCCTGGAAGTTGAAGATCGCATTCGCGCGGCCGATGCCTTCGAGCGAGAACTTCTCGACCAGCTCCTCTTTGCTGAGCACTTCCTTGCCGTCAGGCGGCGCCCATCCCAGCAGTGCGAGAAAGTTACGAAATGCCGCGGGCACAAAACCGCGATCGCGATAAGTCGTCAGCGAGACGACCTCGCCGTGCTTGCGTTTTGAAAGCTTGCCTTTGTTCGGCGCGAGTATCAGCGGTAAATGCGCAAAACGCGGCACCGGGGCTCCGAGCGCCTCGTACAGCAGGATCTGCTTGTGTGTGTTGGTGAGATGGTCCTGCCCGCGAATCACGTGTGTGATTCCCATCGAGATGTCGTCGATGACGACCGACAGGTTGTAAAGCGGATGTCCATCGGAGCGAAGCAACACGAGATCCTCGATCTCTGCGTGGTTGCGCTCCTGAGGGCCGTAAACAATATCGTCAAAGCTCGTCTTACCCTCGGGTGGCACTTTCAAACGAACGGCAAACGGCTCGCCTGCCGCTGCACGCCGGTCTGATTCTTCTTTAGACAGGTCGCGGAAAGGGTTACTACGCTGGTCCACGCCTTCTGCCGACTGGACACGCGCCCGCTCTGCTACCTCCTGCTTCACGTCCGATTCATCGCGCTGCTCTTTCGGTGTGAAATCGCGATAGGCTTTGCCCTCGGCGAGAAGACGATTTGCTGCGTCTCTGTGTTGCGGCGCATTTTCCGACTGGAAAACAAGATCCTCGTCGTAGTCGAGTCCGAGCCACTCGAGGCCTTCAATGATCGAGCGTGTCGAGTCGTCAGTCGAGCGCTGCAAATCAGTGTCTTCTATGCGGAGCAAAAACTTGCCGCCGGTTTTTCGCGCGTAGAGCCAGTTGAAGAGAGCGGAACGTGCGGCGCCGATGTGCAGGTAGCCGGTCGGGGAGGGTGCAAAGCGAACACGAACAGACATTGAGTGCCTCAAAAATTTAAGCCACAAAGAAGCACAAAATGCTTTCTTGTGGCTTACAGATTTTCTGGCGGAGATGACAGGATTCGAACCTGTGAAGGGCTTTTGACCCTTAACGGTTTAGCAAACCGCCGCCTTCAGCCACTCGGCCACATCTCCGTGCCGCAAAACAGGCGAAAGCTAATTCTAGTCGCGAGGCGCAGATTGTCAAGGTAGGTTCTCTGCCAGCCACTCGCGTACCTCGCTAAACATCTTCGCGGCGTGTGGATCGGAGGGCTTTACGAGGCGGTAGTGGCTCCATCGTCCATCGCGACGCGCTGCGACGAGGCCCGCGCGGCGGAGGTATGCGAGGTGACGAGAAATCTTTGGTTGATTTACCTTGAGAGTTTCGACACAAGAACAGACGCATACTTCTTCGTCGCCGATGAGGTGAATCAGACGCAGTCTGGTGTGGTCCGCGAGGGCTTTGAAAAGCGTTTCAAGCTGGACTTCCTTTTGACGCATCCGCGGTGATAACTACGATCCGCGAGGAAAGTCAGTTCAGAGTTCAAGCTCTAGCTTGTTACTCAAAACAGCAGCCTAAAGGCTGAATTCTGAACTTTTTCATTGACACTGAGAGCCGAGCAGAGTACTTTACGGCATAGAGTCATGCTTGATTAGGCTGAACTCTGAACGGGACGGACCGTATAGAAATGTTAATGATTGGAGTACAATGCCGCCACGATGACGCTTCTTGAGAGCATTAACTCGCCAGCCGACCTACGCGCCCTTCCACCCGATCAGTTACGAACCGTCGCCGACGAAATTCGCACCTATATCCTCGAGACGATGTCTCGAGTCGGCGGTCACACGGGCGCTTCACTGGGCGCCGTCGAGCTTGCCGTCGCGATGCATTACGCGTTCGACACGCCGCGCGATCGTCTCGTTTGGGACGTCGGTCACCAGGCATACGCGCACAAGATCCTGACCGGCCGGCGCGAGCTACTCCCAACCATCAAACAGTACGGCGGCATTAGCGGTTTTCTCCGTCGCGACGAGTCCGAGTACGACACATTCGGAGCTGGGCACGCCTCGACATCTCTATCCGCGGCGCTCGGAATGGCCATCGCGCGCGATCGAAAAGGTGAGGACCATCACGTCGTAGCGTTGATCGGCGACGCATCTCTCGCGGGCGGCATGGCGATGGAAGCGCTTAACCAGGCGGGTCACTTGAAGAGCCGGCTCATCGTCGTGCTCAACGACAACGAGATGTCGATCGCACCCGCGGTTGGAGCGTTAACGGGTTATTTGAATCGCATTCGCGGCGCACACGGCTATCACAGGTTCAAAGACGAAGTGGAAGAGAAGTTGTTGGCGATTCCTTCGGTCGGCGAGCGAATTCATCAGGCCGCCAAGACGATGAAGGACGCGATCGCAGCCGCCGTTTTGCCGGGCGCGCTGGTGCATGAGCTTGGCTTCAAATACATCGGCTACGTTGACGGCCATAACCCGCGTGCGATCGTTGCCGCGCTGGAAGAAGCGAAACAGATCAAAGATGGCCCAGTCATCGTCCACGCGCTGACGACGAAAGGAAAAGGGTTTCCGCAAGCGGAGCCTGATTACTATCGCTGGCATGCAACCGGGCCGTTCGATCTCGCCACTGGCAAGCTACACAAGAGCTCCGCAAAGGCGCCAACCTACACAAAGGTGTTTGGCGACACGCTTTGCGAACTGATGGAGAAGGATCCGAAAGTCGTGGCGTTGACAGCGGCGATGCCCGACGGCACGGGCGTTTGCACGGCGCTCGAAAGATTTCCCGATCGGGCTTTTGACGTCGGTATCGCCGAGCAGCACTGCGTCACTTTCGCGGCGGGTCTGTCTTGCGAAGGACTCAAACCCGTCTGCGCGATCTACTCGACTTTTCTACAACGCGGGTTCGATCAGATCGTGCACGACGTGTGTATTCAGGATCTCAACGTTAAGTTTTGTATGGACCGTGGCGGGATCGCCGGAGGCGACGGACAGACGCACCACGGTCTGCTCGACATCGCTTACCTGCGCGCGTTGCCAAACATCATTTTGATGGCGCCGAAAGATGAAGGCGAGATGCGCGACATGTTGTTCACGATGCTCGAGCACACTGGGCCTGCCGCAATGCGCTATCCGCGCGGCAACGGCGTCGGCGTGTCGATCGATCGCGAACCGGAATTGCTCGAGATCGGTAAGGGGGAAATCCTTCGAGACGGCGGCGAGATCGCCATCGTCGCGTATGGTTCCATGGCCCATCCGTCCGTCGACGCTGCGGAGCGTCTGGCGAAGGATCGCATCGAGACCACAGTCGTGAACGCGCGATTCGTCAAACCGCTCGATACGTCGTTACTACTGGCGCTGGCCCGGACCAAGCGGCTGATTGTGACGGTCGAAGAGGCTTACCTGGCCGGCGGGTTCGGATCGGCGGTGATGGAGCTGTTCGAGGAGAATGGTCTACAGGACAAGGTGCGTGTGGTCCGAATGGGAATTCCGGATCGTCTCATCACGCATGGTGACGCAAAATTGCTCCTCGCGAAGTATGGACTCGATGCTGACGGCATCTACAACCGTGTAAGAGAAAGCATCGAGGTGCTTGACGACCGGCGCGCCAAAGCCCGCCGCGGCGCGTAACGCAGATATCTCCGTTCAGAGTTCAACCTTCAGGTTGCTCTTCTCGAAAGAACAAGCTAAAGCTTGAACTCTAAACGTGGCTGCTAATAACCCGACCGCGTTGTTTCCGTGCACCAAAACGGAAGGTTTCCCATCAAAATCTTCCGAAAAATGCCCGCCTGGCGGTGTCTAACCTTTTGGCCTCGTTATTGCAACCAATTTCTCCTCGTACAACTCCCGACCGTGACGCTCATTGCAGTTGAAAATGAAAGAACACAGTTTCGATAGAGATTTTGCAACCCCTGCGATGCCGCACTTCGACGATGAACTAACCATGCTGTCGGCACGCCCAGTCGTGCCTCTCGAAACGATCGAGGCGAAGGAGCGACACCGGCGACAATGGATCCTCGGGGGAGCGTTTGCCATCGCCATGATGCTCGGCGCTGCTTCAGCCTTGCTGGCCTCTTATCTGAAACTGCGAAATATTCCAAGCTCGACGAGCGAGATCTCGGAAGTTGAGACTCTGGATGAGACTCCGGTAACTCCACTCGCCGTCACAGACACAATGGCGAGCCAACTCCCGCTGGTTGAAAACGGCGGCGAGCTCCCGACGATCGATGAGCTCATCAATCCAGTCACGCCGAAGAAACCGAAGCGCAAACCCGCAGTCAGGAATAGCTCAGACTTCACGCGTCCGCGTGTCGTGCGTGAGGCGGACGAACAGGACGAGCTAAATCGAATTCGAGAAGCGGTACTTTTTGACTCGTGGCAGGAACGACGTGCGCGCCGTGCGTTGAGACGAGAGCGTCGCAACGGAATCGATCATCACAACAATCGCGACTTGTCTAACCTGGACGAAATCTTCGAAGGCCCACGCAGAAGGCCGTACTAGAACGTGGAACAAGTGCCTTCGGCCAGTCTCTGCGAAGCGTCAGCCGGCAATTTATAGTTCCAGCCGCGTCTCGTCCAAACCGAACCGTCCGTATACTCAATCTTATTGATGACTACCTCGCCGTCTTTCAGCGCGTTCGAACGCTCGTCGACATTTATAACTTTGACTGGCGCATACGGCGTCCACAGCTCGAGTAATTTCTTCTCCTTTGGCTTCACTTGCAGCGCGCAAAGGTACTGTTTCGGCTCGTAGTCTTCGGGCATCGCGGCCGGTTTGAATTGCCAAGCCAAGCTCCTGACGACGTTTGTACCCGTGTTCTTGAGCTCGAGCCGCAGTTGATAAGTGGGAAGAGGTGCTACGGCAGCTGACTTCTCGGCCTTCTTTTCCATGCTGCGCAGGTCACCAATTCGCGAATTATGATCGCTGGCACCCGACGGTATTGGTGTGGTAATTGGCCCGCCTGGGTTTTGCGCACCGCGAATCACCGAGATCTTTTGCTTTTCTTTCGCCCAACTGAACTTGACGACCGACAAGTCAGGCTCTTCGCGATCGACCGTTTGTTGCTGCAAAGTCAAAGCGAAGACGAGCAGAACGAGAAAGAGGATCGATTTTGACATCGCAAATTCGCTTTCCGGGAGAGACTTCCGGTAGATAAACGCTGAGTAATATCTGCCTTTGCCATACGCGTGTCAACGATTTAACCGCGTGGCCAACATGTTTGAAAAGATTGTATTGACCGAAATGTGATCGAGTGGCATCATCACGGAAAGCGAATGGGTCTTGCTCGAAGACTTGTTATCTCGCTTGTCCTGTTTTACACCAACACATTTTATAGAACCCCGACATTTGATTTAACAGTCCTATATTTCGCGCGATGCGGCGCGGGGAAATATGGTGAACCACCATGAAGAGGCAGATGTTTCGCGAGCGAGAATGTATTCACAGAGAAGAAGGCGCGGACGGCGATTTCTATAATGGGGCATTTTACCTTCAGGCTCTGCAACGATTGCGCGTCGACGATGCAGTGAGGATGGCGGGGAAAGTGACTTCGTTCTTTTGGTCCGATGCGCCACAGATTCTCGTCTGGCTCTGCCACGACTGCGCAAGTGAACTTCACCTGGATGCGCCACGCGCGCTGACGCAGGCTTCGCGACGGGCTTAATTCATGTAATCTTCTTATGTGAAGCGCGAGCGGATAGATAAACTGCTTGTCGACCATGGTCTGGCTGAGTCGCGGACAAAGGCGCAGGCAATGATCATGGCCGGCGTCGTCCTCGTCGACGAGCAGCGCATTGACAAGCCTTCCCAGCAATTCGATACAAACTCTTCAATTCGTGTTAAGGGCGGCGACGACCCGACGAGTCGTTACGTCGGACGTGGAGGTCTGAAACTCGAGGCAGCGTTGCGCGAGTTTCAGATCGACGTCGAGGGCTTCGTGTGTCTCGATGTTGGCGCTTCGACGGGTGGGTTTACGGATTGTCTGCTGCAACACGGTGCGAAGAGCGTTGTCGCGATCGACGTCGGACACAATCAGATCGACTGGCGATTGCGAAACGACGGCCGGGTGGAAGTTAGAGAAGGCGTGAACGCGCGTTACTTGCAGCCGGAGGACTTCTCGCAAAAGTTTGAGTTGGTGGTGATGGACGTTTCGTTTATCTCCGTGACCAAAGTGCTGCCGGCGATTGTTCCGCTAGTGCGCGAGAGCGGCGCAATCATCACGCTGATCAAGCCGCAGTTTGAAGTCGGCCGTGGCGAGGTTGGCGGCGGTGGAATCGTGCGCGACGCTGCTAAGCGGTTACGCGTGGTTGAAGAAGTGAACGCGGCTGCGAAGACGCTGGGATTGAACGTCGTGAGCGTCATCGAATCGCCTATTCAAGGCGCTGAGGGGAACGTAGAGTATCTGGTTCTTTACATGAAATCTGTGTAATCTGTGGCTCAATGTCGTCAATCACGCGGATAGGCATAGTCCTTAAACCGCATCAACCCGAAGCCTTAACCACCCTCTGCGAGCTCGTGTTATGGCTTGCGGAGCGAGGCATCAAGCTTGTCGGCGGGCCCGAGATCGAACGCGAGCGAATCGAGCACCAGACGGGTTGCCCCGTTGACGAAGTTTCGACGCAAAAGCTCCCGACCGATGTCGACTTGATGCTGGTCCTTGGCGGCGACGGCACGATGATCGCCACCGCGCGAATGATTGGCGACCACGAAGTTCCAGTGCTCGGCATCAACTACGGCGGGCTCGGATATCTCGCGGAATTCAGAATTGAAGAGCTTTACAGTGCGCTGGAGTCGATCCTTTCCGGCAACTACCGCCTCGATAAACGCGTGACGCTCTCCGTCGAGTTGTTACGCGATGAGGTTCCTGTCACAACGAATCGTGTTCTCAACGACGTCGTGATCAACAAGTCAGCGCTGGCTCGGATAATCGAGATCGAAGCGTTTTTCAACGGCCAGTTCGTGAACTCGTTTCGCGCCGATGGTCTAATCGTCTCGACACCCACGGGTTCGACCGCGTACAACCTCTCAGCGGGTGGACCAGTAATTTTTCCATCGATGAATGCCGTGGTCATTACTCCAATCTGTCCGTTTACGCTCTCTAACCGTCCGATCGTCGTGCCTGACGACGCTGAGATCCAGTTGACACTGAAGACAGACCATGAAGAGGTTGCGCTAACGCTCGACGGTCAGGTTGGTTTTCCGCTGAAGGTCGAAGATCGAGTGAAGATCAGCAAGAGTCGCACGATGTTCAATCTCATTCAGCCCAGCAACCGGAACTACTTCGACGTGCTGCGCGACAAGCTGCGCTGGGGCCGTTAAATCTCGAAGGAGGTCAGTTCAGAGTTCAAGCTTTAGCTTGCTGCTCGAGACAGCAGCCTAAAGGCTGAACTCTGAACCTAATACGAACAACAACATGCCTGAAGACAAAAACGACAAACGCCGGGTTGAGCGAGACGCATTCGAACGCGAGATAGCGACCGACCTCGATGAAGAGACTCCAGACGAACCCAAAGGCATACCGCTTCACACGAAGATTTTGATCGGCCTGGCGGTCGGCATAATTGCCGGTATCGCCGTCAATCGTTTGGTGGGCGGCGATCATCCGCGCGTCGTTTGGATCGTCGACAATTTCACTCAGCCGGTGGGCCAACTGTTCTTGCGACTGCTGCTGATGATCGTGGTCCCTCTGGTGTTCTCTTCACTCGTCGTTGGCGTGGCAGGCATCGGCGACGTCCGCAAGCTTGGGCGCGTCGGTTTGAAGTCGTTTGGTTACTGTCTGGTGATCTCTGGAATCTCGGTCGTCATTGGTCTCACTCTCGCCAACACGATCAGGCCCGGCGAGCGAATCGATCCGAATACGTCGGCGGCCTTGCAGGCACGTTACGCCACCGACGCTTCGAAGACCGTCCAGGCGGCGACGCAATCGAAGGGTGCGTCGTCACCTTTAATGCAGGTGGTGGAAACGATCGTTCCGAAGAACCCGTTTTTCGCAATCTCGGATAAAGAAGATCCGAACATGCTTCACCTCATGTTTTTCGGATTGATCGTCGGGATTGCGATCACGCTTCTTCCGGTGACTGTCACCACGCCGTTTCTGCGCGTGCTCGAAGGCGTTTATGAGATCACGGCGAAGATTATCGAGATCATCATGAAGTTTGCGCCGTACGCAGTCGCGTGCCTGCTGTTCAACAACACCGCGCGCTTTGGGTTGGACTTGCTTCAGGCGCTCGCGTGGTTCGTGTTGACTGTGCTGCTCGGTCTGGCGCTGCACATGTTTGGCGTCTACTCACTCTCCGTCTATTTCTTGTCGCGAATATCGCCGCTCGAGTTTTTCAGACGAATCAAGACTGTGATCCTGACTGCGTTTTCAACGTCGTCATCAAACGCCACCTTGCCGACGGCGCTACGCGTCTCAGAGCAGAACCTCGGCGTGCCGCAGGAGATCAACAGTTTCGTTTTGACTGTCGGCGCCACAGCAAATCAGAACGGTACGGCGCTGTACGAAGGCGTCACTGTTTTGTTCCTGGCCCAACTCGCAGGCGTCGACCTGAGCCTGGGCCAACAGTTGACGGTGGTCTATCTCGCAATTCTCGGCGGCGTCGGAACCGCGGGTATTCCATCCGGATCGATTCCGTTCATCATCGGCGTGCTCGTAACGATTGGCGTAAATCCGGCGCTGATCGCAATCATCCTCGGCGTCGATCGTTTACTCGACATGTGCCGCACGACACTCAACGTCACCGGCGATCTCACAGCCGCGACTTACGTCGCGCGTTCCGAAGGCTACGAATTATTGAGGCCGCACGAGTCCGCGCTGGTTCACGCAGGCGTGCCAGCCACCAATCGCGCCATTGATTGAGACTCGCGGCACAATCTGTGCATACGGAGTTTCGTTTTGAATCCAAGCGTGAGGTGCACGGCCCATGGTTTTTCCACTGTATGATGACAACTCCGATAGGCACTCAACACCATGGGTTAATTACCTGTTCATCGCAATCAACATCCTTGTTTTTGTTTTTCTGCAAGGGCTTGGTACAAACGAACGATTCACCTACGCATTGTCGACCGTTCCGTTTGAGATCGTTACGGGGCGGGACGTGCTTGTTCCGACACCCGTTCCACTTTACTTTACGCTCATTACCTCGATGTTCATGCACGGCGGCATCGCGCATATCGCCGGAAACATGCTCTTCCTTTGGATCTTCGGCGACCAAATCGAGGATCGGCTGGGGCACATCAAGTATTTGCTGTTCTACCTGGTTTGCGGCGTGCTCGCGTCGCTGGCCCATGTGTTCACCACCGCTCTGCTCGCAGGTAACGACCAAAGCATGATGATTCCGAGTTTGGGAGCTTCGGGAGCAATCTCCGGAGTTTTGGGTGGGTATATTCTGCTCCATCCGTCTCGGCGCGTGACCGTGATTCTGTTCCGGTTTCTGACGCAGGTTCCGGCGTACGTTGCGATCGGGATCTGGTTCGTGTTCCAGTTAATCAGTGGACTCGGGATGCTCGGCGAGGGATCGCAGCAGGGTGGCGTTGCGTATGCTGCTCACATCGGCGGCTTCATCGCAGGCGT
>Ga0114129_10014211_pt1 | contig 11343 bp, 9 predicted proteins | sample RhiMetdeltSRZDD1_FD_80071 | JGI IMG/M metagenome (GOLD analysis project Ga0114129, IMG submission 80071) | Populus rhizosphere microbial communities from Tennessee, USA - Rhizosphere MetaG P. deltoides SRZDD1 (version 2) (version 2) | ecosystem: Host-associated > Plants > Roots > Rhizosphere >... | reverse complement strand
CTACTGATCCCTTGCGGGACTTTCGCGTTCGACTTGCATGTGTTAGGCACGCCGCCAGCGTTGATTCTGAGCCAGGATCAAACTCTCATGTTAAATTCGTCGGCCCCCGCCGCCGCACGCCCGACCTGACGGTCGGGCCTACGATCGACGAGTGCGCAACTTTGTTTAACGCGAGGGCCGATTAATTGGCTCTGCGTTGTTCAATCCGTTGTTGGTCTGATGGTCACCGCTCGTTCGCCCTCGCCCGGACTGACAACTCGGGTCGAACTCATTGTCTGCGGCGCCACCACGCTGACTCTCTTTTGTCTTTTCTTACAGGCAGCGCATTGAGCGTTGCCGCGTCGCCGCAGCCTCGCCAATGTCCGCCTGTAATCAATGACAGGGTTTTTGTGTGTGTGCTTGCACGCACTATCTAGTTTTCAAAGAACCGACTCCGGTCGTCGCTGCTTACTGCGCTTCGGCTTTGCCTACGCGCCTTTGCTAACGCCCGGGCTCCTCAGATCGCGTTGGACCCTGTCGGGCACAACCAGCGTTAGGGGAACCTTCTAAGGTTACTAGGCGGTCCCATCGCTGTCAACGCTTTTTTCCCGCCGAGCTCGAAAGTTTTCCTGGTTTGACCACCGTCTATGTGGCCGAGCCGAGGGCACTTAGCCAACTTTCCTGGCGGGCGATAGCGTCCTGGACGTACGTGAAGCGCACCGCGTTTCGGCTCCACATTTCCGGACGTCCATTTTCCGGAGGGGCCACATTGTCCTACAGCAAACGCACGAGATGATTCTGTTTTTGACCTTTCCTCACGACGAACAATCGTCCCTCAATCGCTTCGCGGCGCGTCAAGCGCGCCTGCACATCGGCGATTCGGCGATTGTTGATGTAGATCCCGCCCGACTGCACGAGGCGCCGCGCTTCCGCTTTCGACGGCGCAAGCTCGACGCGCGCCACGAGATCGACAATTCCGATGCCGTCGGCGCCCAGATCGTTCGACGCGAGCTCAGTCGACGGCACGTCGTCGAACACCGCAAGGACATCTGCTGCCGGCAACGTGGTGATGTCGTCACCAAACAGGACGGCTGAGGCGCGCTCCGCGCGCTCCATCTGATCGATGCCGTGGACGAGCGTCGTCACCTCGCGCGCCAGGACGCGCTGCGCTTCGCGTTTTTCCGGCGCCTCGCTGGCCGCTTTCTCCAGATCGGTGATGGTCGGGTACTCGAGAAACGTGAAGAAGCGAAGATACCTGACGACGTCGGCGTCCTCGGTGTTCAACCAGAATTGATAGAACTTGAACGGCGTGGTCCGCGACGGATCGAGCCAGATCGTTCCCTGCTCCGTTTTGCCGAACTTCGTCCCGGTTGACGTCGTCATCAACGCCCACACGAGGCCGTGCGCCTTTCTCGCGCGCAGCTTTCGGATCAGATCGATGCCGGCGGTGATGTTGCCCCACTGATCGCTGCCACCCATCTGCAGGGTGCAGTTGTAGCGATCGAAGAGCTGCAGGTAGTCGTACGACTGCAGCAGCAGGTAGCTGAACTCGGTGAACGAAATCCCTTCTTCGCTTCCGAGCCGCCGGTTCACCGATTCCTTCTGCAGCATGTAGTTCACGGTGAAATGCTTCCCGGCGTCGCGGAGGAACGACAGCAGATCGATCGTGCCGAGCCAGTCGGCGTTGTTGACAATCCGTGCCGCATTGCGCGCGACGCCGAAGTCGAGAAATTTCTCGAGCTGCGCGCGGATGCCGGCGACATTCGCGTCGACCTGCTCGGTCGAGAGCAGCTGCCGCTCCTGTGACTTGCCGCTCGGATCGCCAATCATCCCGGTGCCGCCGCCGACGATGGCGATTGGCGTGTGGCCGAAGCGCTGCAGACGCGAAAGCCCCATGACCGTCAGCAGGTTTCCGACGTGCAAGCTCGATGCGGTCGGATCGAATCCGATGTACGCCGTCACGCGCTCCCGGGCGAGGAGTTCCGCGAGACCGTCGGTGACGTGCTGAATCAGGTCCCGCCAGGTGAATTCGTCGAACAGGTTCGTCATGAGGACGTGCTACGTGCTGCGCGCTCCGTGCATCCGACGCAGAACGATTACTATATCAGTGACATGCCGATGAGCCGCCGCGCGGCTTTGAAGACCCTTGTGGCCGGCAGTGTCGGCGCTGCAACCGGCGGCGCTGCGTACGGATATTTGTACGCGCGCCACGCCCTCGAATTGACGCGCATGGTTGTGCCGGTCGTCGGCCTTCCTTCTGCGCTCGCCGGACTTCGCATCGGCTTCCTGACGGACGTTCACCGGAGCCGGTGGGTTTCTGCCGACGATCTGCTGGCAGCCGTCCGCGCGCTGACGGCGGAAACTCCGGATCTCGTGGTGTTGGGCGGCGACTACGTCACGTGGGGCGATCGGCAATTTGTCGGGCCATCGGCTGATGAACTGAGCACGCTGTCAGCGCCTCACGGCGTCTTCGGCATCCTCGGCAACCACGACGACGATCACGACATGCCGGCCGCGCTCGCGGCGCGCGGCGTCCACGTGCTGCGGGACGCGAGGACGCGCCTCGTGATCAACGGTGAAAACCTCGACCTCGTCGGGATTCGCTTCTGGACCAAGAGAACGACTGAAATCGCGGCGGCGATGCGCGGCGCCGAAGGCACGGTCATCCTGCTCGCGCACGACCCCCGCCGCCTGGCGGATGCCGAAGCGCTGAAAATCCCGCTGGTGCTCTCCGGTCATACCCACGGCGGTCAGGTCGTGCTGCCACTCGTCGGTGCTCTTGCCGCCAGAGAGTTTCCGGTCGTCGCCGGCCTCGCGCGGCGCGCAGCGACCACAATGTTCGTCAGCCGCGGCGTCGGGACCGTGTATGTGCCGGTCAGGATCAACTGCCCGCCGGAAGTCGCGGTTCTTACCCTTCAACCGGCAACAATCTGACGGATCTTCCTTATATAGACGTAGCGGCTTTACGGAGGCCCGGGTGGGCGATTGCGTCCTCAGGCGGGTTTGCTGGAGCTGTTTGTCTGAACGAATCGCCTGCCCTCGATCTTCCAGCCGCTGTCGAGCACCATCCGAATCGCTTCGGCGTAAATCTTGTGCTCTTCGACGAGGATCCGCGCCGAGAGCGAGTCGACGGTGTCGTCGTGCATTACCGGAACGGCCGCCTGCAGCACGATCGGTCCGCCATCGAGCTCCGCGGTCACGAGGTGGACGGTGGCGCCACTGATACGCACGCCGTGATCGAGCGCCTGCCGTTGCGCGTCAAGGCCCGGGAACGCCGGGAGCAGGGAAGGGTGAATGTTCAGAATACGGTTTGGAAACGCGTCGAGGAGCGGCGCGCCAACCAGACGCATGAAGCCGGCGAGACACACCAGGTCGACGCTGCGCGCGCGCAACTCCTCGACGATTGCTCGATCGTATGCCGCTCGATCCGCAAACTTGCGCGGGTCGAGAACCACCGCGTCGATTGCCGCCTCATTGGCTCGCCGGAGGCCGGCCGCATCCGCTCGGTTCGAGATGACGACGGCAATGGTCGCATCGAGCGCGCCAGCGCCGATCGCATCGATGATCGACTGGAGGTTGCTCCCTCGACCCGAGATCAGCACGCCGAGCCGCTTGAAAAGGAGTCGGGTGGAGTTTTCTGGTGGCATCCGTCAGCTGTAGCGTACGGTACGGTCTCCGCCGGCGACCTGACCGATGATCCGGGCTTCGCGCTCACCGGCCCGGGCGAGCAATCCAAGCACGTCCTGAGCGCGCTCCGCGTCACACGCGACGATGAGGCCGACGCCCATGTTGAAGGCGCGAAACATCTCTGATGCTGGAATCGAACCGAGCCGCTGCAGCAGCACGAACAGCGGCGGCACGCTCCACGTTCCGGGGTGAATGACCGCCCCGCACCCGTCCGGCAGGATGCGCGGCAGGTTCTCGGTAATCCCTCCCCCGGTAATGTGCGCCAGGCCTTTCACGATCTCGGCATCGAGCAGCGGACGAATCGGTCTCAGGTAAGAGCGGTGAGGAGCGAGGAGCGCGTCCGCAATGCTCATTCCGAGCTCGGGATGGACGCCGTTGGGCGGCAGGCGATGCAGGTCGAACAACACGCGCCGCGCCAGCGAGTAGCCGTTGGTATGGAGCCCCGCTGACGGAAGCCCGATCAGCGCGTCGCCCGGCACGATGCTGCGGCCGTCGATAATCTTGGGCTTGTCGACAACGCCGACGATGAAGCCGGCGATGTCGTATTCGCCGTCGGCATAAAAACCCGGCATCTCGGCCGTCTCGCCACCGATCAACGCGCAGCCGTTGTCGCGGCAGCCGCGCGCGACGCCAGCAATGACCTGCTCCGCCACATCGGGCGACAGTTTGCCGGTCGCCAGGTAATCGAGAAAGAAGAGAGGTTGCGCGCCCTGGACGAGGATGTCGTTGACGCAGTGGTTGACGAGATCGGCGCCAACGGTGTGGTGGCGTCCGGTCATGAACGCGACCTTCAGCTTGGTGCCGACGCCATCCGCGCTGGAGACGAGAACCGGCTCGCGATAGCTCTCGCGATCGAGCTGAAACAGCCCGCCAAACGATCCGATCTCCGACAGGACGCCGGGCGTGAAGGTGGCGCGCGCCAGCGATTTGATCCGGCGAACGGTCTCGTTGCCGGCGTCGATGTCGACGCCCGAAGACTTGTAGTCGATCACGCTGATTAGAAGTCCAGTTTGCCGATGAGGGTCTGCATGAGGTCGCGCGACGGCGATCCTTCCTTCGCATCCCAGTAGGTTCGCCGGACCAGTGCGAAGAACCGTTCCTTGTCGAGATCCTCTTCGAGCATATCGAAGCCTTCGCCGACGAGCGCGACCGCCGACGCACGATCCGAATACTTCGCGAGCATCTCCAGCATCAGCGTCGTATTGCGTAGAGCAATCGTGGCGAGCGCGAGGGTGATCGGCGCTCGGGTCGGATCGCGGGACGGGATGCCGATGTCGAACAGCGCCTGCATCGATTCCTTCCGGCCCGACACGCCGAGGGCGCCAAGCCCCGACGCAGCGCCGCGCAGCAGTTCCTGGTAACCGGGATTCTGGTCGGTGAACTTCATCGTGGCAATCAGGTATCCCTCGTGCGACTCACAGTTCACGCCGAGCAGGCAGATGGCCGCCGCCACTGCCGGCTGGCGCGTGCGCGGCGCGCTCGCCTGGAGCCCGGACAAGGTTTCGAGCGCACGCTTGTCGCCGATCTTCCCGAGCGCGGTCGCCGCGTCATCCTGCAAGGGACCATCGAGCTTCGCGACCGCTACGATCGCGTCGTAGGCGTACTGCGCCTTGTAGTCGCCGAGCGCTTCGATCACGGCGCTGCGAAAAAAATCCTCGCCGCTCGACACTTCCTTGACCAACCGCTGCTGGACGCGCGGATCGGCGCCGAGCGCCGCCAGCGCGCGGACCAGCGCCGGACGCACGAACTCGGCGTGCTCCTTGTCGAGCGCCGTCAAAAGGTCAGGCAGCATCGAACGATCCGGGTTGTGCTCGAGGAAGCTGTAGGCGACCGTCCGCAGACGATCGTTGGGGCTCGCCAGCGATTCCTTGATCGCTTCCTTCGTGCGCGGATCGTTGAAGCCGGTCAGCAGGACGAGCGCTCGATAGCGAACGTAGCCGTCGGCATGCTCGGCCACCGCCTGCAGCAACGCCGCGACTGCCTGTGGTGCCGTCGCTCTCCGGATGGTGCGCGAAGCCGCAGTGCGGGTGTCGTAGTCGAGATCGCCGAGCTTGTCGATCGCCGCCTTGAGCTGCGCCGGAGAAACATTCTGCGGACCCGACGGTTCCTGAGCCAGCACGATCGTCGCGCCGCCGAGGACGCTGAGAACGCAGACGGCAATGGTGGTGACCGTCTGTCCGATCCTCTGTGTCCTTCGCGACCTCTGCGCGGCCATCACTTCGCCACCGTGGCTTCCTTGTCCAGCTTCAACGCGAGCTGCAGATACGTCTTCTCGTCGCGTGGACAGACGACCGGGTAGTTTCCGGTGTAACACGACGTGCAGTAACTCTTGTGCTCGGCGCCGACGGCGGCCGTCAGCCCTTCGAGGCTCAGGTAGGCGACGCTATCGGCCTCGAGAAACTGCTGGATTTCTTCGATCGTATGCGTCGCCGCAATCAACTCGGAACGGCGGGGCGTGTCGATCCCGTAGAAGCACGGCGAAATCGTCGGCGGACAACTGATGCGCACGTGTACTTCTTTGGCGCCCGCTGCCCGCACCATCCGTACGATCTTGCGGCTCGTCGTGCCGCGCACGATCGAATCGTCTACGAGCACGACCCGCTTGCCCTCCAGGATGCTCCGCACCGGATTGAGCTTCACCTTGACGCCGAAGTGGCGGATCGCCGACTGCGGCTGGATGAACGTCCGGCCGACGTAGTGGTTTCTGATGAGACCCATGCGGAGCGGAATGCCCGCCTCGTCGGCATATCCCATTGCCGCACAGACCCCGGAATCGGGTACCGGCACGACGACATCCGCATCGACACGCTGCTCGCGCGCCAGGATCCGTCCGAGATTGGTCCGCACCTCGTTGACACTCTGCCCGAACACGTAGCTGTCGGGCCGGGCGAAATAGACGTGCTCGAACACACAGTGCGCGAGCGGCGCCGGCGGAAACGGCCGAATCGAACGCAGACCGCCTTCGGAAATGACCAGCACCTCTCCCGGTTCGACGTCGCGGACGTAGGTCGCACCGATGAGATCCATGGCGCACGTTTCGGAGCAGACGACGACCGCATCCTCGAGACGCCCTAGCGCGAGCGGCCGGAACCCGTGCGGATCGCGCACCGCGATCAGCCGATCCTTGGTGAGCATCAGCAGCGAGAACGCGCCTTGCACCTGCGAGACCGATTCGACAACGGCATCTTCCACGCTGCCGGCCCGCGATCGGGCATAGAGATGCAGGACCGTTTCGGTGTCGCTGTTCGATTGAAAGATGGAGCCCTGGCGAACCAGTTCCTCGCGCAGCTCGGTCGCATTGACCAGATTGCCGTTATGGCAGATCGCGATCTGTCCGTGCGCGCAGTCGATCAGGATCGGCTGCGCATTCGACAGCCTGCTCTCGCCGGCCGTCGAGTACCGCACGTGTCCGATCGCCGACTGACCGCCCAGATTGGAGAGCGTGTCGCCGTCGAACGTGTCGGCCACGTAACCCATCGCGCGGGAAACGCGGACCTGTTCGCCATCGGCGGCCGCAATGCCGGCGCTCTCCTGGCCGCGGTGCTGGAGTGCGTAGAGGCCGAGATACGTCATGTTGGCGGCTTCGGAGTGGCCGAAGATGCCGAAGACACCGCATTCGTCTTTAAATGGCACTATGCAACTCGTCTCTGAAAATGCGTCTCGATTGCCGTCGACCAGAGTCGTTCCGCTTCGTCGACGGCCACGTCAACCACCGCTCGTCCGCCTGCCGCGATTCGTAACCGATTGCCGCCGGTCTCGCCGATGACGCGGGCCGGCACGCCTGCCGCCGCCGCCCGCTCCAGGACTTCCGTGACTTCGTCGACCACCGCCGACACCACGACGCGCGACGACGATTCGCCAAACAACGCCGCAGCGTCGTTGATGAGCGAATCACGCGAAATCGCGACGGCACCGACCGACACCTCCGCGCCCGCGCCGTTGGTGCCAAAGCAGCATTCTGCCAGTGTCACCGCGAGGCCACCGTCGGAGCAATCGTGCGCAGACCGCACCAGCCGCTCGGCCGCGAGCGTCACGAGCAGCTGCTGAAGCCTGCGCTCGGCCTGCAGCTCCAGAAGCGGCGGCGTACCGCGAACCAGGCCATGAATCGTTTTCAGGTACTCGCTGCCGCCGAGCTCGCCGCGGCCCTCACCGAGCAGGATGATCGTGTCACCGGTCTCGCGAAAACGGCGTTCGAGAACGTGATCGGCGTGCTCCAGCACGCCCACGACGCCGATGATGGGCGTCGGGTAGATCGCGCGGCCGTCAGTCTCGTTGTAGAGGCTGACGTTGCCGCCGGTGATCGGCACGTCGAGCGCGCGACACGCGTCGCCGATCCCTTCCACTGCCTTCGCGAATTGCCACATGATGGCGGGTCGTTCGGGGTTGCCGAAGTTGAGGCAGTTAGTGGCACCGAGCGGTCGGGCGCCGGTGCACGCGACGTTACGCGAGGCCTCCGCCACCGCCAGCATCGCCCCGTTCTTCGGGTCGAGATAACAGTAGCGCCCGTTTCCGTCGACCGACACCGCCAGCGCGCGAGAGGTGCCCTTGACCCGCACCACGCCGCTCCCGAGCCCGGGCAGACTGATCGTATTGGTCTGCACCATGTGGTCGTACTGCCGGTACACCCAGTGCTTGCTCGCGATCGTCGGCGAGGCAATCAGCCGCAGCAGGGCATCGTTCGACGACCCGGAAGGCCGCAGCGAGTCGATCGCCAGGGATTGAACATCGGCAAGATATGAGGGCGTTTCCATCGGTCGCCGGTACTGCGGCGCCTCGTCGGTCAACGCCCGATTCGGAATTTCCGCGACGATTTTCCCACGCTCCTTCACGCGGAGCGTTCCGTCGGCGGTCACCTCGCCGATGCGGACCGCGTGCAAATCCCACTTGCTGAAAATCCGCTCGACCTCCGCCTCGCGCCCCTTCTTCGCAACGAGCAGCATCCGCTCCTGCGACTCCGACAACATGATTTCATACGGCGTCATGCCGGTCTCGCGCTGCGGCACCAGCGCGACATCGATCTCCACGCCCGCTCCGCCGCGCGATCCCATTTCCGTTGTGGAACAGGTCAGGCCGGCCGCGCCCATGTCCTGGATGCCGACGAGCGCATCGGTCTGCATCACCTCCAGGCACGCTTCGAGCAGCAGCTTTTCCATGAACGGATCGCCGACCTGCACGGCCGGCCGCTTCTCGGCCGACTTCTCGTCGAACTCGGCCGACGCCATCGTCGCACCATGGATGCCGTCGCGGCCTGTCTTCGCGCCGACGTAATACACGCCGTTGCCCACACCCGAGGCGACGCCCTTGATAATGTCCGAGGCCCTGGCGATCCCCAGGCAGAACACGTTGACCAGAGGATTCCCGGCATAGGCCGGCTCGAACACGATCTCGCCGCCGACGGTCGGAATCCCGATGCTGTTGCCGTACCCGGCAATGCCGGCGACGACGCCCCCGAGCAGACGGCGCGTGCCCGGCTCCTCAAACGATCCGAATCGCAGCGAGTTCATCAGCGCAATCGGCCGGGCGCCCATCGTGAAGATGTCGCGGATGATTCCGCCGACGCCGGTTGCGGCACCCTGGTACGGCTCGATGAACGACGGATGGTTGTGCGATTCGATCTTGAAAACAGCGGCCAGTCCGTCGCCGATGTCGATCGCGCCGGCGTTTTCGCCCGGCCCCTGCAGTACTTGGGGCCCTTCGGTCGGCAGCGTCTTCAGGTGAACGCGGGAGCTCTTGTAGCTGCAGTGCTCGGACCACATCACCGAAAAGATGCCGAGCTCGGTCAGGTTCGGCTCGCGTGCCAGAAAGCCGACGATGCGTTCGTATTCGTCGGGCTTCAGCCCGTGTCGCTCGAGAACCTTCGGGTCAATCATGCAGGTTGGAGGGCATGGCCCTTCGATCCGCCCGCGAGATGCCCCTGCCTGCAGGCCTGCACGATCGATTGCAGGATCAACAGGCCGTCGCAGCTGCCGAGGATCAGCTCGCAGGCGCGCTCGGGATGCGGCATCAGGCCGACGACGTTGCGCGCCTCGTTGCAGATGCCGGCAATCGCTGCCACCGATCCGTTCGGGTTGGCGGCATCGTCGACGTTTCCGGCGGCATCCGTGTATCGGAACACGATCTGGCGGTTCGTTTCGAGCCGGGCGATCACGTCGGCATCGGCAAAATAGTTTCCTTCGCCGTGCGCGATCGGCAGTCGCAGCACCTGGCCGCGGTGACATGCCAGCGTGGACGGCGTGTCTGTCTGCTCGACTCGAACGTGCACGTGCTCGCAGTGGAACTTGAGGTCACGGTTCCGCAGCATGGCGCCGGGAAGCAGCCCCGCTTCGAGCAGCACCTGAAACCCGTTGCAGATGCCCAGGACGGGACCGCCGGCGTCGGCAAACGCCGCCACGCTGCGCATGATCGGAGAGAAACGCGCCATGGCGCCGGTCCGAAGGTAGTCGCCGTGCGCGAACCCGCCCGGGAGAATAACGGCGTGTGCGCCCTTCAGATCGGTGTCTTTGTGCCAGATGAGCTCGGCAGAGTGGCCGAGCACCGCCGTTATGGCGTGATAGGCGTCGTGATCGCAGTTGGAACCTGGAAAAACGATGACGGCAAATTTCATGCAGGCTCAGTCAACCTCGATGCGATAGCTTTCAATCACCGGGTTCGCGAGTAGCTTGTCGGCCACTTCTGCGGCCAGGGCTTTCGCCTGCGCCGCTTCCGTCGTCTTCAAATCGAGCTCGAAGTACTTGCCCTGCCTGACGTCCTCGACCGTGCCGTAACCGAGCGAATGAAGCGCGTCGGCAATCGTGCGGCCCTGCGGGTCGAAGACGGACGGTTTCAGCGTGACGAACACCCGTGCGCGCATCAGCTTCGGCTTCCTGTCACAGACTTACTTTTTCAGTGGCGCGCGAGGCCTCACCCCCGCGCGTCACCTCGCGCTCGAGCGTAGACTCTCGCGCTCGGGAGAAGACGCGATCGAAGATCTCGTCAACGTGCTTGAGCTGATCGTCGAGGTCGAACGCCCGCTCGAGATCGGCGGGCCCGAGCACGCTCATGATGTCCCGATCGGCGAGGAGGAGCTCCTTGAAGCTGCGCTGCTCGTCGAACGACCGCATCGCGCTGCGCTGGACCCATTCGTACGCCTGCTCGCGCGCGATGTCCCGCCTGGCGAGCTCCAGCAACACCGTTCCGGAGAAGACCACGCCGCGCGACCGATCGAGGTTCTCGCGCATGCGGTCGGCGTGAACGACCATGCCTTTCACGATGCGGGTGAAGCGCCGCAGCATGTGATCCAGCGTGATGAAACTATCGGGGAGAATGACCCGCTCCACCGATGAATGCGAGATGTCGCGCTCGTGCCAGAGCGCAATGTTCTCGAACGCAGCCTGGGCGTTGGCCCGGATCAGTCGCGCGAGACCGACGATCTGCTCGCAGCCGATCGGGTTTCTCTTGTGCGGCATCGCCGAGGAGCCCTTCTGGCCCTTGGCGAACGGCTCCTCGACCTCGCCGATCTCGGTTTTCTGCAAGCCGCGGATTTCGAGCGCGAACTTTTCGAGCGACGCGGCGGTAATCGCCAGCGCGGCCATCAGCTCGGCGTGGCGATCGCGCTGGATGATCTGCGACGCGACGGCCGCCGGTTGGAGGCCCAGGCGGCGGCAGACGTCCGCTTCGATGGACGGCGGCAGGTGCGCG
>Ga0114129_10014210_pt1 | contig 11344 bp, 9 predicted proteins | sample RhiMetdeltSRZDD1_FD_80071 | JGI IMG/M metagenome (GOLD analysis project Ga0114129, IMG submission 80071) | Populus rhizosphere microbial communities from Tennessee, USA - Rhizosphere MetaG P. deltoides SRZDD1 (version 2) (version 2) | ecosystem: Host-associated > Plants > Roots > Rhizosphere >... | reverse complement strand
TCAGGAGGCTGGAGCTGTCGGTCAGAGCATCGAGCTGATCAGCCGGAACGGCGTCTTCCCGCGAGTCGGCGAGGTGAACGAGCTGGTCGCGGATCAGATCGCCCAGTCCGGCCTGAAGGTGACGATCAAGTCGCTGGAGGCCGGCCAGTGGCGGACCATCCTGCGGCAGGTCAAGCCTGGGGAGGCGCGCGCCGACCTTCAGTTGACCGCCGTGAGCGATCCGGTCCTGGACTCGTCGCGGGCCCTCCAGAACTACTACGCCTGCGGAGGGGTCAGCGCGCACTGGTGCGACCAGGCGTGGACGGACAAGTACACCCAGGTGCTGGGGATGACCGGGGATGCCCGTGTCAAGGGGTTCCAGGAGCTCTGGGCGACCGCCTACGACCAGAACGTGTTCATCCCGCTGTTCGGGCTGAACTTCGTCCACGGCATGTCGCCGAAGCTGAAGTGGGGGCCGGTCCGGCAGGACCTGATTCGCAACTTCGCGGACTGGACGCTCGCCGACTGACGAGTAACGAGTTGCGAGTTGCGAGCAGATCTCTGCTCGCAACTCGCAACGCACAACTCACGCAAGGAGGTGCAGACTGGACTGACGAGTCATAACGGAGGCGGCGAGGCCGATTCGCCCCTCTTGCATAGGTGGTACGGGGAGGCCCACGATGGAGTGGCGACCCAGGAAGCGGCGACGACTCACCAGCCGGGCAGCGACCAGCCCGGCGAGCGGACGGCTCACCCGACGCGCGTTTCTCGCATGCTGTATCACGACGGTCGGCGTAGCCGGCCTGTTGGCAGCCTGTGCCCCGCAGGCGCCCGCCACCCCCGCGAAGCCGGCTGACAGCACGCCAGCGAAGCCGGCCGACAGCGCGGCTCCGAAGCCCGCCGCGCCAGTCGCGACAGCCGCCCCGGCAGCCGTCGTCAAGCCAACTGACGCCCCGAAGCCGGCCGCGGCGACGGCGACGCAGGCAAAGGGCTCGATCACGATGGTGCTCGAGACCGATCCTGACACGATCCAGCCGAAGGACGGCACGACCGACAACGCGATGTTCGTGCTGGGCAACGTCTACGACGGCCTGACCGGCCGCGATTGGTCCTCCGGCCAGCCGAAGATCGTCCCGAAGCTGGCCGAGAGCTACAGCCAGCAGTCCGACCCGCGAACCTGGCGCTTCAAGCTCCGCCCGGGCCTCAAGTTCACCAACGGCGAGCCCGTCAACGCCGACGCCGTGGTGCACATGGTCACCTACGTGACCGACAAGGAGAAGCCGGGCCTGGGCATCGACGAGTTCGGCCTCTCAGGGGCGACCGCCACCAAAGTCGACGATCTCACCGTCGACATCACGACCAGGACGCCCGATGCGATCTACCCGAGCCGAGCGGTCCGGATGTCGATCCCGGCGCCGAAGTGGCTCCAGAACAGCCCCCAGGACGCCGCGATCCGCGAGGCCGTCGGCACCGGGCCGTACAAGCTGGTCGAGTACGTCCGGGGCAGCCACTTCCTGCTCAGGGTGAACGAGGAGTACTGGGGCACGCCGAAGCCGACGATCGGCGAGATCAAGGTCGTGTTCCGGAACGAGGCGGTGGTCCGGGCGAGCATGCTCCAGGCCGGCGAGGTTCAGCTCGCCACCCTGCTGACCACCGACGACGCCAGGAAGATGCCGGCTCACATGATCGAGCTGACCGGCGAGTCGGTCGGGATCCGGATCAACACCGAGCATCCCGTGCTCAAGGACCCACGGGTGCGCCAGGCGATCAACCTGTCGATTGACCGCAAGGGGATGATCGACTCGCTGTACGGCGACGTCGCCGAGCCGTTGAACGGCATGATGGTCCGCAAGACCTCGCTGGGCTGGAACCCGAACCTTAAGGAGTACCCGTTCGACCTGCCCAGGGCGAAGCAGCTCATTCAGGAGGCTGGAGCTGTCGGTCAGAGCATCGAGCTGATCAGCCGGAACGGCATCGTCCCACGGGTGGGCGAGGTGAACGAGCTGGTCGCGGACCAGATCAGCCAGTCCGGCCTGAAGGTAACGGTCAAGTCGCTGGAGGTCGGCCAGTGGCGGACCATCATGCGCCAGGTCAAGGAAGGAGAGGCCCGCAGCGACCTCCAGTTGACGGCCGTGAGCGATCCGGTGCTGGACTCCTCGCGCGCGCTCATCAACTATTTCCAGTGCGGCGGGGTCCAGTCCACCTGGTGCGATCAGGCGTGGACCGAGAAGTTCACCCAGGTGCTGGGCATGAGCGGGGACGCCCGCGCCAAAGGGTTCCAGGAGCTCTGGGCGACGGCGTACGACCAGAACGTCTTCATCCCGCTGTACGGCCTGAACTTCATCCACGGCATCTCGCCGAAGCTGAAGTGGGGGCCGGTGCGCCAGGACCTGATCCGCAACTTCGCCGAGTGGACCCTCGCCGACTGACGAGCACCAGGCGACGCGCTTCCTCACCGCGAGTCCCTCCTTCGTCGGGATAAACTCCGCGAGCCGGACCTTGAGGCACCGGGGTCCGGCTCGCTCACGCTCGCGGTGAGGAACACCACGCCTACCAGGCCAGCGCCAGGGGGTCAGGGGTTGAAACCCCTGCCTACCTTCGTCGGTCCCTACGGGACCGGTGGTGGTGCCGGCTTCCTCTCCGGAGTCGCGTAGCGACGACACAACGGTAGACGTGGGTTTCAACCCACGGCCGTCTCACGGGTATCTCCAACCTCACTGCCACTCGAGTTGATCGGCGGGGCCACTCTACTCGGCTGGCGGGGTCAGCGACCAAATCGAGAAGTCGCGGGCGTGCCAGGACCCGGCGAGCCAGTCCCGGCCCTGGAGCGTGGCGCTGATGGCGCCCTCCGGCATCGGGGTCCAGTAGGAGAGGAACGTGGTGGTGGCGTCCTTCCCCTCGCGGATCGGGCGCGGCTCCGCGATCTGCCACGAGGCGCCACCGTCGAAGCTGACCTCCATGGCAGTGCCGATCGCCGCGAAGCGAAGGTGGCTCTCGGGGGGCGCCGGCGCGGCGAACGAGACAGTCGTGCCGGCCTCCTCACTGGCCCAGCGCCGATCGCCCGGCAGGATCGTGAAGGGGACGGCCGGCTCGATGCCGACGTTGTCCCAGTGCCAGGTGTTCGGCTGGCACGCCTTGTCGCACTTGAACGGCGAGTACGAGTGGTGGCCCAGCTGGACGATCCCCTGGCTCCAGCCGAGATCGGCCATGCGCGTGTCGATCCACCAGTGGTTGTAGGCCGGCATCCCGAGCTTGATCGAGGTCCGCGAGATCCGCAGCTCGATCGTGTCGCGGCGGACGGCGCTCGGCGTCACGACCTTCTCGTAGCCGCCCCAGGTGTTGATCTTCAACTCCTCGACGGTGGTGTCGCGGAAGACGAACCCTTTGAAGACTGAGAGGTCGTCGTTCGTGTCCATCTTCAGGTGGACGGTTCGGCGCGGCTCACCGGTCAGGTCCGGCAGCCAGCTCTCCAACGGGAGCTGAAGATGATCCTCGTACGGGGTCACCCAGAGATCGACCCAGTCGCGAGACGACGTTCGCAGCGTCGACATGTCGAAGCGGACCACCGCCTCGCCGCCTGAGAAATCGACGAGCTGGTTCGGGGTCAGGTAGATCACGCCGTAGCCCGAGGCGTTCAGCGAGGTCATGATATGGTCGTTGCAGTGGAAGACGGCGTCCTCGTAGCTGCGAGTAGCGTGGGTGGCCGGGGCGGCGGCGCAGTCCGGACCGTGGTGGGCGGCGATCGGCTGGAGCTCGTCCCAGGTATCGCGGTCCCGTGAGTGGACGGCGACGTCCCAGCCGGCCCCGTGCCACGGCGTCGGTACCGGGGGCCGGCCGGTGAACTCGTCCAGGAAGGCGCCCGGCCGGGCTGCGCGACCGGGCGCACTCTGCGCCAATTCCGGCGGGCTGCCGAGCCCCGTCAGCAGGGCGACGATCACGACGAGCAGCAGCGGCCGGCCAAGCCGACGCACCCGGCGGCGCGATGTCACCCGTGTGAGCACGTTCGCGCTCGCGGTCCACTGCTTCATCGAACGGTATCCTCCCCAGACCTGACCGACACGGTCTGGATGATACAGATCGGATACCCGGACAACGCACGATATGGCCGTCAGGTGCCAGCGTGACGCGATCGAGACGCGTCGGGCGCCCCAGGGCCTGGAGCGCGCTGCGATACTGGTCGGGCGGGCCGTGCGCAAGTCTTGCGTGTGGCTGCGCCGCTGTGCCGCCGGCCTCTCTGCTCTCCTGGCGCGTCCGGCGAGCCTCGTGGACGTTCTGATGACCATGACGACGACGATGGCGATGACTCGACGTGCCTTCCTGCGTACGGCCGGCGCCGCCGGCGCGGCCCTGGCCCTGCCATTGCTGCCAGCCGTGCCGACGCCGCGCGTCGCAGCCTGCGAGCCGGACGCTGAGGGGCCCGAGCCTTGCACGCCGGACGTCAAGCCGCTGCGTCCACCCGGGCCGCCAGGCTTCGAGCCGTGGTGGGTCCAGACGTTCCTGAAGACGAAGATCTGGCCGAGCGCCGACGACACGACGGAGCCGCTCGAGACGGTGGAGCCCGAGCGGTACTTCCGGATCGACGGCCCGCAGGAGGGGTATCGCCTGCCGGCCTGGGACGCCCGTGAGAACCGGCTGGTCTACGTCGGCGTCGAGGCGATCGGGCCGGTCGGGACGCCGCACTGGGCGGACTACGCTGAGGACGGCCGCTGGGTCGACGTGACGCTGACCGTCCAGCAGCATCTGGTGGCGATGCAGGGCGACATGCCGGTCTTCAAGGACCTGGTGACGGCGGGTCTGGACCGCCGCACGAAGCCGGGCTTCTACCGGATCCTGCGCCGCGTCGCGAACGAGACGATGGACAGCCGGACCGTCCCGGACGCCACGAAGCGGTACCTGCTGAAAGACGTGCTCTACACACAGTACTTCCACACTGACGGCTCGGCGATCCACTACAACTGGTGGGCCAGCGCCTGGGGGTATCCGGGCTCGCAGGGGTGCCTGGGGATGCGGATGGACGGCGCGAAGTTCTTATGGGACTGGGCGGGCGTCGGAACGCCGCTGGCGATCCACTACTAGACCCCACCCCCAGCCCCTCCCCTGCGAGGGGAGGGGAGCAGGAACCGACCGGATCCCGACGTCCGCGTCTGTAGGGGCGCTGCTTGCTGCGCCCGCCCGGCTCCCCCTCTCCGCGCCGGAGAGGGGGTTGGGGGGTGAGGTCCGTCAGGCGTGGCCGGGTGGGGGGACCATGAAGCAGTCCCCGCGCGGCAGGCCGCCATCGCCGCGAGTCATCCGCCGCACGGAGGCCAACTCGAAGCGGACCGCCCGGAGCGCGGCGAGGTCCCGGCCGTTCGGCGCGAAGACGTCCCAGATCAGCCCACCGAGCGGGTCGGTGCCGATCTCCTCCCAGAGCGGTGTGAACTGTTGCTCGTTCAGGTCGGCGACCCGGCGCTTCGCGAAGCGGTACCCGACGTCGACGACGAACTTCGGGGCACGATCCGGGGTACCGGAGACGTCGTCCGGGAGGCGGCCGTACCGGTCGGCGACCATCGCGATCGAGGTCGGCAGGCAGTAGTTGGCCCGCCCGACGTGCTGGCTGTAGTACGGGACGGTGACCATCGCGCGGAGGGGGCGGGGGCGGGGCGTCGGCGTCGGGATCGGCGTGGGAGGCGGCGACGTCGGGGTGGGCGGCACGGCGACGGTGAGGAGGGGGTTCTGCGATGTCGGCGCAGCCGACATTTCCGCTGCGGAGCGGCTGGGTTCTGGGTTCTGGGGGGTGGATGCCGGGGCGGGTGTTGCAACGGTTGTCGGGGCGGCCTGCGCGACCGGTTCGGGGGGCTCGGTTTCGGCCGGTATGGTGTCGGCCGGTGGCGGCGGCGGGGCTGACAGGGTGCAGCCGGCCAGCCCGCCGACTGTCAGGCCAGAGAGGGTGAGGGTGAGGAGCTGGAGGAGCACGCGCCTGGAGCGTTGCATGACGAGAGAGCCCAGCCTGAGAACGAAGCCGGGCACATTGTGGTGTCGGCGGGAGTGCGCGGGCCAGGGCGGCGTAGACTGAGGACGGAGGTGACGATGGACCACGACTTCGAGCCACGCGAGATCCGATCGTTCGACGTCGAAGCCGACCGTGCACCGGAGATCGGCCAGCGCGTGACTCGCTACCGGCCGCCGGAGATGCCGCCGGGCGAGCTCCTCACCGAGTACGGGACTGGGCCGTGGGAAGTGGTCAACATCCTGCCGATCAGCGCTCGTCCGGGCTGGGTGCGGGTCTACGCCGTGCTGGTGGAAGGCACCTCGGCGCCCTGGGAAGACGAAGCGCCGGCGCCAGACTGACGAAGGTAGGGAGCCAGGCCCTCTGACCTGCCGCCGAAGGGATGCGCGCCGCTTAGCGCTGCGACACGGCCAGCGTCAACGGATTTGCAACGCGCGACGGCCGAAGCCGGCCCTGACACGGACTGTATGGATGGGATACAATTCGGGCCAAAGCGTTTTAGGTGCTGGTGTTTCGCGCGTTCCGGGTCAGGGGGGACATGATGGCGCAGGTGATGGCTCGCTCGGCGACTGAGGTCTGGCGCGAGGAGGTGCCGTTTCCGTCGCCCGAGTGGGAGCCGTCGCCCGCGCCGTCGCCGTTCGCGCCGATCGAGGATGTCGTCGCCGCGTTCGCGCGGGGCGAGATCGTGGTGGTCGTCGACGACGAGGACCGCGAGAACGAGGGCGACCTGATCATGGCCGCCGAGCTCGCCACCTCGGAGCGGACGGCGTTCATGGTCCGCCACACCAGCGGTGTGCTCTGCGTCTCGATGCCTGGCGAGCGTCTGGACGCCCTCGAGCTGCCGTTGATGGTCCAGGCCCACACCGAGACGATGGGCACCGCCTTCACGATCACGGTTGATGCCAGAGGCGTCGGGACCGGGATCTCGGCGGCGGACCGCGCGCTGACGGCTCGCGTGCTGGCCGACCCGCGATCGACCCCGGACGCGCTCTATCGGCCCGGCCACATCTTCCCGCTGCGGGCGCGCGACGGCGGCGTCCTGACCCGGCCCGGGCACACCGAGGCAGGGGTGGACCTGGCCACGCTGGCCGGCGTCCAGCCGGCGGCGCTGCTGGCCGAGGTCGTGAACGACGACGGCAGCATGGCGAGGTTGCCGGACCTGGAGTGCTTCGCGCAGGAGCACGGCCTGCTGATGACCTCGATCGCCGACCTGATCGCGTACCGTCAGCAGCGCGAGCAGCTGGTCCGGCGCGTCTCGAGCGCCCGGATGCCGACGGCGCACGGCGACTTCGTGGCCCACGTCTACGAGTCGATGGTCGACGGCGAGCAGCACCTTGCCCTCGTGCGTGGCACCATCGACCCTTCCGCGCCGGTGCTGGTGCGTGTCCACTCGGAGTGCCTGACGGGCGACGTGTTCGGCTCGCGGCGCTGCGATTGCGGCGAGCAGCTCGACGAGGCGCTGGAGCGGATCGCCGGCGAGGGCAGCGGCGTGGTGGTCTACCTTAGAGGCCACGAGGGGCGGGGGATCGGGCTGGCGCACAAGCTCCAGGCGTACGCGCTCCAGGAGCGCGGGCTGGACACGGTCGAGGCGAACCTGGCGCTTGGCCTCCCGGTCGACACCCGCAGCTACGGCGTCGGCGCGCAGATCCTGGCGGACCTTGGGGTTGGCCGGATGCGGCTGATGACGAACAATCCGGACAAGTGCGCCGGGGTGGCTGGGAGCCGCCTGGAGCTGGTCGAGCGGATCCCGCTGGTGATCCGGCCGGTCGCGGAGAACGTGCGCTACCTGAAGACGAAGCAGGAGAAGCTCGGGCACGCCCTCCAGCTCACCGCCGACTGACCGGCCTGGCTACTGGTAGATGATCAGGTCGGGGGGCGGGTCGAGCAGGAGCACCTGTTCGGGGGTCATCAGCGGCTCGTCGTGGCGGTAAAACAGCTTGAACCCCGTGTACTGGACCCGCTGCTCGACAATCAGCGTGTCGTACTGGCGCGACTTGATGGCCGGGTTCCCGAAGCCGTCCATCACCATCACCACCTGGACCCGAGGATCGGTCGTGATCTTCTGGTGGCTGGTTACCATCTCCTCGGTGAAGCGGTGCACCAGCAGCAGCTTCGGCGGCAGCTTCTCGGATTCCACCAGTTCGGCGAGGGCGCGCTGCGCGCCGTTGATCGCCGCCGCGTCCATCGTGCCGACTCGCCGGCCCGGCACCTGGCCTCGCGGCATCGCGAACTCCGGATCGAGCGCCAGGTGGACGTTCGGGCGCTTCAGGAACGGCCGCAGCCAGGCGACCTCGTCGTCCACGCTCCCCCGGCCGATCTGGACGTCCAGGATCAGCAAGAACCCATGCTCGTCCGCCCACTGTGCTACTCGCTCGATCAGCTCCGTCTCCATCCGCAACCGGTAGAGACCGTCCGGCCCGGGCTCACCCTGCGCCACCACCGCTACCAGCTCCAGCGCCGGCGTCACTAACCGATCCTGGTCCGCCGACCTGTACGCCTCGGCCTGGGCGCGCAGCCGGGGGAACAGGGACTCGGGCGGCAGCTCCCCAAGGACGCCCATACCGCTCGACAGCGGGTTCCCGTAGTAGGAGACGATCCGACGAGCCGGCAGCACCGAGCCCGGCAGCGGCGGCGGCAGCACGTGAGAGGACGTCGTCGGACGCGGTCCGATCTCGGCGTCAGGCTCCCAGGCGAACCGCTCCTCGTTGCGGCGCCGCACGATCCCGGAGGGTCCAGTGATCCAGGTGTGGACGTCGTTGGCGAAGACCGCTCGATGGTCGCCCTCCCACCAGACCAGCTCACCCCGCGTCGTCCGCTGGCGCGTCTCGCCGTGCCCGGCGGCGCGCGCATCCTCGACGCACGCGCCCACCAGATCGGCCCCGATCCGCCCGCGCAGGTCGCCGAGGCGCGGATGGAACGAGCAGCCGGCGATCGGCCCGTTCGCCTCGCGCAGGGCGGCGCTGATCTCCGGGCCGCGCGGGATCTCGGGTACCGGAGTCGGGAGCGGCAGAGGATTCGGGGCGCTCGCGGCCTGGCGGGCGGCCTCGGCCTCGACTGCCGACCGGGCGTCTGAAGCGGCCTGCTCGCGCATCAGCGCCATCTCGATCCAGACGACTGCCCCCACCACCGCCAGCAACGCCAGCCCGAGCCAGAGCCGGCCGGCTGTCTCAGTCCAGGCTGAGATCGACCGACGCCGCCCGCCAACAGCCTGGCGGGCGCGCGCGCGCCGACGCGCCCGCCGAGCGGCCCTGAGCCGCGCAGCAGCCGCGTCTCCCCCATCCTCCGAGCCGCCATTCGGCACCTGAGGCGGGGCGGAGCTTTGGACACGCTCGACGTGCCCGGGCCGGCGGTCCTCGCCGGCGTCAGGGGTGACACGCATCGCCGTCACTCGCTCTCGCGCCCCGCCGCGAGCGAGCGGCCAGCTCACCCCAGGGCGCCAGGAGGGTGTACCACATTCGATCGCTCAAGAGTCCAGTTTCGTACCGAGGAACGAGCGACGAGCGCGTCAGGGTTCGGCCGGGCGGATTGTGACGTGCCCGTGATCGCGCCGCGCCGCCCGGATCACGACCGTTCCGTATCCTCTGTCAAGAGGCGACAGGACACGACAGGAGGCGTACGGGATGGCTGGAGCCGCCACGGTGCAGCAGGCGCCGGAGCTTCGAGGAGCGCTGCCGACGCTGCCGACGATCGTCGAGCGGACCTGGTACACCGTCTGTGTCGCCCACCGGAAGGGCGGCGTCGCCAAGTCCACGACGACCTGGTACCTGGCCCGTGAGCTCGCTCGGGCCGGCCAGCGCATCCTGCTCCGGGATCTCGATCCGCAACAGGGCCTGCGCGACATCCTTCGAGACCACGGCTGCGAGGACGGCCGCTACTCGAAGACGATCGCGCTGGTCAGAGATGGCGAGCCGCTGCCGTTCACGCCAGACGTCGAGCTGATCGACACGCCGCCGGCCCTGGACGACAGCCTGCCGGGCGTTGCGCGGGCGGACGGCGTGATCGTGCCGGCGATGCCGGAGCACCAGGCGGTTCGGGCGCTGGAGCGGATGCTGCTGGTCCTGGACCAGACTCACCATGAGCACCCGTTCACGCGGGTGCTGGGCCTGCTGCCGGTCCGCGTCAAGCCGCGCTGGAGCGAGCACGCCGCCTTCATGCAGCAGATCGAGGTCCTGGGCCAGCGGTTTGGGCACCCGGTGCTGCCCGCCATCCCCGAGAGCCGGCACGTGCTGACCTACTCGCTGCGCGGCCGGCTCTGGCGCCCGATCGCCGAGGTGGTGCTGGCGGACCTGGCGCGCAATCGCCCGGCCGGCGCCCTCACCACCGTCGCGGGAGGGCAGTGACCACGGTGGCGCGAACCAGAACGCTCAAGATCGGCGCCGTCGTGGACCGGCCGCTGGATCAGACGGAGCGCCGGGCGCTGGCGTCTGAGGCTGCGCGCGCCCTTCACCCGGTCAACGTCGCCAGCCTCCCCGTCGAGCGGATCGCCGAGACGCCGGAGGCCCGGAACAGCCGCCGTGGCTACGACGAGACGAAGCTGAACGAGCTGGCCGCCTCGATCCGCGAGCACGGCGTCCTCCAACCGATCCTCGTCACGCCGGACGCGGACGGGTACCGCGTGATCGCCGGCAACCGTCGCCTCAAGGCCACGATTCGGGCCGGCCTGGAGACGATCCCGGCGTTGATCAAGACCCAGGTGGACGAGCATCGTCAGTTCTTCCTGAACCTCGTGGAGAACGTCCAGCGCGTCGATCTGACCGGCAAGGAGCGCGTTGAGGCGATCCAGCTCCTGGCCGCCTCGGGGCTGGGCGTCCGCGAGATCAGCCGAGGGACCGGGATCTCGCCGGGGACGATCTCACGCTGGCTGCGGATCGCCGATCGCCCGATCCTCGCTCGGGCGCTGGAGGAGGAGCGGCTCGACATCGCCCGGGCGATGACCCTGGCGCCGATCCGCGACGAGGCCATCCTCGCCCGCCTGCTCGACGACGCCCCCAGCACGCCGCGCGCCGAGCTGAACGTGGCGGTGCAGGCTGTTTTGCAGCAAAACACCTACTGCCTGGACGACGGCCGCCTGGCGGACGTGGACCGCAAGCTGGCGCTGGTCAGGACGGTGACGGACGTCGGCGCGGCCCACCTGCGGCGGATCCAGGCCCGCGCGGCGGAGCTGCTGGCCCAGATCGAGCCCGCGTCTGCTGATCCGACCTGAATCCCGCATCGTACTATCTGGTGATGCGGGATTGGTCCGCGTCGGCGCTCGGGGCAGCGGCGTCGAGATCGCGTGGGACAACGAGAGCGGCCGGCACATCGCGCTCTACGGGGCGGTCGACCGGCTCCCGGGCGGTGGCTTCGTCGCCAAGGCCGACGTGGCGGACGGTGGCATCT
>Ga0114129_10014209_pt1 | contig 11344 bp, 14 predicted proteins | sample RhiMetdeltSRZDD1_FD_80071 | JGI IMG/M metagenome (GOLD analysis project Ga0114129, IMG submission 80071) | Populus rhizosphere microbial communities from Tennessee, USA - Rhizosphere MetaG P. deltoides SRZDD1 (version 2) (version 2) | ecosystem: Host-associated > Plants > Roots > Rhizosphere >... | reverse complement strand
AGGGCATTTCCGATTCCTATTTGCGCTGGCGCGGTGTCGAGGCAACGCTTCAGCTGGCGCAGTCCAACAATTCGAAGGTCGTGATCATCGGCGGAGCCAAGGATGGCCTGCCGATCATCCTCGGCAACATGGACACTCCGCCGCCCGTCCAGGCGCGCGGCGAGCCGCCAGCCGAAAACGTTGTCGCGCCGAAAGAAAGAACGACGGCGGCCGCTCCAGCGATCCCGTTGGAGCGCATGCCGGCCGCCGCCCTGACTATGCCGGCCGAGAGGATGCCGGCTCTCGACCAGGCACCGCGCTCGCCAGGGGCGCCGATGGCGGCCGCGCCCGCTGCATCGACGACGGCACCCGCTGCGCCGCGCTCGGTGTTCCCGCTCAGCCTGTCCGATCTTCAGGCGCTTCTCGCGCGCGCCCTGGGTGCGGAAGAGAATGCCGAGCTGACAACGCCGGCCGGGCCGGACGCAACGGGCGGGCCCGGTGCGTCGGGCGGGGCGAGTGCTTCAGGCGCGCCGGGTACGGCGGGCAGCAGGGCGTCGTCCGAGCGGCCGGCGCCGCCGCGCTAGACCTGGAGCCGCGGGGGGGAGACCGCCATGAGCACGGATGGACATCCCAGCCGTGAATGCAAGCCGATCATCCCGGCGCTGGGGCCGTTCTATGCCTGGAGCCGAGACTTCCCCTACGTGATCATCCGCGTGTCGGCGGGAGGCATGCTGCTCGCCCACGGCGTCAACAAGCTGATGTACGGGACGATCGAAACCTTTGCCGCGGCGGCGCTGGCGCGGCGCGGCATCGAGCCGGCGCTGCCTCTCGCCTATGTGGTGTGGATGATCGAGACGGTCGGCGCGCTCTGCATCGTGCTCGGCCTGTTCACCCGGTTCTTCGCCGTCGCCGCCGGCATCCAGTTCACGATCATCACCTTCATTGCCCACTGGCCGAACGGCTTCTGGTGGATCAGGCCCGGAGGCGGTTGGGAATATCCGCTGCTATGGGGTCTCATGTTCGCCGCCATCGCGTTGCGCGGCGGCGGCCCTTACTCGCTCGACCGCAGGATCGGTCGTGAGCTGTAGCGCGGATTGGGATCAGAGCGTCCTCATGATGCCGCAGAGTCGCGTCTGGCTGAGATGTCTCGCAGCAGGTCTGCTGGTCGCCGGCACGGCTGCCTGCACCGAAGCCGATACGATCACGGTGGGGACGGCATTGCAGCTCACCGGCAGCCTCGCCGGCACGGGACGTTACTACCGCGACGCCTATCAATTCGCCTTCGACCGGATCAACGAGCAGGGCGGCGTCACCATCGGCGAGTTCAAGTACAAGCTTGTGCTCAGGATCCGCGACAGTGAGTCCGACCCGGCCCGATTATCGCGCCTCCAGGAGGAACTCGTTACCCGCGACCGGGTGAACTTCCTGCTTGGGCCTTACTCGAGCAACGACGTGCTGGCCGCCTCGTCGATTGCTGAGAAGTATCAGGTGCCGATGATTCAGGGCGGCGGTGCCTCCAGCCGTATCTTCGCGCTCGGATATCGCTACGTGTTCGGCACGCTGCCGGCGGCCGAGCAATACTTCCGCAGCACCATCGACATGATGCAGCGGCTAAGCCCGGTGCCGCGGACCGTCGCCATCGTGATCGGCGATGATCCGTTCGACATCGCGGTGGCGGAGGGCACACGTGTGCTGTTGCGCAATGCCGGCCTGGAGGTCGTGCTCCAGCAGCAGTACTCGGAGCGCACACCCAATTTTTACAACATCCTCACCCTGCTCGAGGCGCGGGCGCCCGACGTGCTGTTGTGGAGCGGCCACGAATCGGCCGCGATCAGCTTCATCCGCCAGGCCAAGAGCCGCCACATCAATCCCAAGTTCCTCGCCTCCTTCACAGCGGCGGTATCGACCGCCAGTTTCCGCGCGATGCTCGGTGCTGATGCCAATTACGCGTTCGGAATGACGCCATGGCTTCCCTCGGAGCGGCTTAAGGACAGATGGTTCGGGGACGCGAGTCAATTCGCCAAAATGTTCGAAGAAAGGTTTGGCTATGCACCCGACTACCATGTCGCTGCGGCGGTAGCTGCGGTTGAGGCATTGGTTTATGGCCTCGAAGCGGCGCGCACGATCGAATCCGACGACGTGCGCGATGCTATCGCCAAGCTGGACTTCGAAAGTATTTACGGCCGTATCCGTTTCGGAGAGAATGGGCAGATCTTGCTGCCACAGACCGTTATTCAAATTCAGAACGGCAAAGTAGTCGAGATTTTTACCGACAGCTTCCTTAACCAGCCATTGTATCCGGTTCCCCCCTGGGGCAGGCGCTCGTAAGCTCCTGTGTCGAGACGAACGCCACAGCCACCAAGTGGGTTGAAATACAATATCGCAGTTCGACAACCCGACCGTTGCGCACAATTGCTTTTCCACGGGCAAGATCGATTTCAACGTCATGATGATCAAGGAACGTCTGATCGAGCGGGTAGACGGCCTTGTAGACGGCCTCCTTGGCCACGAACAGCAATCGCCCGCGATAGGGGTCGGCCGCCAGATTCATTCGCTCCCGCGGCGTCGCTACCAAGTCCAACAAATCAGATGGCAGGAAATCGGCCGGTTCAACGTCTATTCCGACAGCGCCAACGTCGCGAACCAAGCCCACGGCTGCAAGCGCGAAACGCCCATCGTGTGTGAGAGAGCCGATGATCCCAGGCGGCCAAAGGGGGGCTCCGGAGGAAGTTTTCGGTAATGCGCAGTCCGGATGGCCCAGTCGTCGCAAAAGCTCGCGTGCAACGATGCGTGCCGCCCCGCTCGCCCGTCGTACCGTGACGACGCTTGCGGCAAAGGCAGGAGCCTCCTCTGGCAAGAGAGCGGCTTCGTCACCCGGCGTGATCAATCGATGACCGATGGCAATGCCTGGAACCGAGAACGCAGCAATTGCTGATTGAAATGCAGGAGTGACGATCATTTCAGCATTCTGACCTGATTGAACCTGCAAGACCCATGATTGGTCTTGCCTATCAGCTAAAGGATTGGCCGAGCCGGAACCCGAACTCCGCCGTCTCGTTGAGAATGGGAAGGAGATCGAGCCTGATGCAACGCATTTTCGTTGTTGTCGGCTGCTGGTTCACCATTTGGATCAGCATCGGCATTGCCTTTGGCGTTTTCTCGAAGGGGGTCGACGGTCTCTTTTCGGGGGCCATGAACGGCGCCTGGATCGCGGCTTTGACCAGTTTCGCGTGGCCTTGGCTGATGCCGCGAGCGATCCGGAATTGGATGGATGGGAAGAGCGCTTAGCAACGAGAACAGCAGGTATATTGGCGAGATCTTCTCGTTCAGGCGCCGGTGCAGGCGAAAGAACGTCACCTCATAGGGCCCGGTCGGATCACGAAGACGTGATCAGGCGGCCGGCAATCTCCCCGGGCTTTTCGCAACTTGGCGCGAGGCGCGCCGTAGCTCTTCCCGTATCGGCCGGGAGGCGACGTCTTCCGGCATCGTTTCGCAAGCGATTGGACGGGAGATCTCCATGGTCCGGAACCTGAAAACCCTTGCCCTGGTGGGCGTGGTTGCTGCCAACTTCGTTTTTTCGCTCCCGGCTCAAGCCGGTTCGATGATCGGGCTGGTCGAGGGCAAGTGGATCGTCACCATTGATCCCAACACGCGCAAGGTCGCCAAGGGTGTGGATATCAAAGGTGCCGGCAAATTGATCGGCATCGATGTACGGCCGGCCGACGGTCTCCTCTACGGGGTGACCGCTGACGGATGGATCGTCACCATCGATTCCCAGTCGGGACAAGCCAGCCAGAAGAGCAAGCTAAGCGAGATGCTCAAGCCCGGTGTCATCGCCACGGTCGATTTCAACCCGGTTGCGGATCGTCTGCGCATCTTGGGTTCCGACGGCACGAACTTGCGCGTGAATGTCGAGGACGGCAAGGCGATCGTCGACGGCTCGCACAAGTTCAAGGAGGGCGATGCCAATGCCGGCAAGACGCCGAAAATCGTCGCCGGTGCCTACAGCAACGCGGTGAAGGGCACGCAATCGACGACGCTCTACGACATCGATGCGACGACCAGTTCGCTGGTCACACAGGCGCCGCCGAATGACGGCGTGCTCAACACTGTCGGTCCCCTCGGCATCAAGCTCGACGGAGCAGTGGGGTTCAACATCGTCAGTCCTGCGCCGGACAAGAACGAGGCATGGCTCACGACCGGAGGGACTCTCTATTCTGTCGACCTGAAGACCGGAAAGGCGACCATGATCGGAAAATTTGCCGGGCTGCCCGGCTATCTGATCGACATAGGATGGATGGATTGAAAGACGCTCGCTCGACTAGCTAATTCCATGCCGCGCAGTCCCCCTCGCTGCGGGACGGAGCTCGTTTATTTTGAAATGCCGCTCTCAGGCATGGCGCCGCCGCTTCCGGGACCGGCGCTATCGCTTCCTGTCGGACAGGCCGGGCTTATGCCTTCTTCCACCTCTCGGTGCCTTTATAGCCTCGGTCTGTTCGGCGGGACCACGTGCCGGACAGCGACCCATCCGAATTGATGTTCATGACCAAGATTGCGGTTCGGCCCTTTGTCAGACAGGACACCGCGAGAATGTTTCCAACGACCTGGCCGACGCCGACCTGCTTGCCATTGTCCCATTCCAGTTCAAGCGCCCCGGATGGTGCCAAGGAGATAGCCACGATACCGGGGGCGGCGTAGGGCTTGCCATCGGAATCTGTGCCGGTCACCACATAGGAGCCGATGAGACTCGGCTTCAATTCTTCGGCTGGCTTCTTCAAGTCAGCTTGGACCATGACATCGATACCGGATAAATCCTCGCGTGCTGTTGCGTTCGCCGTGAAAAACGCAGAAAGAGCCCATCCAGCAACGGCTCCCGCTGTCAACAGGGCCGCCACCGTGACGCGACCATTCCTTCGCTGCCCGAGCAGCCCCTTGATGAAATTCTTCATATCCCGTTCCCCGTCCAGTGTTGTGCAGATCGTCCGATATCTGCGGCATTGCTTGGCAGGCCAGCGTGCCCGGCCGCTTGCAGGCGGGATATCTCATTAATCAACGCCGATGTTTGTGAACTGGGTCACAGTTCGAAATGAATTTGCGTCGCCGCCCGCTGACGTGATCTGGGCCGCTTCCACCGCACGTCCATCTGGTCGACGCGATCGACACGCTCATCGAACAGCGGTGGGAGCCGAATGTGTTGGCGCGTCAATGGGATAAAGGGCATGGAGATCGGTGGAAGGACTCGATTATGCGCAATTACTTCCTTCCTGTGAGCTACGTCACGCGAGCGGGGTAGGGGAAGGGCTAAAATGGCGTTATTGAACAATGGAGGCTTCAATGCGCCGCTCCGAGTTCTGGAAATGGAGGCCGTGCGACGCGGCTGTGCTGAAGAAGTGGTGTTGTCGCGCATTCGCGTGTGGCGCGTTATTGGCTCTGTTCGCTCTTACTGCCAGCGTGGCGACCAGCGAGCGGCGTTATGGGGACGAGCCCGCAGTTACAAGTAGCATAGCCAATGTATACTCAGGGGCCGGCAACCTCGTTCCGGTTTTCTAGGTGTCAAAACTGTTAGCTGGAATCGCTCTTGCATCCCTCGCGGCTTCGCCGGCGGTGGGGCAGTCGTTCGACTCCAGTATCGGCTCCGGCAACACTGCTGCGTCGCTCTCTTGGCCCGCGGAAGAATCGCCAGCCGCACGACGAGGATGGATCTTTGTTCGCGCGCATTGCGCCCGATGCCACGCGGTCGACAAGGGCAGCGCGAGCCCGCTTGCGACCGCTCGCCCGCTTCACGCGTTGAATATTAAGTATCCTGTTGCAGACTTGCAGCGGCCGCTGGTCGAGGGGATTCATCCCATGATGCCGGTGTTGCGGCTGACGCCGAGCCAGCTCGCGGACGTCATGGCCTATCTCAAGACGCTCGAGCGTTGATGTTCTCGTCTGGCCCGCCGAACGCCATGACGAACAAGCGTCGCATCGGGGGGCCTCACCATGGTGGACGTCCCATGGCGATCAAGCCGCAAGCCGGCGCCGAAGACTCAAGGCGACTTAGGTCCATACCAGCTCTGCCTGGGCCCAGGCTGTCTCGGATAGCTGTCTTGCAAAGCCGCGGTAGCGTGCAGCAAGGCTCATGTCTCGCCCCACCCAGGTTCCGACCGTACTAATCCGACAGGTGTTAATAGGAGAGTAGGCACGATTCCCGGGAAGCGGTACGATCAGTGGGACGAATCAGCGGTGCCTTGGCGGGAGGCGGCTGCGTGGCAAGCTCGATTATCACTATCGCGACGATGAAGGGCGGCAGCGGCAAGAGCACGGTCGCAAGCTGCCTCGCGGTTCATTGGCAGCTCCACGGCCGCCGGGCGACGATCATCGATGCCGATCCGCAACGCTCCATCGCGCGGCTGGCGGCCCGCGAACGGGCGCTCGGCGGTGTGGCGGTGGTGGAGGACACGACCGAACACGCGTGGAAGATGGCGCGGCGTTTCACCGATGTCGGCGGTCCGATCATCATCGACACGCCCGGCTTCCGATCAGTCACCACTCTCGCCTGCATCGCCACGACGGATTTCGTGCTCGTCCCGGTCAAGCCGTCTCCGTTCGACGTCGACCGCATGCTGGATACCCTCGACATCCTGTTCAACGGCGTCAACGGTCAGCGTCCAGTGTTCCGCTGCCTGTTAACTCAGACCACGCGCGATTCCGTCATCGCCAAGCATATCCGTTCCGAGCTCGCCGAGGCCGGCCTCCCGGTGTTGAAGAGCGAGATGACGAACCGCGTCATCTATCCGGAGTCCGCACTGTGGGGGGCAACGCCCAGTCTGATCGAGAGCTCAGGCCCGGCCGCGCGCGAGATCGCGGCGATTGCCGAGGAGGTCGATGGTATCCTCGGCATTAAACGGGCGGCAGCATGAACAAGAGAAAGCTGCCGAAGGCAATCAGGCGCACGCCGGCCGACCTGCGCGAGGAAGCGCCCGCGGTCGCCATGATCTTGCCGACCGACAGCGGAGCCGCTGCGCCGCTTTTCGCGCGCGCAGGCGACGTGGTCGCAATGACGCCGCCACGGCGGCGGCTCGCGTCTGTGGCCGCGCCCCGGCTTCCCGCCGAGTTCAATGCCGTGCGGCGGCTGGCGCGGGCCCGCGCCATCGTCGAGCGCCATGCCACCTATTCGGCAGCCGGCGGGCTCATCCCGCTGCCCATCGTCAACGTCGCCAGCGTAACGGCGATCATCCTGCGCATGGTGAAGAGATTGAGCGCCCTTTACGACGTGCCGTTCGAGCGCGACCGGGCGCGGGCCATCGTGGTCGGGTTGGTCGGGGGTTGCACGCCGACCGGCCTGGGCGCCGTCGCCACCTCAACGCTGGCCTACCTCGTGCCCGCCAGCGCCCTTGTCGGCCTTGCCGTCTCCTCGGTTGCCGCGGCGGGTTGCACCCGTAGCATCGGCCGGATCTTCGTCGAGCATTTTGAGAGCGGGACGACGTGGCACGAGTTTGCCCTGGTCGATACGATCGGCCCGAGGTGAGTCTCGCGCCGCCAGCGCAGTCGGCAAGATTCAGAGGTGGCTCGAAAAGACCGCTATTAACGGGCCCAATCAGCCGCTGCCCGGCCCCGGAGGACGGATCAGAGCGGCCCCCTGCAGATCGGAGAGGACTTGATGTGTTTCGAGATAGGCGAGACCGTCTCAGTGAGGCGACTAATGGGGGCCGTCGCCGAAAAAAGATTTGCAAGCATCAATTGCACTTCGGCTGACACAAACTGCTCTCGTCTCCGTGAAAACACCTTTTGTCGTTGCTAATACCAAGACCGGGGTGTTGAATGGTTGTGTCGAGACATAACGGACGCTACAAGTAGTTGAGCTATTGCAAGCCCGAATGACACGTCAGCCGGTCACGACAAAGACAGCGCTACCACACCGCGCGTTGAGCGTATGAGATCCACAATGGTTGAACCGGACCATCAAAAACGGTAAGCTTGACGCGAGCGACAGAGCGAGGCGCGACCGAGCATTGATCGACTGACTGTTACGGCGCGGGGCCAAGCCGGATGCCGTGGGCGGAGGAACTTTCCGATCCGCAGGAATTGCGACGCTGCATCCGTGATCTTGTCGCGCTCTCGACGCTCCCCACGATCTGGCGTGAATTCGATCCGCAGCAGATTGCTGATAGTGTCGGGGCGGCTCTGGTGTCGATCGCAGGCCTCATTGAAATTTCCATCGCCGATAGCGGGGTGGGGCTGGCCGAGGACATGGCCGACCATCTGTTCGAACCGTTCGTGTCGGGCAGGAGCGGCATGGGGCTCGGCCTCTCGATCACGCGTTCGATTGTGGAGGCACACGGCGGAAAAATCGACGCAAAGCCCAATCCGAATGGTGGAGCTATATTCCGCTTCACCTTGACGGCGTCGCAGGAAGCGGACGATGCCGGCTGAACGGACAGTCCATGTCATCGACGACGACGCGGCTGTCCGGCGTTCGCTGGAACGGCTGCTGGATGCGGCCGGGTTCCACGCCGTTTCATATGAGACGCCGGCGGCATTCCTGATTGCAGCACCGGATCTGCCGCCTGGATGCATCCTTATGGACCTGCGGATGCCCGACATGGATGGACTGCAATTGCAGTCGCGCCTGATCGAGCTGGGAATCCTGCTGCCGGTGATCGTGATGACCGGGCAGGGCGATGTGCAAGGCGCGGTGCGGGCGATGAAGGCCGGCGCGGTCGACTTCATCGATAAACCTTTCAGTGGTGATGCGCTGATTAACGCGATCGAGGCTGCTTTCACACGGCTAAGTCGACCCGATCGCGGACTGGAGGCTGAACAGGCCGCGGAACGTATTGCCAAGCTCAGCCCGCGCGAGCGCGAGGTTCTCGACGCTCTGGTCGCGGGTCGTTCGAACAAACTCATTGGCTTTGATCTGGGCTTGAGTGTGCGAACAATCGAGGCGCACCGCGCGCGCATGATGGACCGGCTCGGCGTCAGGCAGCTCGCCGAGGCGATCCGCCTTGCTGTCATCGCGCGGATGGCAACCAATCCTCCGAAGGGTCAGGGTCGATAGGCCGTTAACTCCCGCTCACAGGGGTAACGTGCTGGTGGAGACGTGTCCGCGTGCACATTCGCAGGGGAGGACGTGGACGGTGGGTCTTTCGGCAACGCGCTCGATGCGACAAGACGCATGTCCTCGCCGCACTCCGACAAGGGAGAATGGGCAGGTGGGCCGGTAACGGTTTCACGATTCTCCTAAGCAGCAGCTCCTGAAGGTGTTCCGAAACTTAGCGTTTGTTTGCCAGGCGCAGATCGGCCAGCCGATCAAGCTGGTTCGCAATTGTAGTCCAGCTGCGGGTGAGGGCAAGCAGCGCGGTGCGAACACCGACGTGATCTTCGACCTTCGCTTCCTCCATATAGAGGTTGGACTGCCGCCTGCATTCCAATGCGGTTATCATTTTTGGCAACTCCACGAAGCGGATTCGTTGCAGGGAGCGGCCCTTGGTTGGGAGCGACGGCCGCCGTGATCGGTCGCTTTGGCGAATTGATTCTCTAGGGACTTTGGCGCGCATCCCTTGATTGGCGGGTAGTCTGCGCCGATCGAAGGCGGATAGCGATGCAAATCAAAATCCCGTCGCGGTTCAGGCTACCAGGAATCAAACAGGCAGTCTCGATCCTCCGCAGAATAAGAGTTCACGCGCTACGGTTCGGCCGCCCGTCTCGCGGCATGGCGTCGACGTGCTCAGTCCCTCGTGCGAGTTCGAGCCACTTTCGCGCCAATGCAAGCATTTCGTCACGCCGCTCCGGGCTCGGCGCGTCTCGTGCCAGCCCCTCGCACTTCGCAGCGAGTTTCGTACACTCCGCAGGACTCAGCATCGTTCGCCCTTCGCCGGTAGACGCGGCATATTGCATGCAAGGGGGCCGGACGGAATTGTCACTTGTAACGGTGGTGTCAGATCAAAATAAAGCGATCGCGCATCGCGAGGGCGACCGCCTGAGTTCGGCTCGCGGCGCCGAGCTTGCCCGCGGCCATCCGAGCATGCTCGTCAACAGTGCGCTTTGCGATATTGAGAATCTCGCCTACCTCCCAGGCGGATTTTCCCGCCGCGGCCCAGGTGAGCACCTCACGCTCGCGAGCGGTCAGGAAGGGGGCCGGACGAGGCGCAACGCGCAGGCTCGCCGTGCGATCGAACGCGTACAGCGCCATCAGGTGAATCGCGGCGCGGTTCTGCGGGGAGGGATCGGGAGCTCGGCCGCTCATGGACACACCAGCCGTGGTGCCACCCGGCCCCGGCATCGGGACCACGAGCGCGCATCCGAAGCCAAAGTCCCTGCGCATGTGCATCAGCTCCGCGGCGCGAGGCTCAGTCTCCGCATCGTAGCGAACCTCGGTCCACTCGAACGGCCTTACCGAGCGCCGCAAATGCCGGATGACGGGATCGAAGTGAAGATATCGTCCTTCATTGTAGATCTTGAACCACTCGGCCGGCCACTGCACGCCGGGCATGGCGTGTCGAAACGCTGCTTCGGAACTGGTAGTCCCATAAAGAGCAGCGTCTCGAAGCCGTAGTTACGGATGGAGCCATGCATCGCGTCTATCACGGCATTGACGTCGGTGAGCCGATCGAGCTTCTCGATGACGTCAAACGCATCCTTGGCGTAGCTAGGCTGTTCCATGATGACGCGCCATGTTGCAGGCCGGCGGCAGATGGGTGAGCGTTTCCCCGTCTTCGAGCGCTTCGCGATCCATGATCTCTACGGTACGCGTCCCGGACAGGCGAATAAGACCACGACGCTTGAGATCGGTGAGGGAACGGCTGACGGTTTCCACCGATACCGCCAGATAGTCCGCGATGTCGTAGCGCGACATTGGCAACGCGACCTGCGTGCTACCCGCGCGCGACAAACGCACCGTCATCTCGAGGATGAACGAGCCGACCTTTTCCAGCGCCGTGATCCGGCCGACGATGAGAAGTTGGGATTGCAGCCGGGAAAGCGCCTCGAACGCTGCCTGGCGGATTTCCCGCGAGACGCGCGGATCGGAATCCGCCAGCATCTCGGCGCGCCGCCGCGGGTAGCCCGCGACGACGGTTTGATCGGTCACCGCCTCAACCGCGAAGTCGTAGTCAGCGTCTGGGGTAAAGCCGAAGCAATCGCCCGGCAGCAATAGATCCACGATCTGTCGCCGGCCATCGAGCCTGATGACATAACGCCGCGCGGCGCCGGACCGCACGCAGTACCACATTTCGGCAGGGCGGCCTTGAGAGCAGATTTCCTGTCCGCGATGACAGGGCATTATCGTGGCGAGAAAATCCAGATTCTTGAATTTGCCAAGGGCACGGCCCCTTGCATGCGCCTGATGTGCAGGGCCTCCTGCATTCGCCTCATGCACTGGGCT
>Ga0114129_10014208_pt1 | contig 11344 bp, 2 predicted proteins | sample RhiMetdeltSRZDD1_FD_80071 | JGI IMG/M metagenome (GOLD analysis project Ga0114129, IMG submission 80071) | Populus rhizosphere microbial communities from Tennessee, USA - Rhizosphere MetaG P. deltoides SRZDD1 (version 2) (version 2) | ecosystem: Host-associated > Plants > Roots > Rhizosphere >... | reverse complement strand
CACCTGCACGGGTCGCCCGTCCCGCACGGCAAACCTGGTGCGCAGAACTTCGTGGCGTCGCACGATCTCGCCCAGACTCTGCTCGAGGGCCACGACATTGAGCTTCCCACGGATCCGCACCGCATGCGGGATGTTATAAGTCGCGCTCTCAGGCTCCAATTGTTGGATAAACCATAATCGCTGTTGGGCAAATGAGAGCGGTAATTCTCCGTCCCTGCTAACCGGAACCATTAGCGGAGCTTCCGAGTAACGATCCTCCCTTCGTTCTTTATCTACTGCTGCCTTTAATCCTGCGACCGTCGGGCTTTCAAACATGACCCTCAATGGCATGTCTACTTCCAGTAGGTCCCTGACTCGCGACGCCACTTGCGTTGCGAGCAACGAATGACCTCCAAGATCAAAGAAGTTCTCGTTGATGTCGACCCTCTCCAATCCCAGCACTTCACACCATATCCCCGAAAGTATTTCTTCTATGGGGCAACGCGGTCCTTCACTTTCTGTCCTATCACCTTCTTTCTCCGGCTCCGGGGGGGGTGGTAACGCCTTCCGGTCAAGCTTTCCGTTAAGTGTCAATGGTAAACCTGCCAGCAACACCAATGTCGAAGGAACCATATACTCAGGAAGCATCGCCAGTAAAAAGCTCCGCAGATCCGACCGGCTAAATGACATGTTCGTCTTCTTCTTCGCGCCATTTCTTTCTGCAGATCGTATTCGACGCTTCGAGTTTCCGCTGTTTCTCGCATACAATGCCCACCGATCCGTCCCCTCTAATTCACCATACTGTTCCACTTTAACTGTGAATCCCTTATCGGACAGCAATGACTGAATCTCCAGTATTCGCCCCTGCGTGGCCCGGCCTCTTCCGTCATGCACTTCCATAACGATCTGTCCAATCTTGCGCCAATCTTCTTCATCGATACCTCGAAGCACGTCCAACTCCGCTCGTTGGACATCCACCTTCAATAAATCAATCCATTCCACGCTTTCTTCTCTAATGACGTCCGAAAGACGTCTCAACCTGCATGACGAAGTTTTCCCTTCAAATCGTCCTGCTAATAACTCATCGGCTTTTTCTAGCAATACCTTAGCCTCATCGTCCCCATCGGCGTATTGGTTACGCAGCGTCTGTTTTATTACTTCTATTTCTTCAGCGGCATCGGCATACTCACTCAATCCTGACATCATTGAGTGCCGAGGATAGTATGTAAAGTCCGCATCGTGCTCACTTTCCGAGAGACCAATCTCATAAAGTTTAACCAATGCCTTACATTGCTTCGCATTTTTTTCAAGTTGTTGAAATATTTCTTTGATCGGCTCGAAGGCGTACACCACACTGTCAGGACACTGCTCTCCGATAAAGAGAGTGAACATTCCGATATTAGCGCCGACATCAAAGATACATCCTCCGGGTTCCAACTTTATGTTATTCCGCAAATAGACTTGCTCCTGGAAAATCTCCCGATAGAGATAATCGGTTTCATTCTTATTTTGCTGCGCGACGCGCATGCCATTCGGTAGAAGGTAGCCGTCAATCTCCGTCATTACTGTATAGCTCTGCGGCACTACATACGCTATTAATTGTTTATTTCCGGCACTATCCTCTCGTGTCGCTACCGCGCACTGCTTGACCCCGACGTATTTGTTTATGGCGGCTTCAATTTCCGCTGGTTCCACGCGATAGCCTCTCACTTTCACCTGCCCGTCCATTCTTCCCATGTATTCTAGTTCTCCATCCGCCCGCCATCGCACTCTATCCCCCGTACGATAGAGTCTTCCATCCGTCTCGCCATTCAATCCGTTTGGCACAAATCTCTCGGCCGTGTGGGCAGCGTCGTTAAGATATCCGCGCCCTACCCCTAATCCGCCGATATACAATTCGCCCGGCGTTCTCACAGGCGTCGGTCTCAGGCTCCCATCCAACACATAGGTTTTCACATTGCCCAACGGCCTACCGATCGGCACCATTCCCTCAGCCACGTCCTGCACAATATGCGTTACAGCTCCCACCGTGCACTCAGTCGGCCCATAGTGATTTAATACCTCACAAAATGGTGCCCACTCTCTAAGCTGTCTCACCTGTTGACGGCTGCATGCCTCTCCTCCAAGAACCACTCGCCTTCCAGGCAATCCTCGATGGTCCTTCATTAGGACCTCAAGATGTGTCGGAGTGATCTTTATGCTATCGATTTCTCTTTCACTCCGATACTTTTCCCACTTTTTCCAGTTTCGCCCGGTCTCTTCGTTTATCACATGCAGTTCGCCGCCCAGACACAATGACGGGAATAGCACTGTATTTCCCAGGTCAGCGGCGATTGTTGATATCCATGCCATCCGATCTCCAATCTCCAATCGCAGTCGCTCCCCTATCCCTTTTACATAGTTAACTAACTGCCGATGTTCGATTCCGACGCCCTTCGGTTTACCGGTCGACCCTGATGTGTAGATCACATAGGCAAGGTTGCGTTCCGAAGCGCCCGAATATGGATTCGAATAATTTTCCTCAGGCGATATGATTTCTTCAACATCCAAGGTGACGACCTGCGCCCAGGTGGCGGGCAACCGTCCCCGTAATCTTTCCTCCGTCAATATCACTACCGCCTGCGAGTCTTCTAACATTTGTGACAGACGAGCAGGTGGATAATTGATATCCAGCGGAACATATGCTCCCCCAGCCTTAAGGACTGCCAATAGTCCGACAACTGTATTTAGACTACGTTCCAAAAACAGAGCAATTCGCACCTCCGGTCCGACTCCGAGATTTTGCAACGATCGTGCAGAACGGTTGGCTCTTCGATTCAATTCGGAGTAACTGAGTGTCTGCTCCTCATAAACAATGGCGATCGCATCGGGAAGACGTTCTGCCTGTGTCTCAAAAAGCTCATGCACACATCCGGCAACGGCATAATCCGACTCAGTTAGATTCCAATCAACGACTATTCGCGCCCACTCCTCTTCACTCAGAAGTGGGAGATCCATTACTCCGATAGACTCTTTCTTAGACATGCACTGATTCCTTATTGAGTAGCACTGAAAGAAGATCGCACGACGATCGACATTCGCTCGCTCGATCAAACGTTGCTCGACGATCTGCCCACATCAAATTCGTGGCGCGCTTTCTCTTGGCGTTCTATGCAGTTCGGATCAAATTCCAGATGCGCTTATGCAAAAACACGCTAATTCGCGATTGGCGCGGGCGGCGTGCGCAAGCCTGGCGGTTGTTCTGCCGGACGCGTATCAATTGCCCGTCGGTCATCCCTGATATGAATTCGGGCCTTGGATTCATCTTGGAGGGGCCAAAAATTATCCGAATAACTTACAGATACGATCTATTGCTTGGCCTGATAAAGCATCCTCTTTCCGGACCTTTACAGCTGGACGGACCTTTATCATGGCCTTACCTGCGCTTCTTCTTCTCCGCCCACCACAGGTAATATGGAGCAACACTACGGCACCTCTTTCTATCCGGCCGAAGGTAACAGCCTTTAACAAGCTTGCCACCGAAACGGCGGCCGCGGGGTCTATATCGATTCCCTCACACTCTTCGAAGAGCCGGCCGGCGTACTCTGCTTCCACGTTGTCAACCGCGATCATATCTCCATTGCTTTCGTTGAGTACATCATAGACTCCTCCTCTTACTGCGTACGGAGGTAGGCGGTTAGACAACACGTTGGCGGCAATTTGTCGAATCTGTTTTTTGTAGTCTTCGTCGTCCGAATTCAACAGCACATTACTCTTGGACTTCCAGGATATATAGAGTGGGGCGAACGGCAGATTTTGACTTAGCATCAATCTGGGAAGTCTTTCTCCATACCTACCGCCTTCGAGCACCCTCTTTGCCGCCTCGTGAGCAGCAATCCCTCCCGTGCCACTGCCTACCGCCTGAAAGTAATAATCTGGCAAGCGGCCAATCGCCTCCACCCCGCTGAATATTACAGTGCCAATCCCATCACGCCTCCCAACGTTTTTTACGCCGCCTTCAGGATAGAATTTCGGCAATTTCGAGATTCGATCTGCAAGAGTAATCGCATCGTGGTAATCCGCATGCCCCGTTATTACTACTACTCTTACCAGGGGATCAATCGCCACGTCAAATTGAAGCCTCTCGAGCCCGCTCTCAGGTAAAATGATGAGGCAACCAACCTTGCTTTCCGAGCATGCCCGAGCAAAGGCAGCAGCTGTATTACCGGCTGACGCTATCACCGGAATATTTACACATTCCAGCGGGATACGGGAGAGGACAACGCAGGCTTCCAGTTCTTTAAAGGTGGTTGTTTGTAACCCGGCTCCTCTCTCGGGCCAATAACCGCTGAACGCTATCCACAAGTTTCGGAGCCCTGTAATTTCTCTTAGCTTATCACTGCGATAGATTACCGTGCTTCCCTCATTGAATACCCCCCGCGCGGCCGGCAGCCAACCATGGTAGCGAGATATGCCAACTTTGCCTTTCTCAGGACGGAATGACTTCTCTCGATACTCTGTAATCAGTAGAGCGGGGTCGTGAGATCGCGCGCATTGAAGTAAGAAGCCGTCGTCGGTATAAATCTCCCCACAGGATTGACATCTTAGTTTATAGTGCGACGCGCTAACCGAAGGTGTCATCTGGGCAATAATGTTTCTGTCTGGCATGGTTGATATCCGACAGTTCCCGCTGAACCCCTCGTGAGTGGCGGGTAGGTCGCCAGCGATTTGCCTTCTACCGGTACTATTCTAACGCCACCTTCCGAATTGATCGTGACGTAAGGTAGGCCGCCGACGAGCTGCCTTCTCAGGCACTTTTTCAACAGCCCCCTTCCGAGCGATGCGTGACTCTTTCGATGTCACATCGCTCTCCAGTTGACAACATTCCACTCGGTTCAGGTTTTGTGCATCTCGCACCCTTTCCCTTTAAAAATGTTGTCCACCTGTCTGCCTTCACCATGTAGTGGACTCTCTCCACCGCCGATTACTACGCAGACTCCGTGACCGTGGGCCTCGCGACCTTTAGGTCATCCCGCGCTCCGGTGGCATCAGACGTATCGAGCACGACGTAGGCGCCACATTCATCTCCTTAAACCGGATCGCTTCCGGTCGCCCATCAAGCAGAAGTTACTCTGCCGAGAAACGGTACGGCAGGCTCTTGATGGCACGGCACATAGACGTTGTTGCCGTGAGTGTGACATTGCACCGCTGGAGATTGTGATTCAGGCAATCCAGCTTTCACCATATCATGCGGGACTCGCAGCACCACACCATAAACGCCTTCCGGTGTTTACTACTTTTCCAACATGCTCTCGTCTCCTCCAGTTTTCACCTTCAGGTAAGTCGGATGTCCCAGACGCCTTCTTCTGAACGTCTCCCTGTTGCACGGAGGATCTGATGCCGCGTCTCGCGGCGTACCGTTTCCGCATCAATCAGCTCTCCAGTGACCTACTCCGGTTTTTCTCGGATGATGATCAAGGTTGTTTCGGCTCTCCGCATCTCGCGTACCTTACAGCTCTTGTTCATCAGGTCACCTATTCCACTTTGCCATGTAAACGGTTCTCCCGTTTTCCCTGGTGGGGCGTTACTCCCACGACTACTATTGGAACTCCGTCACCATAGAACTCGCGTCCCTTAGGCGATCCCATGTTCCGTCACCAAACAACATTCTAGAGCGACTTAGGCTCCCCATTCATCCCCTTCAATGAGATCGCTTCTCATCGCCCATCGAACAAGACTTACCACGAACCGAAAGATTATCCATGGCTTTCAATGGCGCCGGTATATAGACGTGTTCCCGACGAGAGTTGAGATTGCCCCGCTGGGGATTGGGATTCAGGCAATCTAGCTTTAGCCATATCGCTCAGGTGTTGCGAGACCAGACCGTACACGCCTTCCGATCTTTCTCGCTTTACAAACAGGCTCTTGTACCCTCTGGCTTTCGCCTTCAGGTAAGTCGTTCACCTTGGAGTCATCTGTCTTGATCTCCAGCCAGCTTAACTGGCAATTGTTTTAGCGCGTGACATGGCGCACCTTTCGATCTCAAGTCGGCTTTCGAACGATCTGTACCATAGAACCGCGCCCGGAGAAGCGTTCACGGCGAATTTCCTCGTGACGCTTTTTTTGGCAGACAACAATTCTGTCTGCCACGTTCACGGATGATAATCAGATCGGAAGAACAGATAGTGGTTATTTGTGTCGCAAGGCAACCATCGGGTCGATACTCGCAGCGATACGGGCAGGAAGATAACTAGCAGCTAATGATACAACTACTAATAATGTTGAAATCAATACATAGGCAGTAGGGTCATAAGGGCTCAGCCCAAACAGCAGCGATGCAAGCACCTGCGAAACGGCCGCTCCAGCCACAATACCCAAAACTATGCCAATTGAGACTAAATGCATACTCTGGCGCAGAATCAGCCATATTACTTGCCGGCGTGTTGCCCCCAGAGCAATGCGAAGTCCGATTTCGCATGTCCGCAGGTTAACCATGTAATATATTATCCCAAACAGTCCCACGACAGACAGCGACAGCGCCAGCAAACCAAGGCCGGTTAAAAACCGTGACCCTACACGAGCCCAAATAATACTCTCTTTTTGCGTTAAACACTCGGACATAGCGCGTAGATCAACAGCCAAGGTTGGATCAAACGATCGAAATCCTGCCAGTCCCAAAGGCTTAAAATCCTTGGCGTCACCGATCGTTCGTATCAAAAGAAGGGATCCGAAAACGTCATCCGCAATCCCTGCTTGGCGGGGCGAAAGTGGCCTATATATAAAAACAGGATCTATCTCTCCTGTTCGAAGGTTTCGTATATCTTGCACTACGCCAATGACCTGAGAGGGGAAGGATGCCTTGTCTTTCAACCGCAATGTCCTGCCGACCGGTTCTTGACCAGGCCATAAATTCCTTGCAGTGGATTCGGTTACCATTACCACTCCCGCCCCGTCGCGGACCTCCGCTAATGTAAATCCTCGCCCTCGAGTGATAGGAACACCTATAGTTTCAAAGTAGTTATTCGTGATCTTATTGACTGAAGCCCGTATGGCCCGATCCTTTGTCGCCCCATCGGATTCCTGCAAGAAGAGTGTGGTCGTACCCATATTATCGATCGGCAAATGAACCGTCTCGCTGACCGATTGGACGCCGGGGATTATTCCTAACCGGTCTCTCAATTCTTGGCGGAATTGAAACTCACGCATGGGATTGTAATGACGCGCATCGAGGTTGAAACGCGCGACCAGCACGCTATTTGTATTAAACCCTAGCTTATCTTCTCGAACCCGATTGACCCCGCGAAGTATTTGCCCAGCCCCGATTAGCAACGCCAAGCAAAGCGCTATTTGCAAAATCACAAGAGCGTTAGGTAGCCGCAAATCAGAGCTTCTATTCCCGAATGAGTATATTTCGTCCTTGAGCGTTATTGCCAAGTCCGTCCGTGACATGCGGAGAATGGGAGCGAGGCTGAATGTAAAGCCGGCGATCAGCGTAGTCACAAACATGTAGATTAAGACGCGCTTGTCCGGGTTGAGAATGGAAATAAAATGCCCAGCCTCCTGAGTCCAACCCAAAGAAGAAAGTATTGCCGTTGCCAGAAACGCTTTTAACCCCCACCACGCAAATAAAAGGCCAACACCCCCACTCAAGCTGGCTAATAATAAGCTCTCAGCCAACGTTTGCTGGATTAACCGGAAAGGGCCCGCGCCCAGGCAAAGGCGTAATCCGAATTCCTTCTTCCTCGCCGCAGAGCGCGCAAGAAGTAAGTTGGCTATATTGGCGCAGGCGATTAGCAGTATGATTATGGCTGCCGCTACGGCGAAAATTACAACCCCCCAAGTCTCAGGTGTCAACACGCCGGTTAAGACGAGCGGTCTCACTTGTGCCTTAATTCTTAAGGCCCTTTCTGGGCGGGTTCTAGCCAACTGCGTTAATAGCAATTCCGTTTCTGTAATAACTTCTTCTTGAGTAATCTCCGGTTTGAGGCGACCGTTCAAGGATAATCTCAGCCAATTATCACTGTCCGGACCAAAATAATCTATGTTTTTAACATCCCGGGGCTGCATCTCACTTATCATCGTAATCGGAAGCCAGACATCTGGAGGAACCGGTCCCTTTTCAAGTCCGAAACCAACGAATTCATGGGTAGTTACCCCTATGATGACGAAGCTTATGCCGTTCAACCAGATTGTCCGACCAAGAACGTTTGTGTCTGCCCGGAAATGTTTTTGCCAGAAGTGATGGCTTATAATGACGATTGGATCCTTCCCCATGATGACTCCCTCTCCGTCCGAGAATGTGCGGCCTAAAAGCGGCCTGACTCCGAGAACAGAGAAGAAGTTGTTGGAAACGAATTTTGCAGTAACCGGCTGCAGTTTGTCCGAAGTGGATGGGGCTCCAAGTGTCAGTTCCATTTGAACTAGACTCGCAGTCAGGCCGGAGAAAACATTTGTGTGATCACGGAGGTAAAGGTATGTAGTGAAGGAAGGGTCATGACCCAATCTAAGTCTGACCATCCTATCCGGGTCTTTGACCGGCAGCGGATAGAAATATAAACGGTCCAAGAGTGTAAAAATAGCAATATTAATCCCGATACCTAACCCAACCGTGAGCACCACCATAGTAGTGAAAGTGCGCTGTCGAACGAGTGTGGTGGCGGAGTATCGCAGGTCCAGGAGGGTTGTTCTGATCCATCTAAATTCCAACATCTTTTTTGCCTCCGTATACTGGATTTTCATGTCTGAGCTACCCGACCCTCTTCAATAAAAATTAGCTTGCTCGCATCCCGTATGTGACCATCATCTCTAACACTCGCTGCAAGCGCCCTAGCAGTTCTGCGATAGTCTCTCGCTCGTACAAGTCCTTGGCGTACAGTAACGATCCATTGACTTGCCCATCCTTTTCATTAAGAAATATAGTCATGTCGAAATCGACAATATCCTCGTCGATTGTCTTGCTTTCGGTAATAATATTTGAGCTGAAGGATGGCATCTCTGGAATATTTTGAAAAGCCACCATCACCGGTGTAAATATTTGATTGCTGAGGTTACGCTCCGGCTGCAGTTCCTCCACCAACAATTGGTACGGCAGGTCTTGATGCTCATACGCGCCTAGAGCTGTTTCTCGCACCCGTCCTAACAATTCTTGCACTGTGGGGTTTCCCGAAAGATCAGTCCGCAAGATTAATCGGTTTACGAAAAATCCAATCAGTCCCTGGGTTTCTTCCAAGTTGCGTCCCGCAATTACAGTGCCAATAGCGATGTCTTCCTGCCCGGTGAAATTTGCAAACAATAATTTCAATCCCGCGATAAGGGTCATGAACAGAGTTACTTCCGCCTTCCGACTTAAAGCCTTCAGGTTTTGGGTCAGCTCTTTTGAGAGTGCAAAGCTCAACCTTGCCCCACTGTTATTAAAAACAACCGGTCGCGGCCGATCTGTCGGTAGCTCCAACACTTGTACTCCTGTAAGTTTATCTTTCCAATAATCCAATTGTTCTTGCAGTATCTCCCCTTGTAGCCGCTGTCTTTGCCATACTGCAAAGTCTGCATATTGCACTGGCAGTTCGGGCAAAGTTGATGGGGTTCCCATTCGATAGATGTCATAAAGGACATTGAATTCTCTCACTAACACAGAAGTGGACCAGCCGTCACTCGCTACATGATGCATACACCATATCAAGATGTGGTCTTGCGATCCTAGCCGAACTAAAGCCGCCCGCCATACGGGCTGGTGCGCTAAATCAAAGGGGCGGCGCGAATATTGGCCTTTGATCGACAATGTATGAGGTCCCTTTTCTACTCCCCCCATGTCACTCACATCCCAAAAGCACACGTTAATATCGCCCGGATCATCAATAATCTGTATAGGATGTCCTCCCTGCGACACAAATCTCGTCCGCAGCACTTCATGTCGACGCACCACTTCATGCAAGGTTTGGCATAAGGCGGCAATATTGAGTTCTCCACCTATCCGGACCGAGCATGGGATATTATAGGCTATATTCTCAGGCTCCAATTGATGAACGAACCACAATCGTTGCTGGGCGTATGAGAGTGGAAGATCGCCGCCGCGGCTTACGGACCGAATCAACGGCGTTTCCGAGCAATGATTTGCCCTTCGAGCTCTCCCCACCGCGTCCGCGAGTCCAGTTATCGTTGGTTTCTCGAACATGATTCTCAGCGGTAATTCTACTCTCATCGCTTTCTTTAACCGGGACATCACCTGCGTAGCCAATAGCGAATGGCCTCCCAGTTCGAAGAAATTCTCCCCAACTCCCACCTGCTCCAATTTCAAAACATCGCACCAGATCCCCTCGAGGATCTCCTCAATTGCACTCCGCGGTCTTTCTTCCCCACGACGTTCATTCGATATCTCCGGATCAGGCAACGTTTTCCGATCGATTTTCCCGTTAGCCGTCAATGGTATCTTTTCTAGGATCACCAGATTGGCCGGGATCATGTATCTCGGCAATTTTGCCTCCAGACCCACTCGCAATTCTTCCGCGCTTACTTTCTCTCGCGTCGTCACATACGCGATCAATCGATTGTCACCTTCGGCATCTTTGCGGGTGATGACTATCGAATCCTTAATCCTACCATCCTGTTTCAGGACCGCCTCGATCTCTCCTGTCTCTATTCGATACCCTCGCACTTTTACCTGCCGATCGATCCTCCCGAGAAACTCTATCTCCCCGTCCGATCGGTACCGCGCCAGATCACCGGTCCGGTAGAGCAAACTCCCCTCCTCGCTCGCATAGGGGTGCGGAACAAACCGCTCCGCCGTCTGCTCCGGCCTATTGAGATAACCCCGCGCCAATCCTTCCCCTCCAAGACACAACTCTCCTTCCACTCCTAACGGCAGCAGCTCTAAGTCCCTTCCCAAGATATATCCGCTGACGTTCGTTATAGTTCGGCCTATGGCCGTTGTCCCTCTTGCGCACGTTGCCCAGACCGTTGTCTCAGTCGGGCCGTAGGCGTTGAATAGGCGGTCACCCCATCTCTCTACCAACTCCGCCGGGCACTCCTCTCCAGCCGAAATGATCGTTCGCAACCCTGACAACTTTTCTGGCCGGATCCCTTTGAGTACCGATGGCGGCAGGGTGACATTCGTGATCCCGTAATCCTGAATAAACTCATATAATTGATCCCCCAGTGGCAAAGCTTCCTGATCGAGCAACACCAGGGTCGCCCCGTTCGACAAAGCCATGACAATCTCAAATATCGACGCGTCGAAGCTCAGTGAGGCGAACTGTAACACCCGGTCTCCGCTTGTCACCCCGAAAGTCTGTAATTGACTTTTTTGTAGATTCGCCAATCCTCGATGGGTTACCTGAACGCCCTTCGGTTGTCCTGTCGAACCTGAGGTATAGATCATGTAGGCCAGGTT
>Ga0114129_10014207_pt1 | contig 11344 bp, 13 predicted proteins | sample RhiMetdeltSRZDD1_FD_80071 | JGI IMG/M metagenome (GOLD analysis project Ga0114129, IMG submission 80071) | Populus rhizosphere microbial communities from Tennessee, USA - Rhizosphere MetaG P. deltoides SRZDD1 (version 2) (version 2) | ecosystem: Host-associated > Plants > Roots > Rhizosphere >... | reverse complement strand
GAGGTCCAGCACTGGACCATGGAAATGGGCAGCATTCCGTCATCTCAGCTCATCGGCTGGACCAGGACTACGCTGAAGCCAGGCGACGTGGTCACTCTTTACGTGTGGCAGGCCAAGACAAAGGCCCCCGTTGGGCGGTTCAATAAGGTGGTTTTAGCCGACGGCACAACCATGAGGGACACACAAACTGGCGCCGATGACGGAGGGCGGGCCGATACGGACGTAGGCAGGTAGACTCCTCGAGCGACCAAAACGCGAGACTCACTAACGGAGGGACGATATGAAGATCCGGCTTGTGTGGTTTGTGTGCCTTTCAGCGGCGATCCTCACTCGCGCAGTTTACGGTCAAGAGTTGACGGCTGTCGATTTCAAATCGGACAGGCCCACTCCTCGAATGGCGGATGGTCATCCGGATTTCAGCGGTTACTGGAAAGGTACGCGCGACACTCGTCCCGTTGGAAACATCGGTAAGGATCTTCCAGGATTAAAGCTGCCGCTAACGCCGGCAGGTGAAGCGGCATTACAACACAATCTGAATGCGACCATCGACCCGGAGAGCCTGTGCATCATCGGTGGAATTCCCCGGCACAATGCCAGCGGTTTACCTTTTGAAATCCTGCAAGGAAATAAAAAGATCGTATTCCTCTACTGGTATAGCTATCACCGGCTGATCCCGATCGATCCGAACCGCAAGCACGCGCGTGAGATCGATCCGTCTTTCTTTGGAGAGGAGATTGGTCACTGGGAAGGCGATAGCCTGGTCATCGATTCGCTCGGATTCAAAGATGAAAGGGTTTGGATCGATGAAAACGCGAATCCTCACAGCGACGCGTTACACGTCATCGAGCGCTGGACGCGTCCCGATGCCGATCACATCCACGTCGAAACGCTCATCGAAGATCCGAAATTCTATTCCAGGCCGTTCACATATTCGCGAACATGGGTGCTAGGCAAACCCGACGAAGAGATTGCAGAATTCTCATGCAGCGAAAACAATGTCGACAAGGATCATCTCGGTTTTGGGCCAGGACCTATTCGTCCCGACGGCAGCCGTGGATTTCTGGATCCGGCGCCGGTTCGACCGCCGGTCGAGCCGAAATAGCCAACCCGTGCTCTTCCCTGCGATCCGAATCGGATAGGAGCCTCTCCGATCAGATAGAACTTTGCCTTCATGGGAACGGTCATCCGACCCGCTAGATTCCATCGCAAACTCAAGTCCTTCCAGAAACTAAAACGTTTTCTACATTTCCGGAACGATGATTGCTTTGCGTTACGCAACGCGATGGGAAACCTATGGAACTCAAAATAACAAGTGTTGTATCGCAAGCTGTCATGCCGGACCTATCGAGCAGGTTGTGTCTCCTGGATCGGTCTCTTCACGAGAGAATCAACTCACTTCTAGCTGAAGGCCTGCGCGATTTCACTCTGGATCTCGCCGATGTTTCTTATATTGATAGCCTCGGTCTCGCGCAGTTAGTAGCCATCTGGGCTTCGATTCAAAATCGAAGCGGCCATATCAGACTTTCGCGGCCGAACGAGCGTGTTCGGAAGTTGCTGCACAGCACGAAGCTGGATACGATCTTTGAAATTCAGTGAATGAATCCGCTAAGGTGTAATGCCGAGCAAGTCATCGCCACTGCACTTGTCGATAGCCGACAGGCTTTGCAAAGTCGGATTTCAACGCGGTTATACCGAAGGGTGTCATTCCTAAGACGAACGATCCTTCGCGCGGATCCGCGAAATAGAACATCGCGTAGCCGGCAGGGTAGAACACCAGATCGCCGGTTCGGGGCTGGGTGGTTGGCGGCAGTTTGTCATACAGGCTGCGACTGGCTTCTGACAGCGATTCGCCGGGCGGCAGTTCGATTCCCGAGGCACGCTTTTGCTTCAATATATACATGGCGAAACTGGGAGAATCGAAACCTTCCTGGAGAGATTGCCCGCCAAGCTTCCATTTGATACGCCGCTGGCGGAGATCGAGAAGGTCCAGCATCAGGCTTTCGCTACCCGGGAAATGGCTGGCCAATTCTTTGGCGTTCGCAGAATCGATAGTGCGCACGGCTCGGCTCAGGTTCACAGCTTCGGAGAGTGCCTTTTGCGCCTCGGCCAGTTGAGCCTGCAACTCAGTCACCTGGTTTTTGTAGTTTTCGGTGTCCCCTTGCAGCGATTGTGACTGGGTTTTGTAGGTCTCTGCATTTTTCTTCAAGGTGTCAATCTGAGTGGTGTAAGTCGTCGCCTCGGTTTTCAGGGCGTCCACCTGCTTTTGGGCGTCTCCCACACTTGAGGCCGTGTAACCGAGCAGGACCACGGTGAGGGCCACAGGCAGGAACGAATACAATACGGCGCGGCTCCTCGCAGCCTTCTCTCGGCGTTCGATGCGCTCGAGCAGGGCGGGAAGTTGGTCGCCAGGCGTTAACGAAGTCGAAAGAACTTTCATCCTCTAGCCTCCGAGAACCTTTGCGAAATACTGCTCGAAATACTGATCGAGCTTTCCGTCCGGACTCAGACCGCCCACTTGCTGATGCTGGTAGCTATGAAGCAAGGAACGCATGGCAACGATCTTGTCACGGCGACTGAAGAAAATGGGGATGAAGCCGCTGGCGGCGACCACTGCCCCGCCCAACGTCTGGCCGGTTTTCAAGGTTTCCGCAAGAATCAGGCCAGGATTCACGAAACTCAGAATGACCAACGTGATTCCCACGACGAAGAGCATCGCAGCGAGCGCTGTTTGCAAACGCAGACTAATTTGCTGCCTAGTAATGGCCCTCTTTAAGAACTCTATTTTGGCGGTCATGTCCATTAAAGCTCCCACAAATTGGCGCGAGTATACTCTCGTGGACATTCGCTCGCGCGAGCGCTTTTTTTAAGTTTTTGAGTTTGTCGGATCGACGGGCAGTACCCAGGTGCTACGCAGAATTTTCAAGAAGAATTAGCCACGGATTAACGGATTCAATCCGTGGCTAGATTTCAGTTGTGGGTGGGAGCCGGGGCGGGTTTGTTGAACTTTGCCGCATCGACGGCGACATTCGCCTGCACCTGACTGAGATCGAAGTGGGCTTGACCATCCGTCCAGGTCGACGTCCACTTTGATGGAATCTTTACTCCGGAAACATCCTTGTATTGCTCAACGTCGATCTGAGTCGGTACTCGCCCGATGACCGTATCGGCATAGTACAACGCTCGTTTCAGGAGACCCGACTCCGCGTTGAAGAACAACTTGATTGGGGTCTTAGCGGGAGTCACTCCCTGGACCAGCACGACATCGTCATCATCGATGGTTGCTGCTCCGGTCTTCCATCCCGTAAAGCTCTTTTGAATGGCGGCCGGAAAGAAGAGAATCGCTTCTGTCTTGGCTGCGTCCAGATTTCCGCCGGTCAACGGCAGCAACGGTAGCGGTTTGTCCGGTGAAGCAATCCAGCCCATCGCGCCATCAAACGTGCGGACACTGTCTTCGATCTTTCCTTCGATATTCATATGGACGACTGTTGTGCGTTGCGCCGGAGCTTTGGCATAAATCTCCACGCCGACCTTCACATGGTCCGTATCCCAGCCGTCGTATTGTCCTTTGCCGGTAATGCTCGTGAGCGCGTTCACACGCGCGGCGCCGCCAGCCGCCTGGATGTATTTGGCAAAAACCTGGTCCGGCGTTGGTGCGTTGGGAGCTTGCCTGATGACCTCGACTTCGTTTGCGTCTTCGGGAGGAGCGCTGTATTGAATGGTCAGGTTCGGCACGCCTTTCGCAGGGCCCACTTCACCGCGGTGGCAAGTCCAGCATGTGACCACGGGCCTGCCTCCGAAATTCGTTTTATTGAGGGTATTGACCATGAGGACCATCCGCCGCGCGGTGCGTTTGATGTCAGTATCTTCGGCAAATTTTGCCAGGCTCTGTACGCTTTCGGGGACGTGACAGTCGATGCAGTTCAAGCTGACGGCGGCTGCGAACATTCCCATCGTACTCATGAATTCATCCACGGGAATTCCCTTAAGGACCGTAACGTTTTTGAAGACTTCTTCTGCCATCTGCGGCTTGGGCTCTTGAGCTGCTTGACCGGTCATCAGTCCAGTGGCCAGGCATCCAACTAATATTCCAGTGGCGCTCAGGATCGTTCGCCTCGATCCAAATCTCATGGTCTCTCCTTTTGTTGATGGCGGGCAGTATACGCTTGGAGGGATTTCTTAGGCAATGTATCCACCTCAACATGAATGGACTTAACCGATTTTCGACTGCCTTGACATATGGGTCAAGCAGACATATTCTTCCTCGCAGATTAACCCACGAGGACAGGTCAAATTAGGAGGCTGTAATGAAGAGAAAGCTGTTGGTTGCTTTGGGCGTCGCAGGCATTTTCGTCATGTCAATGTCCGTATTCGCTCACCATGGGACGCAGGTTTCTTACGACATGAATAAGGCTATCGATGTAAAGGGTGTCGTTACGGAATTCAAGTGGCTGAACCCCCATTCGCAATTGTATTTCGACGTGAAAGACAAAGACGGCAAGGTCGTGACCTGGGGTGCGGAAATGCGCGCGCCGGGCAACCTGGTTGCTGAAGGCTACACTCGCAAGGAACTGTTGGAAAAACTGAAACCTGGAACGGAAGTGACCGTGACCGGTAATCCGTCGAAGTCTGGCGCTCCTGTTCTCGTTTTCATCAAGCTGAAGACGGCCGATGGCTACTGCTTGTGCAACAATGGCGGCGGCGGCGCGATCCCGAAGGAAGGCGTTGACGAGAACCTGAAATACTCGGGAACGCCACCAGCAAAGTAGTTTCATCCGAAGGAGATCCAGAAAATGCGAAATCGGTTTATGAGCAATGCGCTCGTTGTTGCGGCGTTGTGCGGATTCGCCTCTGTCGCCCTCGCTCAGGAGCCACTTCCTCCGCCGAGTACTCAGGGAACCCGATCGCCGGCAGCCAGGACAGCAGAAGCAGAAGCACGAAAGAACATGCCTGCGACGTACGACAAACACGACCTCAATGGAGTTTGGTACGGGCGCAACAGTATTCTCATGGGCAATAAGGTTCCACCAATGACACCGGCTGCGAAAAAGGCATTTGACAAAAATCTTCCGTACAATGGGCCGCGCGGAGTACCTGGGGCGTTTTCAACCGATCCGCTGGGTATGTGCGATCCGTTGGGTTATCCGCGCAACATGTACGTCAACGGCAGGGCTTTCGAGTTCATTCAAACTCCGCGGAAAATCCTGCAGTCATTTGACTGGACCCACAACTATCGCGAGATCTGGACGAACAATATCACGCTTCCGGAAGATCCCGATCCGAGATGGTACGGATGGGCTGTCGGCAAATGGGAGGGAGATACTCTGGTCATCACTTCCAAGGGGTATAACGCGAAAACCTGGCTCGACAACGCAGGCGATCCGCATACCGAAAACATGACGATGGAAGAACGCTGGACGCGTACGGCTTATGACACGTTAGAGCTCACCATGAAGATCAATGATCCGGAGTTCTACACGGCTCCCTGGGTAAGCGCAAAGCCGCAGGTCTTCAAGCTGCAGCTGCCGATCGATCGCAGCATCATCGGAGAGGAATTCTGCGTACCTTCGGAAGAGGAAAACTTCAACCAGAACATCCGAAATCTGGCGGGTGCGGGCAAGAAAGTACTCGATCCGAAATAACTAGCCTCTATACATCCTCCCCTCGCCAAACCGGCGAGGGGAGTATCTCCAAGCCGCCAGCTGTTACGTTCGGTGCGCCCGCATAAAAGAGCGTATCTGACGCACCGCGAGGGGAATCCGTTCCTTAGGCTCTTTCCAGGGGAACATGCTCATTTCGGCCTTGGGTGCGAGCATCGCAGACTCTATCGCCACGTTCAACGAATGCGCGTCGGTATCGTCGGGCAGAATCAGCACAGGCGTCTGGCAATTACGCACGAAATCGCGCGTGGCGGTGAAGACAAAGTCGTTGTTATTGCGATACGCCTTGGTCAGAAATTTATCGACCATCTCCACGGTGATGTCAGGCCGACGCTTGACCAATTCCGCACCCCAGGCGACCTTTTGGTTGTCATAGACAACTGTTGGCTTCTCGGGCCGGAACCCGACGGGCTGCGCCACCACCGCCGCCACAATACGGTCGGGGGCTCGCTTCAACAGGGCCCAAATGAGAGGTCCGCCAATACAGAAGCCCATCACCATGAACTTATTGACGCCCAGGTGATCCAGCACGCCGAGGTAGTCATCCGTATAGGCATCCCACGGCCGGTCGATCTCGAGCGGGCCACTGGACTGCCCGCCAATGGCGTTGCGCAGATCGGCCGCGATGCAGCGGTAGTCCCCCTTGAACTCCGCGATCGGGTTAAAGGGCATGTTGGGTAACGCAGACATCAGCGAGTTGTGTCCCCCGCCGGGAATGAGCAACAGCGGGAAGCCGGAACCGGTCTCCTCATAGCGGATGCGTACGGGACCTTTTTCGTAAAAAGTCCCGGCAGCGTCTCCACCACTTCTGGGTCGTTGCGCGAACACCCCTGTTGCGCTGGCCGCCATCGCAACAGCGCCCGTGATCAGAAGGTCGCGTCTAGTCTGATCCATTTGTTCCTCCTTTGATTGAGTACAGTCGCGTCGAGAACGTGGGAATAACCACCGCAGCGGGTCCGAGTATAGTCGACAGAAAGACGCCCTGACAGATATTTCCAAGGAATGCCGAACCGGCGGTCGTCAAATACCGAAACATGAGGTAGTGGGGTCTTTTGGAAGGAATTGAGTGACGGAGACCGAATTCTGAACTTCAAATTCAAACCGAATTCGGTCTCCGTCACTCAATTCTTTCCAAAAGACCCCACTACCGAAACATGAGTATTGTTCTTCGAGATCGGGTCACGGAAGTGATGTATAAAGACCTCGCCAAAACAAATAGGAGCGAATTGCGCATGAGAATCGTCGCTGTTGTCAGGGCATCCATGACAATAGTTTTCCTTTCCTTGTCTTTGCATGGAGCCGCTGTTTTGCAACAGCCGTCTCCGGAGGGAGGCGGACAGCGTGGGGAAGTCAGGGGCGAACGCGGCGGACCACCGCGGGGAGGTGGTCTCGCCAACAAGGTTCCGGATCTGCCCGCAGGCGCGTTCACGGCGAGTTCTACCGTTGCGCGAACAAATCTCCGTCACGAATGGGTCGATATTCCGCTCGGAAACATTAAGGTTCACACCTGGATTGAGTATCCAAACAATATCGATAAAGCACCCATCGTTATTGTGATGCAACACGCGGCAGGACTCGATGACTGGATGCGCGCGCTGGCCGATCAACTCGCGCTCCAGGGATTCATTGCCATCGCGCCCGATATCCTCTCGGGCATGGCACCCAACAACGGGAATTTCGACAGCTTTCGTTTTCCCGATGATGCTATTAAAGCAATGTCCCGCGTTAAGTTCGAAGAAGCTGTTCGCCGTTACAAAGTGGCATGGGACTACGGAATAAAGCTGCCACAGGCGAGCGGAAAAGGTGGCGTGCTTGGCATCGGAATCGGAGGTTCAGCAGTGTTTGAATTCGCCGCCCAAGTACCGGAAGTCAATGCAGCGGTCGTATTCTACGGTAGCGCACCTGCTGAAGCAGTGCTGGCCCGGATAAAAGCGCCGGTGCTTGGCCTCTACGGCGATCAGGATCTCGTCACGACACCGACCGTCGAAACAACCGCAAGCGCAATGAAGAGACTCGGCAAGACATTTGAACCGCATATTTACCCCGGCGCTACTCAGGAATTCATGCGATCTCAAGCAGAAGGCCAAAACGGCGCGGCTACGGCGGCAGCGTGGCCTGTGGCCATAGCATTTCTTCAGATGCATTTGAAGTGAGGAGACCACAACATGAAAGGTTGGCAATTCGCGATTATCATCATGGCCATTTCAGTTTCCGCTCGCGCTTCCTCGCTGGACACGTCCCATGGACTTCCGTCAGAAAGCACCGCCAAGACCGTCCTGAACTCCACTCCGCGCCATCGCGAATGGGTGAGCGTGGGCGTCGGTTCGGACGCAATCCTCGCATTTGTTGTCTATCCCGAGCGTGCCGACAAAGCGCCCGTCATTGTGGTTACTGAAAAGAACAATGGTGCAACCACCTGGATACGAGCAGTGAGCGACCAGGTCGCAGCCGAAGGTTTCATCGCAGTCGTTCCAGAACTGCTGACAGGTCTGGGCCCGGGTGGTGGAGACGCGGACTCATTCCGCAGCCGCCAGGCTGCATCTCAGGCTCTGGCAAAGCTGGGCCGAGAGGAAATTCGGCGCCGTATAAATGCTGTCCGCGCTTACGCCATTGCACTGCCCGCGGCCACAGGCGAGAGCGCCAATATGGAACTTGACCGGGCGGCGGGTCGCATCGCGACAGGGCGCGATAATTTCGCTCTGGACTCGAAAGGCTGGCATGAAACGATCGCGTATCTCAACGCGCAAACAAACAATCATCCTGTGTTTGCTGCCAACCAGTATCAGGATGAACATGCCGAACATTACGCCATGATGGCAATAGCCAGACAGAGTGCGCGCCCATCACCATCCATCCAAATTGCGCTTGGAGAAAAGAGACCCGACCTGCCCGCGCACATCTACACGGCCAAGTCGACTCTCGCGAATTCGAAATTGCGAAAAGAATGGGTGGAAATCCCTGTTGGAGATGCAAAGCTGCGAATGTGGGTCGAGTATCCGGAAGGAAACGGAAAGACCGGCGTCGTGATTGTGATGCAACACGGCACGGGACTTGATGATTGGATGCGTTCGGTTGCCGATCAAATTGCCCATGAGGGGTATATTGCCGTCGCACCGGATATCTGGTCGGGCACCGGCCCGAACGGGGGCGGTCGCGATTCATTCCAATTTGATGATGACGCAATGAAGGCTGCCGCTCGAATCGGCCCAGCTGAAACGCAGCGCCGCTATAAGGCAGCGTGGGAATGGGCAATGAAACTACCCCGGGCTAATGGCAAATCGGGGACGATCGGATTTTGTGCCGGTGGTGGAAACAGTTTTCAGTTTGCCGGTGAGGTGCCGGAATTGAGTGCCGCTGTCGTGTTCTACGGCACGCCTCCGTCCGAAGAAATCATGGCGCGCATCAAGGCGCCAGTTCTTGGATTTTACGGGGAAAACGACGCGAGAGTGACCAGCACTGTAGAACCGACAATCGCCGCGACGAAACGTTTAGGCAAGTCCTTCGAACCGCACATCTACCCGAAGACGACTCACTCATTCGTTCTATTTCAGGACATCGCGGCCAACCAGGAAGCTCTAAAGGATGCGTGGCCCAGAGCCATGGCGTTTTTCAAGCAGAACTTGAAATGAGCCAGCTCCCGTGACATGTCCACAGGCGGTATCGGACTCGGACTATCCATAGCGCAACGCGCGGTGCGTTTTCACCAGGGACAGGTCCGCGCCGAGAATGCGAATCCCGGCCGCGAGTAAGTTTCGAACTCCCATTACAAATCCAGGGCCTGTAAAAGAATGGGAGAAGATATGGCCGGGACCTGCGATGAAGCTAGCCGGCCCGCTTGCTGCTCGCTCGCCGGGGCTTCGACTTGCTCTTTCCCTTGAGATTGAGCGCCACTGCAGCGCGGATGAGATCCTTCAAGGCCGCCTCATCGACCTTGTCGCCTTCGTGGATGTCGATCGCACGCCTGACATTCCCGTCGAGGCTGGAGTTGAATAGACCTGAAGGGTCCTTCAACGCGGCTCCCTTTGCAAATGTCATCTTGACGACGTTCTTGTACGTCTCTCCCGTGCAGACGATACCGCCGTGGGACCAGACCGGTGTTCCGGGGTTCGTTGGTTTCACCCACTTCCACTCTTCGACGATCTCAGGGTCTGCCTCGTGTATGATTTCGCGCACTTTCGCGAGCGTCTTCCCGCGCCAGTCCCCAAGTTCCTTGATCTTCTCGTCGATTAATGCAGAGGCAGATTCGACCGCGACGGGCCTTTTCATATACAGCTCCAATTTAAAAAAGCGCTCCGCGTTCACCGAACGCGGAGCGCTTTTTGTTGAGAAAACGGCCTGGCCGATGGCCTATTCCTCTTTCTTTTGGCCGGGCGCCGGCGGTTCAAATGAGCGGAAGAAACTGTTTTCAGCGGGGTTGCAGCGGTCTTCCACAAGTCCGGCCCAGCCGCCGATTTTCATGGCTTCTTTCGGGACCTTACCCCAGACCTTGGGCGTGGATTTCCATGGCCGGGTGTAGGTCACGGGGTCGGTGAGCGTCATTTCCAGTCGCAGCCGATTCGGACTGGGGCGGGAGTAGCGCTCCTCCAGCACTGCCTTGTCGCTGATCGGGAAACCGAACGCGTCCACCCATTGACGGTCGTCAAGACCCACCGTGGTTACCACCAGTGTGTCGCCTTCCCACTTGCCCACGGAGTACCCGTTAAAACGCGGCCCGTAGTCGTCCACAACGGGTAGCTTTCTTCCGTCCGTCCAGATTTCGCGGTTATCCCAGAACCATTCGAATCTTTCAACGATGATCTCGTCCGTCTGGACGATGTGCATGGGCGGGTTGCCCCCGGAAAAGGTCACGAGGCGGATCAATCCCAGCGGCTCGCACCGCTCCTCCGGATCGTTGGACAGCGCCGCCTGAACAGCCCGGCGATACGCAATGTGGATATTCTTATTTCTTTCAGCTTCCGGGCTTCCGACCGTATAGCCCTTTGTGGGCTTGTTCTGCCGGAATCTCTTTTCTCCTTCCGGAGTCATCGGTGGAACATCCCCGAAGTAACCGTATGAAGGCCCGGTGTCGCGGCATTCCGAGCACGGGGGTTGGTTGTATTGGGCTTCGGGGTTGCGCACCCAGAACCCATTGAAGTCGTGCTTATTGTACGGACTTTTGTCTTTATCCGAATTTCCGACCCCGGGTTGGGGGGGCCCCTCCCCGCGCTGCGCCTGCGAGATCTGAGGCATCATAAACAAGACAACGCCGATGACAGCAAGCGCCTGCAGAGCGCGCTGTGAGAGTCTCATCAAACAATTATTGTTCGTCATTTCTGATCCTTATCATAGATGTCGATCGATGAGGCTTTCGCCGCCTTGGCTTTGTCTTCAGCCGTCGGCTGGTAGCCGCTCGGAACACCTTCCATATCGACCGCGTTCCGCACTTCTCCGGTTTCGACGATGGCTTCGCCCTTCTCGTTCTCAATCCTGTTCACGATGCCGTTGAAGCCGCCGGCCAGCGAAGTGCCGACGTAGAGCTTCACTTTGGTTCCCGGCTTCAGCAATGCCAGGCTTCGAGTCTTCGTCCAGCCGTCGCGCGCCATGCGGGAAGGATTGTTCCCACACTCGGCCGACCAGTGCTCGACCTTGCCGTTCTTATCGACCCGGCTGAACTCAATCGCCGGATGCGGATTGATATAGTGGAACTG
>Ga0114129_10014205_pt1 | contig 11345 bp, 14 predicted proteins | sample RhiMetdeltSRZDD1_FD_80071 | JGI IMG/M metagenome (GOLD analysis project Ga0114129, IMG submission 80071) | Populus rhizosphere microbial communities from Tennessee, USA - Rhizosphere MetaG P. deltoides SRZDD1 (version 2) (version 2) | ecosystem: Host-associated > Plants > Roots > Rhizosphere >... | reverse complement strand
CGAATGATAGATCGTCACGGCCAGCGAGCCGCCACGATTCATCTCCGTCATTTTCCGCATGAAGTCAGGACCGTGATTCGGACGGCGCTTCAGGATGTCGTATTGCCACTGATGAATCATTTCATGGGCCAAGGTGCTGACGAGTTCCTCGTAGCCATGAGGCGATCGAGCCAGCAACGGGGTAAGCAGCGGCAGCGACAAGCGAATTTCCCTCCGTGGAGGCCGATGCGAAGAGAATTCCGACCAAGAGGACCGAGGGCCTCCACGACTCACGAACATTCCGACGGAAGACGTAAGCCGGCGGCTCCACACCAGATCGATAGGGGGAAGCGAACCGGAGAAATACCGTACGTTGAGATCGAACCACAGGGCGGTGAGTTCTTCGGTGGTCAAAGGGGGAGGCTGGCGTGACGCCATGTGGAGTTATCCCAGTTCTTCGGCGATCGCCGCGGCCAACAAGGGAACCATGATCTCGTGATGGCCGATGAGGCAGTAGCCGTTGCCGCCCTTTTGCGTCGGCCGGCGCACCACGTTCGTCAACGGGCGATAGTGAGACAAAAAGTCCATGTTCACGGTCGTAATATTGGAGAGGGCGTGGCCCAGGTTCCGTCCGAGCGACACGGTCTTGAGGAACACTTCCGGCAGGATCACGGCGGAGCCCAGGTTGAGATAGACGCCGCCTTCCATTTCGGCGACGACGGCGGCCAGCCGACGGAAGTCCAGTAATGACGTTGCGCCGATTGCCGCTCCATCGGCGGACGGGTGCATATGGATAATGTCGGTGCCCAGCGCCACGTGCACCGTGACCGGTATGCCGAGTTTCGCGCCGGTCGCCAGGATGCTGGTGTCGCGGTTCGGGAACTGCCCTTGAGAGCGATGGATGTAATGGCCGACCGCTTCACCGAGCCCTTCGCCGTTTTTGGCTCCCCGGACGATCGCTTCGTTGATGAGACGCCCGGTTTCTTCCGCCATCCCGAATCGTCCGTCGTCGATCTCGGCGTCGACTTCTTCCGACGTATGGCCCATCAAGGCCAATTCGAAGTCATGGATGATGCCGGCTCCGTTCATCGCGACGGCCGTCACCACGCTTCGTTGCATGAGGTCGACGACGATCGGATTCAGCCCTACTTTCAGGACATGGGCTCCGATGCCCACAATTACCGGCCTGCCCTTGCGATGGGCGGTCGCAATCGATGCAGCGACCGTACGCAGGGTCTTCGCGCCGAGGATATCCGGTAACGAACGGTAGAAGTGGCTGAAACTCTCCCCGCGGCGCCAGGGCTTGGCGAAATCGGACAGGCGCACCTTGCTGTGCCGTTTCTTGAGCGGATAGGTCTTGAGGTCCGTCACATTGATCGGCGGAATCTGGCTGCGCGTCGAGACGGGCTGTCGTGTCCGGTCAGGAGGCTTTGCCAAGGAGGTGGTCCTCGATCAACTCACAGAGCACGTGACCCATGGTGATGTGGCACTCCTGAATGCGCGCCGTGACCGTCGAGGGTACGACGAAGGAAAAATCCACGAGACGGGCCAGCTTGCCGCCGCTTCCGCCCGTCCAGGCAATCGTGGTGAGGCCGCAGGCCGTGGCGGCGTCCACTCCCTTGAGGACGTTCGGGGAATTGCCGCTCGTGCTGATGGCGACGGCGATGTCGCCTTTCCGGCCGTGCGCGCGGATTTGACGTGCGAAGAGTTCGTCATAGCCGTAATCGTTGGCGATGCAGGTGATGGCGGCGATATCCGTCGCGAGCGCGATGGCGGGCAACGGTGCGCGTTCGCGTTGATAGCGTCCCACAAATTCGGCGGCGATATGGGCCGCGTCGGTCGCACTCCCTCCATTGCCGAAGAGCAGCACTTTCTGTCCTTCGCGGAACGCGCTGGCCATCAGTTTGGCCACTTGTACAATCCGATCAGCCTGTTCGCGGACGAACTGCTGCTTGACGGCCGCACTCTCCGCAAAGGCCTTCAGCACGAAATCTTTCATTGGGCGATTCTAGGGGAGGTGGATCAGCGTGTCAAACGCGGTTCTCGTCGTCACGGCTTGGCCGGAGGGGCAAGCGAGGCTTGCCGAACGGCGTTCATCGCGAGAGCAATCATCGAGCCGACGTCCGATACAGTGGCGGGGAGTACAAGGGTATTGCTCCCTTTCGCCAGCTCGCCGAACTTCGCGATGTACTGTTCAGCGACGCGTAGCTGGACCGCTTCCTGGCCGCCGGGAACCCGAATGGTCTCCGCAACTCGGCGCAGTCCCTCGGCCGTCGCTTGGGCGATGGCGAGGATGGCCGAGGCGGCGCCGTCCGCTTCATTGATCTGTTGCTGTTTCTTCGCTTCGGAGGCTTTGATCACCTGTTGTTTCTGGCCTTCGGCCTGATTGATCGCCGCATCGCGCTCGCCTTCAGAGGTGAGAATGACGGCCCGCTTCTCCCGCTCGGCCCGCATCTGTTTTTCCATCGCGTTGAGCACATCCTTGGGAGGAGTGATGTTCTTGATCTCGTAGCGAAGCACCTTGACGCCCCATGGGTCAGAAGCCTTATCGAGTTCGTTCACCACCTGGATATTGATGTTGGTCCGTTCTTCAAAGGTGCGATCGAGCTCGATCTTGCCGATCTCGCTTCGGAGCGTGGTCTGTGCGAGCTGGATGAGCGCGAAGTGGTAATCGCTGATCCCGTACGAGGCCCGTTCGGGGTTCAGCACCTTGAGGTAGAGAATGCCGTCCACAGAAACCTGGACGTTGTCGCGCGTAATACAGACTTGTTCGGGGATGTCGATCGCCGTTTCCTTGAGCGAATGCCGGTATCGAATGGTGTCGACAAAGGGCAAGAGAATGTGAAATCCGGCATCCAGCGTGGCCGAGTACTTTCCCAAGCGTTCCACGACGTAGGCGCTTTGCTGGGGCACGACGACCGCCGTCTTGGCGATCACATACAAGACGAGCAGCGCCAAAAAGAGTACAACCAACGTCCCCGCTGCCATGCCGACCTCCTCCATCGTCGTTGCCTTGTCGAAATGGACCGACTAGTCGCTCGTGATCCAGAGGGTCAGGCCCTCGACTCTGGTGACTTTCCCACGCTCGCCCTTTTGGATTTGATGGGAACCGACGTTCTTCGCCGTCCATGTGGTACCGCGAAGTTCGGCCTTACCGGTGTCGCCTACGGCCAACGGTTCCAGAGGGATCGCCGTTTCTCCCACCATGGAGTCGATGTCCCGATGTCCCACGCGTCCGTCTCCGAGTTTTGCCAACAGTGGACCCCGGAAGACCAACAAGGAGGCCACGGCAACGAGAGAGAACAGCAACCACTGCACCCAATCGGTCTGCACCGCTTCCAGGCCGACCAACGTGCCGACAATCAAAGCCGCCAGGCCGAAGAAAAGAATATAAAAGCCGCCCGGCGTCGTCATTTCCGCGCCGAGCAAAGCGAGGCCCAGCACCATCCAATACCACCAGGTCATTCCTGCCTCGTCGAGTGAATATACGGCAGTCACCTGAAGACGGCGGAAGTCTAAGCGCCTTTCCAAAGGTCGTCAAGCAGGAGATCGTCGACGATGTGAATTGATAGACTCCAGAGCCGATTTCACAGAGGATGCTGAAACAATGCTGGCGGGCTTTTGCGCCATCCTCATGGTATAGTCCCGACGCCATGGCCCAAGAACAACCGGTCGCCGCCTTGGTCATCGCGCTCACCGACAATCTCCCAGCAGCGGTGTATTCCATCAACCGCCTTCGTCCGGACTCCCTCTGTTTTGTCCTGCCCGAGTCTTCGAAAGCGTCCGTGGAAACGGACATTCAGCCCAAGATCAGCCAGATGCCGCGTCGCTGGGACTGGGTGCTCTTGCCGGACAGAGACAGCTTTCCTTCTTGCTACGAAACGATCGCCCGCGCGCTTCCCGGCTTGCTCGGCAATTGGACTGTCGAACCGGGAACGCTCGTACTGGATCTGAGCGGTGCCACACCGGCGATGGCTGGAGCGCTGACCGTCGTGGCCATGCGTTATACATCGCGAGTCGTCTCGCTGGTTGGTTCTACCGGAGGCCGAGAAGAAGACGTGGTCAGGATCGACGATCGGGAGCAGCGGTGGATCCAGACGAATCCTTGGGACGAGGCAGCGGACGTGATGCGCCGGGACGGATGCGATCTGTTCAATCGCGGGGCTTATGTTGCCGCGGGATCGGTGTTTCGGCAGATAGAGACCAGGGTGAGCGGAGGGAAAAAGCCGTTATACCGTGCCTACGCGGATATGGCGGATGGATATGATCTGTGGGACCGGTTTCACTATCGTCAAGCCTGGGACAAGCTGAAAACATCGGCGAAGGCGATGGAAATGGCCTCCTTGTTCGGAGGGCCACCGGGACTGAAAGCCCTGTTGCCAGCGATCAAGGCGAATGCGGGATTCCTCGAGAAGGTCGTGCTCGATCCGGCCGAAGTGAAAGAGTTTCTCGCGTTTGATCTGCTGGCTCATGCGGGCCGCAGGCTTCGCGTGACGCATGATGCTGAAGCCGCGATGCGATCGCTCGTTCGAGCCCTGGAAGCCTTCGCGCAGCGGCAGCTCTTCAAGCAATACAAGGTCAAGACATGGGACGTGCAGCCGGAGCAGTTGCCCCAAGCGCTTCAAGAGAGCTGCCGTGCCTGCTATCTCGAAGATGTCGACGGCAAGTACAAATTGCCGTGGCAAGCACAGTTCCGCGCGCTTGCCGGCCTCGGGGATCAATTAGGCCAAGCGTTTCTCAGAGAGTGGCCGACGATGAAACCGTTGCTCGACGCCGCCAATCAATCGGTGCTGGGGCACGGGTTCGAACCGGTCAAAGCCGAGCGCGTGCAGCAACTCTACGACGTGGTCGTCAGGTTAACCGGTGCACAAGACAGCTCATTGCCAAAATTTCCCACGCTTGCGCTCTGAATGGACATCAAGATCTACTACGAGGACACCGACTGCGGCGGCGTTGTCTATTACGCGAACTACCTGAAATACTTCGAGCGCGCGCGGACCGAGTATCTCGAGGAGCGGAACCTATCGGTCGCGAAATTCATGAAGGAAGGCACGGTGTTTGTCGTGGTACATGCGGAAGTAGACTATCGGTCGCCGGCACGCTACGGCGAGACACTCGTCATCGACACCGTCGTATCGAACCTGAGTGGAGTCTCGTTGACCTTTGCCCATGCGGTCAAGGAAAAGGGCAGTGGCCGGTTGATCGTCGAAGGGTTAGCCAGACTGGCGGCGACAGATGGGGACGGCAAGATCAAGCGCCTCGACAAGGCTATGATTGCCGCGCTACAGTCGGATCCAGGATGTTGAAAAAGCCCGCCGGCTGCGTTCTCGCAGCGCTTAGAGGCTCAACGTACAGAACAAAGTACGCTTCACCTCTTCGCTAGCTGCGGCCTTGCCGGACGGCCTTTTTGAACATCCTGTCTATAGGGAGTCAATATTTATGGACAAGCTGGGCACCTGGCTCGCCATCGCCGGAGTGGCGATCGGATTTATCGTGTTGGGATGGCTGCTGTTTTCGGATAGCTCGCCGAACAAAAAGAAAAAGTGAATTCGTTCACGATCGATCAGGAGCGGCATGCTGCCGTCACTGCCTCGGCGAGAACTTCGCGGTGAAGAGGCTCTCTCCGTTCTTATAGGCGAGCCGTTCGGCGGCCTCCGTCGGCAACTCGGCCAACCACGCACGCAGTGAGTCAGCATTCGAGACAATGTTGTCCCAGCGCTCCGGTGTGTAAGTGTCGGTACCGATCAGGAAGCGGTCAGGGTACTCCAGTAGCACCGCCCTCCATTCTTCTGCGAGCCGACCATTCGAGCTGACGTCATTGCGGGACGAAAGCTCCACCCACAAATTCTTGTAGCGACGCAGCATTTTTACTATCTGCAAAGGCTTCTCGTACCCGCCGTGCGCCCACAGAATCCGGACGTCCGGGTCTTGAAGGAACAGATGCTCCACTGCGTCTGCGTCTGAATGGGCGTGCAGCGCCAAACCATGCTGCTTCGCAAGCTGCACAATGCGGCGCAGGACCGGAAGATCGGCGTCCGCGCCACTCACATGGAACTCGCCGATGGCGACGTATTGGTACCGACTCAGGCGCCCCTCGAGGTAATCGATAACCGACTCATCACGGAACCAGCTATCGGTCTCGCCGTTCTTCCGATAGGGCCTCAATTCAGGAATGATTAGGTCCGGCGCCTCCGCCCGCAACTTCTGAGTGCCCTCATCGCTCGAACTTGAAACGAGCGCGCGCATGACGCGGGCCCGTCGCAACCGCCCAATCGCTTCCTTTGGCGGGATTGGGTCCCACACGTCGTGATTGTAGTGGATGTGAGCATCGAAGATTGGAAGCGCTGTTAGGCTCGCGCGCGAAAGATCCTTATAGAATGCCGGAGCGCCGGCAAGCGCGAGCAGAACAACGGCCGATCCGACCGCCCGCGCAAATCCTCGCAATCGACCTTCGCCCATGTCAGTAATCCTTAGATGGAAGCTTCGGTGGCGTCATGGGAGTGCGATGAGCGGACAGGATAACGCAACATCGGTGATGGTTGCGAATGATCGATGACGTCGGCACTTAAGACTCGTCAAAGGCAGTAATCAGTAATCCATCGCCGTGACATTCTGATGGGCGGAAGGACGACTCACCGGTTCGACTCCTCGGCGGGGGATTCTGGCAGCTCAGAGTCGCCTGACGTCGGTAAGGGATGCCGAGCAAGCGAGGATCTGAGACTTCGGTTCATCGAACGATGAATCCCCTGGGGTTTTCTCTTGGGATGCAAACCCGGTTCGCGATGACGCCGGTGACGTTTCAGATCGCTGCCCGGTCGCCCTTCCGGTTTTCGACAGAGCTCGCAAGACGAGAGTCCATCCCGTCCGTTTATGCTCGGTGATAACGGCGTCGTCGGCAGCGAGGAAGGTGAGGCAGTTGATTGTTGAGCTTGTCCCGTACCAGGCAGTATCGGGAAGAGAGCAACCATACATACTTGAAGGATGAGCCAAGCCATTGCTGTGGAAGGACGACGCATGGTCGGTTGACAGAGCACGGTTTGTGCCAGGACAGATTTGGGCAAGTTGACAACCGAGAAACCCGCATGCTGGAATAACGCGCAATATCGTAAACGTCACAGCTCCAAGGGCATATTGCGTATGGCTTCTGGCACGACATTCGGAACTCACTGTGTCATGCTCCGTTCCTGCCATACGTCATCAGCCATAAGCTCTTGATTCTGGAGGTAGTCATGGAAATGTTTGGCCGGGTTGGACTCGTCGAAATTCCCATCCTCATTGCTCCCGACCAGAAGGTCTGGATGGATAAGATGATCAAGGAAGGCAAGATTGCGATTCCACCAGGGGGCACGTTGGAAAAAGGCTCGCTCTATTCGATGTTTATCCGCATGTTGCTGCACAACGCGATGGAGGAGCAGAAGAGGCAGGAGGCGCTTGAGGCAGACGACGAGGACGACGAATAACGAAGCTATTGAAAACACCCGTCGGCGTCGTTCTCGCGACGCTCAGACCCTCGACGTACCCCAAAACGTACGCCTCGGATCTTCGCTTGCTGCGGCCTAGCCGAACGGCTGTTTTGAACAGCTTCGCCAGCAGACCGCACTTGTATCAAAACAGCTAGGAAGCGTATCGCCATAGATACGTTCTCGCTTCTGGCCTACGCCACTAGCTGTGACTCATTCGCTATAAGCTCTTGAACGCGACGTGGGCCGCGCGGATGGTCTTTTCGATGTCTCTGGTGGTGTGGGCGGTCGACAAGAAAGCCGCTTCGAATTGCGACGGAGCGAGATAGATGCCCTGGTCCAACATCCGATGAAAAAATTGGCCGTATCGTTTCGTGTCCGATTGCCTTACCGTGCTCCAATCGACTACCGGGCCTGACGTAAAGAATGAAGTGAACATCGAGCCGACCCTCGTCTGCGTGAGCGGCACGCCGGCCCTTTTCGCTGCCTCACCCATTCCTTTTGCCAAGGTTGCAGAACGGTCGTCGAGCATTTTGTAGATACCTTTTTTTCTTAACTGTTTGAGCGTTTCGATTCCCGCCGTGACCGCCAGCGGATTTCCGGACAGCGTCCCGGCTTGATAGACCGGACCGGAGGGCGCAATCAAATCCATGATGTCGTTCCGTCCTCCATAGGCACCGACCGGCAATCCTCCGCCGATGATTTTCCCCAGGACGGTCAGGTCCGGCTTGATGCCGTACAAGGCCTGCGCCCCTCCATAGCTCACGCGAAATCCGGAGATGACCTCATCGAAAATAAGGAGAATATCGTTCTCGATTGTCAGTTGCCGCAGGGCGGCCAAGAAGTTCGGCGAGGGAGGTATGACACCCATGTTTCCGGCGATCGGCTCAAGAATGACGCATGCGAGGTGCTTCCGGTGTTCGTTGATGATCTGCTGAACCGAGCCGATGTCGTTGTATGGCGCGGTCAACGTATGTTTGGCAAAGTCTGCCGGCACGCCGGGTGAATCCGGAATACCCAACGTGGCAAGGCCTGAGCCGGCTTTAGCCAGCAAGTAATCGCTATGTCCGTGGTAACACCCTTCGAACTTCAAAATACCGTCACGCTTCGTGAATCCACGAGCGACTCGAATGGCGCTCATGACGGCTTCGGTTCCGGAACTGACCAGCCGGACCTTTTCCATCGAGGGAAAGGCCTCTTGAATCATTTTCGCGAGCGTCACTTCCAACTCGGTCGGTGCCCCGTAACTCGTTCCTCGTCCGGCGGCCTTCTTGATCGCGCCGATAACCGAAGACGCCGCATGTCCGAGAATCATCGGTCCCCAGGATAGGACGTAGTCAGTGTACGTATTTCCATCCACATCATACAGCCGGGATCCTTTGGCTCGCGCGATGAAAAGAGGATGACCTCCGACCGACCGGAACGCGCGGACGGGGCTATTCACACCGCCGGGGATGAGTTGTTGGGCCTCCTTGAACAATTTGACGGAGCGAGAGACATTCATCGCGGGGGCGCACCGTATCATGCGCGACGAGAACCGGTCAAGGAAGTGGCCAAAGAACAGACGCCGATGTTGCCGCATAGCTTTTACCAGACAAAAATTGCGGTTCAGACACAGGGCAGAATCCTTTTTAATTTGGTCGTCAGGCAAGCGCGAACATGGCGGTATCGATTTATTTAAGAAATCTCCGACTCCGAGGCAGACTGGCTTCGGTCCGAATCTTGCGTAAAATTCGCTGGAACAATGTCAAAAGAGGAGTGGCATGAAGGTGATGTGCTCGTGGTGCCGGCAGGAGGGGATGGCCGAGTTCGTCGGGGAAAAGGCGCCTTTTGATGACGCCAGGGAAACGCACGGCATCTGCCGGGCTCATCGCGACATAGTCCAAGCCCGATGGCGAGCATCCGTTGACGCAAGTTTCGATTCAACGATCGTCAGAGGTTTGTCCTCGGTGCTGTTCCAATGGACGGGATTATTGAACGTGACGAAAAGGATGCGCTCCTGACCAGGGATCGACCTGTCCTGTCTTGTATGCTTCCATCCTCATCAGCGACTTCTCACCATCCCTAGTTCTCCACGACCGCTCTCCGAGTCAGATCACCGGTCACGGATATTACTATTTCTTGTGTCTAGAAGGTAAAATGCCGCTGCGCGAACCCCGTTCTATGTTCGGCGTCCGTGGTGGTTCGAGAAACACTTCTGGTACAGCCCAATGGGCGCGGTGTTTCTTGGCTTGGGCGGACACGACCAGCAGGACGTGAAAGGGCGTGGCTCGTTTCGATCCCATGCCCGGCTGACCGGAAGCCCAGGCCTCACCGGCGTCGCTGAGCACTTCGAGAAAGGTCGCGTAGTCTTCTTCGTCGCGCAGGAGCACCTGTTCGGCGTCTGTAACGAGCAACACATAGCCCTTGGCCGGTCGCCATTCCAGGTCCGTCAAACATTCTTCTAGCGCGTCCCAGTTGTGGCCGAAATAATCCGGAAACTGCAGAACGTCGGCAAATTCTGCGAATAGGCCGGCGGCCGTGCGACACTTCACGCCTCTCAGCACGTTCACGCTGAAGCCGTCCAGCGATGGGATCAACTTGTCCGGACGCTGCCCCTCTTTGACAACCAGCAAAGACACCCACGGTGCTTTGGCCGATCGAATGTACGAGGCGAGTGAGAGCCGAGCCGCCATCCCATCCTCACTCGAAAGGGAATAAGCGTCCGATAGTGGTCGTCTGTGTAGTAGGCCTTGCCGGTCTCCTGCTCAATGACGAGTCATTCTGCGGCGAAAAACCCTAGCACGCGCTTTCCGAAAGGGTCAATGTAGGAAGAAGTCGAATGCCGGCATATCTTTGCGGCGTCAGAACTCGTTTGTTAGAATGGTTGCACTCACGTGGGTGTCCGCAGTCCGAGACGAATACCGCCTTGGTCTCGCGCCTCGGTTCATATGCGTAAAACAATCCTTGTCCGTATGATCGCCTTGCTTGTGCTCGGCCTGCTGCTGGCCGGTCGCAGTGCATCGGCACAAACGGGATCGCTCGACCATTCCCCCGCCGAAATTGTCAAAAAGTACTATGCGCTCGATCAGAAAGGGGCTCGCCTGGACGCGCTGTCATTCGAGGCGCTGGTCCCTTATACCGACTGGCGCGAGGAGCCGGCCTGGGGCCGGATCGTGGTCATTCGAGGATTTACCGTCGCCGAACATTACCGTGCATGGGATGTCGTCAATCGGCTGGAGGTCGTGATTCCCGTGACCTTTCAGATTGTCGGGTCCGTGTATCTTGAGACGGCCGGCTTCGTACCGGAGGCCGGTGTGGAAGAAATCCGTGTGCGGGTGAAGTCCGTCAAGAATCGATGGAGAATCATCGAGCCGGTCCTGCCGCCTCATGTGGGACAAAAACGCATGCTGAATTTCATCCGGGAGGCCTGGGTGAAGGAACGCGAGCCGGCGCACCAGGAGCGTCTCGCCGGGTTGCAAGAGGAATTGCGAAAGGCGAAGTAATGGGGAAAACGCCGGTCGACTTGCTGATCTTCGATCTGGACGGAACGCTCATCGAGTCGAAGTGGGATATCGCGGCCTCGGTGAACCTGACACTCGCCGAACTCGGGCTCCCGCAACGACCGGTCGAAGAAATTTTCGGATTCGTCGGAGACGGAGTGAAGAAATTGCTGCGGTTGGCCGTCGGTCAGGAGAACCCGGTCAGTTTCGAAGAGGCCCTGCGCGTGTTTCGTGCCCATTACTTGGAACATTGCCTCGACCGCACGGTTTTCTATCCCGGCGTGGAACAGGCCTTGGTTCACTTCTCGCGCACCAACAAGGCGGTTGCCACGAACAAGTCGATCGAGTATACGAACGTGATTCTCAAAGGACTCGGCTCACATCACTTTCAATTCGTCGTGGGTGGAGACAACGGATTCGGGTT
>Ga0114129_10014204_pt1 | contig 11345 bp, 12 predicted proteins | sample RhiMetdeltSRZDD1_FD_80071 | JGI IMG/M metagenome (GOLD analysis project Ga0114129, IMG submission 80071) | Populus rhizosphere microbial communities from Tennessee, USA - Rhizosphere MetaG P. deltoides SRZDD1 (version 2) (version 2) | ecosystem: Host-associated > Plants > Roots > Rhizosphere >... | reverse complement strand
TCGTCGGGTACCCGCTCGTCGTAGAACGCGTACAGGGTCTCGTCGTCCACGAGGATGTCCCGCCGCCGGACCCGGTGCTCGAGGTCGGCCACCTCGTCGAGCAGCGCCCGGTTGGCTGCGAACAACGCGTGCCGGGTGTCCCAGTCGCCCTCGACGAGGGCGCGGCGGATGAAGAGCTCCCGCGAGAGCCGCGGGTCGATCCGGCCGAAGTTGACGAGCCGCTGCGTGACGATCGGCACCCCGTACAGAGTCACCTTCTCGTAGGCCAGCACCGCGCCGCGGCCACGCGACCAGTGGGGCTCGCTGTAGCTGCGCCTGACGAGGTGCCCCGCCAGCTTCTCGGCCCACTCGGGCTCGATCTTCGCGTTGATCCGCGCCCACAGGCGGGCGGTCTCGACCAGTTCGGCGGCCATCACCCAGCGCGGCGGTTTCTTGAACAGCGCCGAACCGGGGAACACGGCGAACCGGGCGCCGCGCGCCCCGGCGTACTCGCGAGTGTCCTGGTCCTTGAGGCCGATGTGCGAGAGGAGGCCGGCGAGCAGTGCCTGGTGGATCTGGTCGGGCTCGCCAGGCGTCTCGTTGCGCGCGGCGCCGAGCGAGGTCGCCACCTGACGCAACTGGCCGTGCAGATCCTGCCACTCGCGTACGCGCAGGAAGTGGAGGAACTCCGCCTTGCACAGTCGCCGGAACGCACTGGAGGACAACGCCTTCTGCTGCTCGCGCAGGTACCGCCAGAGGTTCAGGTAGGCGAGGAAGTCCGACGTCTCGTCGGCGAACCGGGCGTGCATCGCGTCCGCCGCCGGCTGGTTGTCGGCCGGCCGCTCGCGAGGGTCCTGAATGGACAGTGCGGAGGCGATGATGAGCACCTCGCGCAGGCAGCCGAACTCCGCGGCGGCGAGCACCATACGGCCGAGCCGCGGGTCGATCGGCAGCTGGGCGAGCTTGCGGCCCAGGCCGGTGAGCCGCGGGCCGTCCAGCGCGCCGAGCTCGTGCAGCAGCTGCATGCCGTCGGCGATGTTGCGCCGGTCGGGCGGGTCGAGGAAGGGGAACGCGGCCACGTCGCCGAGCCCGATCGCGGTCATCTGCAGGATCACCGACGCGAGGTTGGTCCGCAGGATCTCCGGATCGGTGAACTCGCTCCGGGCGGCGAAGTCGTCTTCGCCGTACAGCCGGATGCAGATGCCGTCCGAGGTGCGCCCGCACCGCCCGGCCCGCTGGTTCGCGGACGCCTGGGAGATGGGCTCGATCGGCAGTCGCTGGACCTTGGTGCGATGGCTGTACCGGGAGATCCGCGCGGTGCCCGGGTCGACGACGTACCTGATGCCGGGGACGGTGAGCGAGGTCTCGGCGACGTTGGTGGCCAGCACGATGCGGCGACCCGTATGTGGCTCGAAGACCCGGTGCTGCTCGGCGGTGGACAGTCGCGCGTAGAGGGGCAGCACCTCGGTGTGCCGGAGTTTCGCCTTGCGCAGCGCGTCGGCGGTGTCGCGGATCTCCCGCTCGCCCGACAGGAACACGAGTACGTCGCCCGGGCCCTCGCCGGCCAGTTCCTCGACCGCGTCGCAGATCGCCTGGATCTGGTCACCGTCGCCGTCCTCGCCGACGGGCCGGTAGCGCACCTCCACGGGGTACGTCCGGCCGGACACCTCGATCACGGGCGCGCCGTCGAAATGCCGCGCGAACCGCTCCGGGTCGATCGTCGCCGACGTGATGATGATTTTCAGGTCGGGCCGGCGGGGGAGGAGTTGCTTCAGGTAGCCGAGGATGAAGTCGATGTTGAGACTGCGCTCGTGCGCCTCGTCGATGATGAGCGTGTCGTACTGCAGCAGGTTCCGGTCGCCCTGCAGCTCGGCCAGCAGGATCCCGTCGGTCATCAGCTTGACGAGGGTGGTGTCCCGGACGTGATCGGTGAAGCGCATCTTCATGCCGACCGCGTCCCCGACGGGTACCCCCAGTTCCTCGGCGATGCGATCGGCGACGGTCCGGGCGGCGATCCGGCGCGGTTGGGTGTGCCCGATCGTGCCGCGGACGCCGCGGCCCAGCTCCAGGCACATCTTGGGCAGCTGGGTGGTCTTGCCCGAGCCGGTCTCGCCGGCGACGATCACCACCTGGTGGTCGCGGATCGCGGCGATGATCTCGTCCCGCCGGCTGGTGATCGGCAGCTCGGCCGGGTATGTGACCTTCGGCACGGCCGCGGCCCGCCGGGCGATCCGCTCCTCGGCGGCCGCCACCTCCGTTTCCAGCTTTTCCGAGGGTACGGAGTTGAGCCGGCGCCGGATCCGGCGCTGGTCGCGCGGCATCAGCGCCTCGACGCGGGTGGACAGCGTGGCGCGGTCGGCAACGGGCGGCCCGGACGGCTCGGACATGACGGGGGCAAGAATAGGCATCCTTCGGCGCCATCCGCCCGTGCTTTGTCGGGCGCGTGGCCAGCTACCCTCAGGCACATGTTCGAGGTCGTCTGCGAGATCGAGCCGCCCACCCGGCCGGACCTGCGCCACGTCCGGCACCAGATCGGCGTGCTGAGCCCGGTGGCCGACGCGTTCCTGATCCCGGACAACCACATCGGCCGCGCCACCGTGTCGAGCATCGCGGTCGCCCACGAGGTGGCGGCGATGGGCGGGCGCAGCATCGCCTGCCTCAACGCCCGGGACCGCAACCTGCTGGGGTTCCGCCGCGACCTGCTGACCGCGGCCGCGTACGGTGTCGACGAGTTCCTGTTCGTCTACGGCGACAAGCCGACGTCCGGCGACCGTACGGGCGAGCTGACCGTCCGCGCGATGATCGACGAGGCGCGTACGCGGAGCCCGGGCGCCTTCCGTGTCGGCGTCGCCGCCGGGCTGGGCCGGATGCCGGCCTGGAAGCGTACGGCCGACTTCGTCTTCGTCCAGGTCGGGTTCTCGCTCGACGCGCTGCTGCGGTGGCGGGACGCGGTCGCGCTCGAGGTACCCGTCTACGCCGGCGTGATGGTGATCGCCAGCGCGACGATGGCGCGACGGCTGGCCGCCTCGATCCCGGACATCGAGATCCCGGCGGAGCTGGTCGAGCGGGTCACGGCCGACCGCGGGGCCGGGGTCGAGGCGGCCTGCGCGCAGGTCGAGGCGATCCGCGACAGTGGTGCCTTCGCCGGGGTACACCTGATCCCGGTGGCCCGGTTCCGCGAGGTCGCCCTCAGGCTGGAACGATCATGATCTTGACCTGAGTACGGCCTGCCCCAGGCCCGCGGGAGCGAAGCGAGCGCCAGCCAGCTCAGCCGCGGCCGATGGCGTGGCCCTGCTGGCGGAGCCGCCGCGCCCAGCTCGTCGCGGTGTGCCGGGGGACGCCGAAATGCTCCGCCACGCCGCCGATCGTGCCGGCCTGCCGGTAGGCCGCCATCACCTCGGTGGGGTCGGGCATCCGGCGGTACGCGCGCCGCTCGCGATCGTCGGCCGACGCGACCGCCTTGACGGCGCGGCCCGCCTTCGCCGGTGTCGCCTTCGGCGCGGCCGTGCCGCGCATCGCCTTGCCCACCTGCGCTTTCGGTGCGGTCCGCGGCACTGTCTTGGTGCCTGCCGCGGCGCGGCGGGCCGGCGTGCGCAGGTCGGCCGATGTCGACTTGTTGGCCGGGCGGCGCCGGCTGTCCGACCGGTTGCGGCCGGCGCGGCGGCCGCCCGCCGGGGCGGTGTCGTCAGGCCCGGCGGCCTTGGCGAGCGGCCCGGTGCCGACCGGCCCGGCCAGCGCCCGGATCAGCAGGTCGAGGTCGAGGGCCGGCAGGTCGCCGGGGGCGAGCCCGCCGCCGTCGGCAGCCCGGACGGTGAGCTCCGTAATCAGCGCATGCCCGCTGGACGTATCCACGCGGATCGTGGTCTGCGCGGTCGGGTCGCCGCTCCGGGCGCCATTGTCCGGGGCGATCGTGATGACGTATTGGCTCACCGAAATCTCCTGTCCCATCCACCCGAACTCGGCGGTCGCCCCGTCATCCGCACCGCATCCGCCCGGAAGGCCACGTCGTAATCCCGTGAGCGTACAGGTAACAAGAGTGATTTCGCGCGGGGGTACGGGTACCTGATTGTCCAGGGTGGACGTTTGGGAAACGACACCGATACTTTGATCAGTAACCGTGGATGAAGTTTAGTAGGGTTCGGCGAAACGCCCCGGGTACGCCCGGAGTACGAAAGGCCCGACCGAGGAGGTATCGATGTTGCCCTGGTCCGCCGACCTGGCCGGCCGCATGGACCGGCTGGTGATCGCGAGCGATCGGCTCAAGGACAACCCGCTCGGCGACCCGTACGAGCGCCCGCTGTGGGTCTATACGCCGCCCGGATACGACTCCGACCCTGACCGCCGCTACCCGTCGATCTACGTGATCCAGGGGTATACGGGTCAGATCGGCATGTGGGACAACCGGATCGCGTTCCGCCAGCCTTTCCCGGAGCTGGCCGACGCGCTGTTCGCCCGCGGCGAGGCGCCGCCCGCGATCGTCGTGTACGTCGACGCGTGGACGAAGGTCGGCGGCAGCCAGTACCTTGATTCACCCGCTACGGGTGCCTACTCGGCGTACCTGTGTGACGAGATCGTGTCCTTCGTCGACGAGCGCTACCGCACGATGGCGCATCGCGACCATCGGGGCATCAGCGGGAAGTCGAGCGGCGGGTACGGGGCCATGGTCAGCGCGATGCGCCGGCCCGACGTGTTCGGCGGCTTCGCGACGCACGCGGGGGATTCGCTGTTCGAGCTCGCCGCGCCGCCCTTGATCGCGAACGCGGCCCGCCTGCTGCGCGACAAGCACGGCTCCTCGTACGCGAACTACTTCGCCGGCCTGCCGAGCCGCGTGTTCGGTACGAAGGACGGTGATTCGCAGTTGATGGAGATTTACGCGTACGCCGCCGCGTACAGTGCCGAGCCCGACGGCACCGTCCGGGTGCCGTTCGACGAGGAGACGGGCGCGATCATCCCCGAGGTGTGGGAGCGGTGGCTGGCCAACGACCCCGTGCGGATGGCCGCCGAGCCGCAGTACGCCGAAGCGCTGCGTGCCCAGCGCGCGATCTGGATCGACGCCGGCACGAAGGACGACTACTACCTCGACCTCGGCGCGACGGCGTTCCGCCGCGCGGTGGCGGCGGCCGGCGTACCCGATGATCGGGTGTATTTCGAACTGTTCGAGGCGACCCACGCGGCGATCGAGTACCGTTACCCGCTTGCCCTGGCCTGGCTCAGCGAACGGTTGGGTGTGTGAGATCGTGTCGGCATGACCGAAGCACCGCAGATGCCGCCGCTCGAGGTCTTCGCCGAGGACTGGGAGCGGGCACTGGCCGTCGTGGCCCACCCGGACGACATGGAGTATGGCGGCGCCGCAGCGGTGGCACGCTGGACGTCGCAGGGCAAGTCCGTCGTCTACGCGCTGGTCACGAGCGGCGAAGCCGGCATCGACTCGATGGCGCCGGAGGAGGCCGGCCCGCTGCGCGAGGCGGAACAGCGCGCCTCCTGCGCGGCGGTCGGCGTGCACGAGGTCGAGTTCCTGGGCGGCGCCGACGGGATGCTGGAGTACGGGCTGCCGCTCCGCCGCGACATCGCGGCCGCCATCCGCCGGCACCGGCCGGACGTGGTGATCACGTCGAACTTCCGCGACACGTTCGGCCCCGGTGTGCTGAACATGTCCGACCACATCGTCACCGGTCGCGCGGTCGTCGACGCGGTCCGCGACGCGGCGAACCGCTGGGTGTTCCGTGACCTCGCCGACGCCGGCCTCGAACCGTGGGGCGGCGTGAAGTGCGTGATCGCCATGGGCTCGCCGCTGTCCACGCACGGCGTCGACGTGACCGACCACCTCGACGCCGGCATCGAGTCACTCAAGGCCCACGAGGCGTACCTGGCCGGGCTCGGCAACGGCGGCATGGATCCCGAGGAGTTCCTCGAGTCGATCGCCCGCATGACCGGCGCGCGCATGGGATGCCGGTTCGCGGTCGGCTTCGAAGTGATCAACTTCCAGTTCTACTGAGTTGGTGGGGGCGGTCGCGGGGCGGCGACTGCGGCGCTTGCTCTGCTTACCAATACGCAACACCTCGCGCGGGCCGAGCGGGGAGATGGCCCTGGCCGCCTTTGCTCTGCTTACCGATACGCAACGGCCGTTGCGTATCGGTAAGCAGAGCAAACGGCCGGCCGCGCCCACCCGCCGCCGCGCGGTCAGGGGCGTTGCGTATCGGTAAGCAGAGCAAGCGCCCGGCCGCCGCCCGCCCCTCACCCACCCAGCAACGCCCCCGCGTCCGGTATCAACGCCGGCACGTCGAGCGCCGTCAGGATCTGGTGCACGGTCGCGGTCGCGGCGGTCAGCACCGGGCGGCCGAGTTCGCGCTCGACGACGGGTACGGCCGGCAGGGACGGCATCTGCACGCAGGCCGACACCACCACCGCGTCGGCGTCCGAGGTGTCGAGCCGGCGGGCCAGCTCGGGCAGCCGGGCCGGGTCGAGCCGGCCCACCGCCACGTTGTCCGCCACCCCGAGGCTGATCGCGTCGACGACCGTCACGCCGTACCCGGCCAGGTAGTCGATCACCTTCGCGGTCAGCGGCGGCAGGTACGGGGCGATCAGCGCGATCCGCTGGGCGGCGATCGCGGCCAGCCCGGCCACGAGCGCGCCCGCGCTGGTCACCACGGGCACCGCGCAGCCCGCCTCGGCGGCCACCTTGCCCAGCCGCTCCTCGGCCTCCGTGTGCGCGCCGGGGCCTTCGGCCATGACCGCGACCAGGCATGCGTACGCGAGCACGTCACAGCGGGCGTCCGCCAGCTCCTCGGCGCACCGGTCGCTCCCGCGGTTCATCGCGTACAACTCCTCGGGCGTGACCTGGTGCAGGCGGACCCGGCTCGCGTGCGTGGTGAACTCGGCGCTTGGGTGCCGGCGCAGCAGCTCCGGTACCTCGATCTCCATCGTCGTGTTCGAACTGGGAACGATCAGACCGACTCTCATACGAGGGCCTCCTCGTAGGCGCGCACCGCGAGCCGGCGCCGTGCCGTCGCCCCCAGCGTAACCGCGAAACCCAGCGGTTCGGCCACCCGCCGGACGTCCTCAATGGACAGTGAGCCGTGCCGGTCGACGGTCAGCACGGGCCGGCCGTCCGGCGTGATCCGCGGCGCGTGGAACGACAGTAGCGTCACCGACGTGGGCACGTAGCCCGGGTACGTGGCGCGGGCGGCGGCCTCGTCCCGGTGCTCGATCACCACGAGGTTCGGCACGTGCGCGAAGTCGGCGATGATCCCGTCCGCCCGCCAGTGCGCCGGCTCCTCGACCGCCCCGGTCAGGTGGCGGGACCGGTTCGCCGAAGTGATGTAGAGGGGCAGCCCGCCGAGCCGGCGCGCCACCCGGTCGAAGAACAGGTTCGACGGGCAGGCCGCGCCCGGCGCGATCACCTGGGTCGTGCGTACTCCCTGGTCGACCTGGGTGAGGTGGTCGGGCAGCTGCTCGGCCGCCGGGCCGCGGAAGCCGAACGGGCCGCGGGCGTACAGTGCGTCCATCAGGGCGCGCATCCGCGTCTCGACCAGCCGGCTGGACAGGCGCTCCCAGTCGAACATGCCCGGGATCCGGGGTGCGGCCGTCGTGATACTGCCGACCTGGTCGACCGGCCGCCCCTTGGCGAGGTTGACTCCGCGTACGGTCGTAGGCGACGGGTTCGTCACGATCACGTAGAAGTTGCCGAACGCGGTCGCGACCACGGCACCGTCGGTCAGTGCCCGGACGGCGTACTCGATGTCCGCGGCGGAGTCGATGAACAGGCGGCGGCTGGTCTCCATCGGGCAGGTGTATCCCGCGTACGCGGCCAATGCTCGCGTTCGTCGGGTTTCCGATCGGTGCCGGCGTGTGTGTATTTATCCCTTGTCAACGCGCCCAAGCCGGTCATGAGAGTGTGTAGGCGTGAACCTGGTCGGGTTCAACGCGCTGCCGGACGAGGACGCGGAGCGGGCGCTGGTGGCCTGCTGCGCCGCTCCGGCGTGGGCTCGCGCGCTGGCTGGTGGCCGGCCCTACGCGGATCTCGCGGCTGTGACCGGCGCGTCGGACACGGCGATCGCCGGGCTCGACTGGCCGCAGGTCGAGCTGGCCCTGGCGGCCCACCCGCGGATCGGCGAACGGCCGGCCGGCGGGGGCCAGGAGGCGGTCTGGTCGCGGGCGGAACAGTCCGGTGTGGACAGTGCCGACGCCGCCACCCGCGCCGCCCTGGCCGAGGCGAACCGCGCCTACGAGGACCGGTTCGGCCATGTCTACCTCGTCTTCGCCACGGGCCGCACCGACGTCGAGCTCCTGGCCGCGGCGCGCCGCCGGCTCGCGCACGACCAGGACACCGAGCGCTCGGTGGTACGCCGGGAGCTGGCCGCGATCGCGAAACTTCGACTGGAACGGTTGCTGGGATGACGGGTCCACTGTCGACACACGTGCTCGACACCGGCCGCGGGCGGCCGGCCGAAGGCGTACCCGTGAGACTGGAAAGGATGACCGGCGGCGCGTGGCGGCCGGTGGCCAGCGGGACCACCGACGCGGACGGGCGGCTGCGCGACTGGGTGCCGGCCGGCGAGTGGCGCGCGGACACCTACCGGCTGGTGTTCGACACCGCGGCCTACCTCGGGGCGGGCGCGTTCTTCCCGGAGGTCGCCGTCGTCTTCGCGATCGCCGAGCCGGACCGGCACCACCACGTGCCGCTGCTGCTCAGCCCGTTCGGGTACACCACCTATCGAGGGAGCTGAACCGATGGGCATCGTGCTCGGCGACAACCAGTACGGCAAGGCGGAGACGCGGCTCGTGCGAGTGTCACGCACGGGTGACACGCACGAACTCGTGGACCTCAACGTGAGCGTCGCGCTCGCCGGGGACCTCGACGCGACCCATCTGTCGGGGGACAACGCGGGCGTGCTGCCGACCGACTCGCAGAAGAACACCGTCTACGCCTTTGCCCGGCAGGGGATCGGCGCGATCGAGGAGTTCGGCCTGCGGCTCGCCCGACACTTCGTCGACAGCCAGCCGGCGATCCACCGGGCCCGCGTGTCGATCGAGTCGTACGGCTGGCGGCGGCTCGGCGAGCATTCGTTCGCCCGGGCCGGCGACGAGGCCCGGACGGCGACGGTCACGTACGACGGCAGCTGGGCCTGGGTGGTCTCGGGGCTGACCGGGCTCGTGCTGCTCAACTCGACCGCGTCGGAGTTCTGGGGCTACGTCAAGGATCCGTACACGACGCTCCCGGAGACGCGCGACCGTATCCTCGCGACGGCCGTGACCGCGCGGTGGCGCCATCACGGTACGCGCTCTGTGTGGGACGAGTCCTACGCCGACACCCGCGCCGAGCTGGTCGCGGCGTTCACCGGCACGCACAGCTACTCGCTCCAGCAGACCCTGTACGCGATGGGCCGTGCGGTCCTCGACGCCCGGCCCGAGGTCGTCGAGGTGCGGCTGTCGCTGCCGAACCGGCACCACCTGCTGGTCGACCTCGGCCCGTTCGACCTCGACAACCCGAATGAGGTGTTCGTCGCGGCGGACCGGCCGTACGGCCTGATCGAAGGTACGGTGCTGCGCGACGACGCGGCTCCGGCCGGCCTGGCATGGTGGTGAGCGTGGAGTTCCTGCAACCGTCCACCTGGGACGATGCGCTGGCGGCGAAGGCCGCGCACCCCTCCGCTGTGCCGATCGCGGGCGGCACGGACGTGATGGTGGAGCTGAACTTCGACCGGCACCGCCCGCCGGCGTTGCTCGACTTGACCCGCGTCCGCGAGCTGACCGAGTGGGCGACCGACGGCCCGCTGCTGCGCGTCGGCGCCGGCGTGACGTACCGGCAGCTGATCGTCGACCTCGGCGAGGCCCTGCCCGGCCTTGCGATGGCCTCCCGGACGGTCGGTTCGCCGCAGATCCGCAACCGGGGCACGGTCGGCGGCAACCTCGGCTCCGCCTCACCGGCCGGGGATGCGCACCCGCCCCTGCTGGCGAGCGACGCGGTCGTCGAGCTGGCCTCGGTGCGGGGCGCCCGGCGGGTACCCGTCGCGGAGTTCTTCACCGCCCCGAAACGCAGCGTGCTGGCGCCCGACGAGCTCATCGCCGCGTTCCTCGTCGCGCCCGCGACCGGGCCGCAGCAGTTCGCCAAGGTCGGCACGCGCAACGCGATGGTGATCGCGGTGTGCTCGTTCGCGCTGGCGCTGCACCCGGCGGAGCGGCGGGTGGGCACCGGGATCGGTTCGGCCGCGCCGACCCCGCGGCGCGCTCCGGCGGCCGAGGAGTTTCTCGCCGGGGCGCTGCCGTGGGACTCGCACGGGCCGCTGCAAGACGCCATCGTGGCCGAGTTCGGTGCGCTCGTCGCGGCGGCCGCGTCACCGATCGACGACGTCCGGGGCACCGCCGCGTACCGGCGGACGGCGCTCTCGGTGATGGCCCAGCGGACGCTGCGCTGGGCGTGGAGGTCCACATGAGACTGACGTGCACGGTCAACGGCGAGGTCCGGCAGGCCGACGACATCTGGCCGGGGGAGAGCCTGCTGTACGTGCTGCGCGAGCGGCTTGGCCTGCCGGGCGCCAAGAACGCCTGCGAACAGGGCGAGTGTGGCTCGTGCAGTGTGTACCTGGACGGGACGCTGGTCTGTGCCTGCCTCGTGGCCGCCGGCCAGGCGGAGGGGCGTGACGTGATCACGGTCGAGGGGCTCGCGACCGAGGGGGAGCTCGACCCCGTCCAGCGCGCGTTCATCGAGACGGGCGCCGTCCAATGTGGATTCTGCACACCGGGCCTGGTCGTGGCCGTGCACGATCTGCTCAGTCGCGACCCGGATCCCTCCGACGCGGACGTCCGCGAAGCTCTCGCCGGCAACCTGTGCCGGTGCACCGGGTACGAGAAGATCCTCGACGCCGTGCGGCTGGCGGTGCGCCGTGCTGGTGATTGAGAACTGCGCGGTCGCGACGGTCGACGCGGCCGGCACGGAGTACGCCACCGGCCACGTTGCGGTCGACGGTGACCGCATCGTGGCGGTTGGCGCCGGATCCGGGCCGCCGGGCGCCGACCGGGTCGACGGCACCGTGCTGATCGACGGCACCGGGTGCCTGGCGACGCCCGGGCTCGTCAACACGCACCACCACCTGTACCAGTGGGCGACCCGGGGCCTCGCCCAGCAGGCGAACCTGTTCGGCTGGTTGACCGAGCTGTACCCGGTGTGGGCCGGCCTCGACGAGGAGGTCGTGTCGGCGACCACGGCCGCCGGGCTGGCCTGGCTCGCGCTGTCCGGCTGCACAACGAGTACCGACCACCACTACGTGTTCCCCCGGGGCCGCGGCGACCTGCTCGGTGCCTCGATCGACGCCGCGTCGGGTATCGGTACGCGGTTCCACCCCGCCCGCGGCTCGATGGACCTCGGC
>Ga0114129_10014203_pt1 | contig 11345 bp, 10 predicted proteins | sample RhiMetdeltSRZDD1_FD_80071 | JGI IMG/M metagenome (GOLD analysis project Ga0114129, IMG submission 80071) | Populus rhizosphere microbial communities from Tennessee, USA - Rhizosphere MetaG P. deltoides SRZDD1 (version 2) (version 2) | ecosystem: Host-associated > Plants > Roots > Rhizosphere >... | reverse complement strand
GGGATGATTGTGCACGTCGCTGACGAACAGGATCCCGATCGCGCCTTTCTGCTGCGCCGCCAGCGCCTTGCGCCACTGCGCCGCCGGTTCCGCCGTGACGATGCCTTCGAACGGGCTGTTGGGATCCCGCTCGCCCGGCTCGTGATCGAGCACGAGGACAATCTTTCCCTTCACGTCCCCCTTGTAGTCGTCGTGTGAGATCTTCGGCGCCGTGATGCCGAAGCCGGCGAAGGCCACCGGGCCGCTCACCTGCGCAGTGGCGCTGAAGCGCTGTGGATAGAAATCCTGTCCGCTCGTAAACGTCCGCGACACGCCATTGCCCGGCGATAACTCGAGGCTGTTGCCCTCGCCGAGAGCGGCGGTCATCAGGTTGTAGTTGTGGAAGTAGCCGCCATTGGCTACCGGCTTCAATCCGGCGCGCTCGAAGCGCGACCGGATGTAGTCCACCGTGACGCGGTTCTCGTTGGTGTCGGTCAGCCGGCCGCGCATCGCATCGCCGGCGAGAAAGAAGAGATCGGCGCGGAGATCGGCTTGCGTGATCGATTCGATCATCGGCGCCCGCTGCTGCGCCGTCAAGCTCGTGGAGAGAACGACGACGGCAACAGCGAGCGCGCGTTTCATGATCGCTACTGCTGCGCGGAGGTCGTGCCGCTCTTCGCCGCCGCCACCTTGTTGCGCAGCGTCGTCACGCCGACCACTTCCACTTCGAACGTGTCGCCCGGCTTCATCGCCTGGGTCGTGCCCGGCGTGCCGGTGAACACCACGTCGCCCGGCTCCAGCGTGACGTAGCGGCTGGTGTAGCTGATGATGTTGTTGATGTTGAAGATCAGCAGATCGGTGGTCGTCTCCTGGACCACCTTGCCGTTGTGGCGGCCGATCAGTTTCAGGTTGTTGTAGTCGACGTTGCTCACCAGCTCGCGGCCCATCGGGCCGAAGCCGTCATGCGCCTTGGCGCGGAACCACTGCAGATCGTCTTTCTGCCAGGCGCGCTCGCTGACGTCGTTGCACGCGGTCACGCCGAAGATGTGATCCTTCACCTGCGCCTCGGTGATGTTCTGGGCGCGCTTGCCCATCACCACGCAGATCTCCGCCTCGTAATGGAGAGAGGTGGCGTCGGCCGGATACGGGATGTCCGCATCGTTGCCGCTCAACGAGGTCGGGAACTTCGCGAACAGGCCGACGTACTTCGCCGGCGACGCCTGGCCGATGTGGCTCTTGTAGTTCAACCCGGCGGCGATCACCTTCTTCGCTTCCGCGGGCGCGAGGAATTTCACATCCGGCACTTTCGTCCGGCGGCCGGTCGGCTTGGTCGTGCTGAGCCATGGGGCGCCCGACAGTTCCTGGATCGTGTTTTCGTTTTCGAGGATGCCCCACGCCGGCGTGCCATGGGCCTCGAACTTGACGTACTTCACCTGCTTGGCCTGCGCGAGCGCCGTCGTGGCGAACGCGAGCGCCGCCACCACCATCAACATCCGTTTCATCATTGGGTCACCGTTACCTTCACCATGGCGGTGGTCCAGCAGCACACTTCACCGCCGCCACCCGTTCCTGAATAGTCTTCAGCCGTGACGTGCAACACATATTCGCCGGGCGCGCTGAACGTCGCGTTCACCGTGGCCTTGCCGTTGAACGCGGCCGCGCCTTCGGTTTTCTCGAACGCCGGGTTGACCTTGTCGAATGTCACCGTGCCCGGGCCGCGATACTTCGACCAGTGCAGGATTACCGGCGGCGGGGGATTGCGCTGCGGCGCATTCGATCCGCTGGAATACTTCGCATCGTCCGACGCCCACACCGGCAGCGACAGCCCGGCCGACAGGGTCGCCGTGCGCGCAATCGCTTTCGCCATCAGCCCGATCGGTCCCTGGATGGCCGCGCCCGACGGATCGAACCTGATCATCGGCGGCTTGTTGCCGACCGCGACGTCCGTGAACGGGCTCACTTCGTAGAGCGGGTTCATCCAGAAGGGAATACTGTGCGTCTGGCCGTTCGCGGCAATCGTCCACGTGATCCGCTGCGTCTTGCTGAAATCTTTCGGCATCGTGATCAGGAAGACGCCGGTCTGCCGCCCCGGAAGGAAATGCGTGGGCTGGCCGAGGTCGGGGCCGCCCGGCTCGATGCGGTTGCCCGGGCCGATCGGCACGTCCATCGCGACGGTGGTGTTGCGATTGAGGTAGCCGATCAGGAAGTTCTGCGCGCCGTCGGCGCCGGTGAACCACCCCTCGTACGCGGGGGTGATGCTCGCGCCGAAGCCGCGGAACGGTTCGCTGATTTGCTGCTTGTCCGCCGAAGCGCCCAGCGCGAAGGTGGAAGCGGACAAAACCCCCGCACTCGCGGAGAGCGCGAGGGCCATCATCCATCGCCGCATGGGTCTACTGCCGCTGGTTGTCGACCGTGGTCCGCGACTTCTTCGCGTCGACCCGCGCCTTGTATTCATCGTCCGTGAGATAGACGACGTTCATCCAGGCGTGCGCCATTTCGTCGACCGTGCGATCGCCGTAGCCGACCCACTGATCCGGATCGGGATTGTTCGGATTGTTCTTGGTGTTGTCGTACCACGCGCTGACCTGGATGACCGTGCCCTTCGGGAACACCGGCGCGGCGTCATCCGCGTAGATGTAGTTCGTCATCCAGTTGAAGTTGAAGTTGCCGACGTAGCTCACCACTTGCGTGCTGCCGTCGGGCAGGATCGCCTTCACCTCCATCGCCTTGCCACGCAGGTGGAAGTGCGGCTGGAAGTTGGTGATCATCGTGTTCTCTTTCAACACCGTGAAGCCCTCGGTGTAGGCGATGGAGTTCGGCGCGATGTCGAGGAAGCCGCGCCGCTTGAGGCCGGTGAAGCCGATCAGGTAGCTGCGCTTTTTCGGCTCCTGGCCTTTTGGATACAGCCACAGCGCGATCTCCGAGCCGACCATCGTTTCCTCGCCGGAAGCGTGGAGATGTTGGTCCCACGACAGCTTCTCGCCGGGCATGATCATCTTGCCGGTGCCTTCGGCGAACAGGTCGTAGCCCTTGCCGATCGCCCATTCCATCAGCTGCGGACGGCGGTTGACGAGATCGTCGAACGTCGCGGGTCCGCCCGGGCCGTTCGCGGTGCCGGTATTGACCGACTGCACGTTCTCGGGACTCAGCACCTGATACGCGATCGAGTGATGCAGGATCTTGCGCGCCTTGAGGTTGGTCGGACGGATTTCGACCATCTTCACCCAGCGCGGCTCGGTGATGGGGATGCTCTCCGTCATCGGCCGGTACCACACGTCCTGGCCCGCGGCCGGCATCTTGTACTCGGAGCTGCGGATCACGAGGTCGGGCGGACCGAAGCCGTCCTGCACGCCTTTCCATTCGTTGTCGGCGGCGATCTTTTTCGCGGGCGGCAGATCCTTCGGGTCGCCCTGCGGCGCGCCGGCATCGACCCACGCCACGATGGTGTCGATCTGTTTCTGCGACAGCGACATGTCGTTCTTGAACTTCTGCACGCCGACGCTCTGGTCGATGTGCCAGGGCGGCATCTGCCGCGCCGCGACGCGCTGCTTGATCGCCCGCGCCCACGGCCGCGCCTCGGCGAAGGTGATGAGCGACATCGGCGCGATCGAATTCGGCTGATGGCATTCCTGGCACTTGGCCTGGAAGATCTGCGCGACGTCTTTCGAGAAGGTTGGTGCGGCTGCTGTCTGCGCACTTGCCGTCGACGCGAGGAGCGCCACGCCGACCGTTGCCGCCGCCGCAATGAAACTACGCATACTGCCTCCCAGTACGCGAATTTTGACACAAAACCAGGGGTTCCGGGGTCAGGCACCTTTACAATTCAGCCTTTTGATTGCTTGTCAATCGTAGTCGCTGTCGCTGGGGTGTTCGAAGACGTACGCGGCGATCAGGAAGGGAATCAGGGCGATATACGTGAAAAACGGCAGGACGAAGAACATCGCCGGCGCTTCGGGGCGCGGGTCGACGATGAACATCGTGTTGAGGGCCCCCAGAGTGACGCTGGCCATCGCCCCCGCGCCGAACGCCCAGGCCGCCTTTGCCCGCAGCCGGGTCCACTTGCGCGCCAGTAGATTCACGGTAAAGAACGGCGCCACAGACCACGCCACGCCAACAGGCTTGACGAACCACGGCAACTCGGGTGGTAGGCCGGCATACGCCATGAATCCCCATGTGCCGAGAATGCCGATGGCCGCAAATGCTGAAGTAACTTTTCTGAGCACCCGCGACACGATACCGTAACAGCCCGCGCCATGAAGTACTTCTGGCTGAACGTCCACCTGCCGTATCGGTGCCGGCATAGCGGCGCCTGTTGCACGGCGGGTTGGCCGATTCCGATCGAACCGGAGCGCGCGATTCTTCTCGGCCGCGGCGGAACGCTGCCGCGCGACGCCAACGGCGCGTGCGTATTTCATGACGGCCGCTGCACTGTGTACGAACATCGGCCGATGTCGTGCGTCCACTTTCCGTACGTGTGTCTGATCGATCAGCGCGGTGTGCGCGTCACGCTGTCGCACTACTGCCCAACGGCGGCGTCGCTGTTATTTGAACATCACGGTCCCATCGAGATCGTCGAAGGACCGCCGCCGATTCCCGGTGTCGAGATTCCCGAGGGTCTCGACGCGCGCGAGTCGCTGCCGCCTCTTCGCGCTCCCAATCTGTTGATGTCATACGAGGAGTTTTCGGACTGGGAGAGGAACGAGCTCACAACGCTGGCGCCATTGGCCGGCGATTCGGAATTCGCGCCGGTCATCGAACGGTTTCTCGCGGCGAAGGTGTTCGCATCGTGGGCCGCATACCGGGGAGACGGTATCTCCAGTATTCGCGCCGCCGTCGGCAACGCTCACCGTGCGCTGGTCGATCAAATGGAGACGGCCTGCCGTGAAGCAGGCCGTGCACTTGACGCTGAACTGATGCTGAGCGCGATTCGCCAGACTGACTTGTACTTATTGCATCGCGCCCACTCTTGACTTCAAACTGCCAACTCCACTCTTAATTCTCAACTCTCAACTTTCAACTTTCCGTGTAAAGCCACGCTCCCGCGACGCTGCCGATCGCGGTATTGATGAGCGAGGCGATCGAGCCCGCGATGAACAGGCTGGTGGTGAAGATACCCATACTGGTAAACCCGGCCAGCACCAGTGTGGCGCCGAGGTACGGGATCAACCCGGCGATGATCGCCGTGCCGACGCCTGGTCCGAACCGCGGCCTGATCGCGGCATAGGTCCAGACGATCAGCAAGCCGAACAGGAAATCGATCACGATCCAGGGCAGGATGCCGGCGAACGATTCCATCGCCGCCGGGTCCAGACCCAGACGTTTCAAATCCGCCGCCTGTTGTTCCGCCAGGACCATGGTGTTGATGATGAAATCACCGATGTTGAGCACGACACCTGCGATCAGACCGCCGACGATCACCTTGCCCGTGTTCATCGCCATGCTATGACCTCCTACTTCTTCGAGGGATCGTCCGCCGGGTTGACGTAGTTCAGGACAAACGGACCCATCCCGTGCACCTGCACGACGGTGGCGCCGCGCGCCGTGGCGTAGTGCGGCATCGTCGCCGCCATCACCGCATAGCTGCCGGCGGGGAGATTGGCGAGCGCCTTGTCGTCCCAGGCCTTGCCCATCGCGGCGGCGAAGGTGCCCGACAACACCGTGACGTGTTCATCGGTCGGATGCCAGTGCGGCGCGATCTTGTAGCCGTTCGGGAACTGCAGGCGGATCGTGAACATTTCGGGCTTGCCCGGGTCGCCGGAGATCACGGCAAGCTTGGCGCCGGGCGGAACGCTCGGCGGCGGATCGACCCACTTCACGGCCGCGGCTGGAACGACGACATGAGCCGAAGAAACCGGCGTTGCCGTGTCAGACGTAAACGTGTCGACCACGACCTTCCATGCGCCATCGGAACGTTTCCAGACCGTCGTGTACTTGCCGGTCTCGGTGACTGGCATACCTGCGGCGTTGTTGAGCGTCATTTGATAGGTGCCGATGGTGTAGCCAAGGTCGCCCGACGCATCAGCAGCGGTGGGTTGCCACTTCAGATCAAACCCTGGCGCCCCCTGCAGACCGGTGATGACGCTTCGGATGTCCTTTGAGGTGGCGGCGGCAGGCATCCCATGTGCCTGGACGACGGCGGTCGGCGCGAAGTTGGCCAGGAATCTGTCGGCATCCTTCGCGGTTTTGGACCATTCACGATCGGCTTCGAGCAGCGCGGCTTTGTCCGCTTCAACACTGCCCGTGCGAGCACACGACGAAACGAAGACGACGACGACGACGGCGACGAAGAATGTTAGTGTGCGCATGGCGACGTAATATAGCTGAGGTTGCATGCATCGTGTCTTAATTCTTGGACTTGCCCTGGTCGCGACCGCGATGTCCGCGCAGTCGCAATCCGGGGTGGAATCGTTCGACATCATCATCCGTAACGGCACCGTAATCGATGGCAGCGGCAACCCGCGCTTCGACGCCGACGTGGGGATCAAGAATGGCTTCATCGCCAAGGTCGGCGATCTCGGGCAGGCGACGGCGACCACCCAGATCGATGCGCGCGGGCTGTTCGTGACCCCGGGCTTCATCAACATTCACAGCCACGCGTCGGCCGACGCGCTGCCCACCGCGGTGAACATGCTGACCCAGGGCGTGACCACCGAGATCTTCAATGCCGACGGCAGCGGGCCGCTCGATGTCGCGCAGCAGCTCCACGCGCTCGCGGTGCCGGGGCTCGCGCTGAACATCGGCGGCTACATCGCGTTCAACTCGGCGTGGACGACCGTGGTCGGCAACGCCGATCGCCGGCCGTCGGCGGATGAGATCCAGCGGATGCGCGGCATGATCGCGACCGGGTTGAGTCAAGGCGCCTGGGGCGTGTCGGCGGGCCTCGACTACAAGCCCGCCTACTTCGCGCGCACGGAAGACGTGATCAAGATTGTCGACGTGGCGAGGCCGGCGCGCACCAACTTCACCAACCACGATCGCGTCACGCCGGAATCGAACTTCAGCTCGAAGGCGGGCATCACCGAAACGCTGGTCATCGGCCAGAAGGGCGGGCTCGTCCCCGTCGTCACGCACATGAAGATGACCGGTGCGGAAAAAGGCAGCGCCGGAAATGTCCTGGCCTCGATGGCACAGGCGACGAAGCGCGGGTCGTACGTGGCCGCCGACGCCTATCCGTATCTGGCGGGCCAGAGCGGGCTCGGCTCGTTGATCATTCCGGGGTGGGCGCAGGAAGGCGGACGCGAGGCGATGGTGAAGCGCTTCGCCGATCCGACGCTGCGCGCGCAGATCGTCACTGAAGCCGAGCGAGCGATGCAGGCGCGCTTCGGCGGTCCGGAGAGTGTGTATTTGCCGCGGACCCAGCAGCAGCTGACCGCGGTCATGAAGGAGATGAACGCCGGCGCCGGGGAAACCGTGCTGCGCATCCTCGAGCAGGGCGACCCGGGCGCGATCCTTCACTTCGGCATTGAAGAAGATCTCGTCAAGATTCTGAACGACCCGGTGACGTCGATGGCGTGCGACTGCGGCGCGTCCACCGCCACGCGCGTGCATCCGCGTTTCTACGGATCGTTTCCGCGCGTGCTCGGGCGCTACGTGCGCGAGCAGAAGATCATGACGTGGGAGCAGGCGATCCGAAAATCGACGTGGCTGCCGGCGGCCACCATCGGGATGATCGATCGCGGCCTCGTCGCGCCCGGCATGGCCGCGGACGTGACCGTGTTCGATCCGAACACCGTGATCGATCGCGCCACCTACGACAATCCCGCGCAGCGATCGCAGGGGATTCGGTTCGTGCTGGTCAACGGCACCGTGGTGCTGGAAGACGGCGTGCCGACGCAGGCGCAAAGCGGCAGACCGCTCTTCAGAACCGCGAACATGCCCAGCCGTCCGACCAGCGAAGCGCGGCGCAGCCTCTCGGCGAAAGGGACGGTGTCGGGTCACCGCGTATCGATCGATCTCACGCACCGGGCCGGCGCGCGACAGGCCACCGGCGCCATGGAGATCGAGGGATTCGATCCGATCGAGACCATCGGCGTGTTGCAGACGGCGAGCGGCTGGGCCAGCGTTACCGGCGTCGATCGCGTTCAACGAGCTGTGACGCTGATCGTGGATCTGCACGACGCGTCGAACCCCGGCAGCGCCACGTTTGCGGTGAACATCGACGGCGCACCCGCAGTGCGGGGCTCGCTGCCGCTCGCCGCCGTGACGATCGCGACGAGATGAGCGACGCCGCCCGCCGCATCCTGCTCGCGATCCTGATCCTCGGCATCGCGGGGATTGCGGTCGAGCTTTGGCTGCTGGCGCACACTGAGGATTTCTATCAGCTGATTCCGTTGTGGCTGGCCGCGTTGGGCGTGATCGCCGTCGCTACGGTCGTGCTGCGTCCGTCCACCGCCACGTTGCGCCTGTTCCAGGCGGTAATGGTTTTGTTCCTGCTCAGCGGCATCGTCGGTATGTTCCTGCACTTCCAGGTGAACATGGAGTTCCAGCTCGAGATGGACCCGGCATTGTCTGGAATGGCGCTGTTTCGGAAAGCGATTATCGCAAAGACGCCTCCGGCGCTGGCGCCGGGAGCGATGATCCAACTTGGCCTGATTGGGCTAGCCTATACGTTCAGGCATCCGGCCCTGGCGCCGGGGAGGACAGCATGATCAAATTCGCAGCATTCACTCTCGCGGCGCTGCTCGCCATCCCGGCGGCCGCGCAGGTCGGCAAATCACTCGGCGTCGTCGACGCCAACACGGTGTCGGAAGCGGATCTCGCGAAGATGCCGGGCCTCACGCCCGCCATCGCCAAGGCGCTGGTGGCGGCGCGGCCGTTCGACAGCATCACTGCGCTGAACACCTTCCTGCTCGGGCAGAAGCTGACGCAGGACCAGGCCAACGCGCTGTATCGCCAGATGTTCGTGCACATCAACCTCAACACCGCGACGGCCGCGGAGATCATGTTGATCCCCGGCGCCGGCAAGCGCATGGCGCACGAGTTCGAAGAGTACCGGCCGTGGCGATCGTACGCGCAGTTCGAGAAGGAGATCGGCAAGTACGTGGACGCGAAGGAAGTGGCGAGGCTCGCGCAGTACACGTTCATTCCGCTCAACCTCAACACGTCGACCGAGGCCGACTTCATGACCATTCCCGGCGTCGGCAAGCGGATGGCGCACGAGTTCGACGAGTATCGGCCGTGGAAGACGCAGGCGCAGTTCGAGAAAGAGATTGGTAAATACGTTGACGCCAAGGAAGTGAAGAGACTGTGGCGCTACGTGTACATCCCGTAATCAATAACCTTCGACGAGCCCCAGGATTTACGGCGCTCGTTGTCCTCACTCTGACGCTTGGCATCGGTACCACCACCGCGATGTTCTCGGTGGTGGATACCGTGCTGATCAACCCGCTGGCATTTCCGAATGCCGATCGCGTGTTGGAAATCTGGACCTACTTCGAGCAAGGCGCCGGGCGGTCCCCCGGTGCCACCGCCGCCGTGCTGAGAACGATTCGCGACGAGGACGCTCTCTTCGAATCGGTCAGCGCCTACCAGTTCGGTTCCGGTACGTTGACGGGCTCCGGCGACCCCGAATTGGTCTCGTTCGCAGGGTTGTCGCCGTCGATCTTTTCGATCTTTCCCACGGCGCCGCTGGCCGGACGGCTGGTCACAGCCGCGGACGCGACATCAACGGAGCGGGTGATTCTTCTCAGCGAACGGCTGTGGACGCGCCGATTCGGTCGCGATCCGGGCGTCCTCGATCGCACGCTGACCATTGACGATCAGCCGTACCGAGTCATCGGTATCCTCCCGTCGCGGTTCAATTTCCCTGAGAGCTCGGTCGATGCCTGGCGGCCGATCGACGCCGACAGTGCGGCGGCCCGGATGCGCGTGCAAATGGTGGTGATGCGCCGGCCCGACGTGGCCAGGCAGGTGATTGACGATCGGCTGAAGACGATCAGCACGTCGCTTCGCGCATCGGGTGTGTTGCCGCGCGGTCAATCTCTCGTCGCCGATGAGCCGATCCAAGTCCGCTACGGACGCAGTGGCGCCAACGCGCTGTACCTGCTGCTCGGCGCGGTCGCGCTCTTGCTGCTCGTGGCGTGCGTCAACGTGAGCAACCTGATGCTGGTGCGCGCGTCGAGCCGCACCAGCGAGCTCGCCCTCATGGCGGCCGTTGGCGCCGATCGGTCACGATTGCTGCTCGATGCCGCAATCGAGAGCCTCCTGCTGGCTTTGGTTGGCGGCGCGGCGGGCCTATGGCTCGCCAGCGGATTGCTCGACGTGATTCTGGGCCTGGCGCCGGATCAGATGCGGATGCTGTCGCGCGCGACCGGGCAGCTCGACGCACGGGCGGTCCTGTTTGCGCTGGCGGTGACCATGATCACCTGCGTGGCATTCGGCCTGCTGCCGGCGTGGCGAGCGGCGCGCGTTGATCCGCTCGAGGCCCTGAAGCAACAGTCTCGAGTGTTTGCCGGACATCGCGATCACTGGTGGCAGGGCGCACTGGTCTCAACGCAGATTGCCCTCGTCGTGGTCCTGCTGGCGGGTGCCGGACTCCTGCTTCGCAGCTTCGTGAAGTTGAACCAGGTCGATCTCGGATTCAATCCTGACCGACTGGTCGTGTTCGAATTCCAGTTGACACAGCCTCGATACACATCACCGGGTGCAGCCCTGTCGTTCATGCGAACAGTCGAGAGTCGCGTCGAGGCGGAGCTCGGTGTGCCGGTCACAATTGGATCGACACCGGTCCGGCCCGGCGGTTTTTCCTCAGCCCGCCCCGAGGTGGATGGATTGCCGCCCGCGGACGAGATCGAGTTGCCGCTCTCGCGTGCCAGTCCCGATTACTTCGACGTCTATCAGATTCCGATTGTCGAAGGTCGCGCCCTGGCCGCTGCAGACGGTGACACCGCGATCATCCTGAACGACGTGATGGCGAAACGCTACTTCGGCAACGTCTCGCCAATCGGCCGCCGCATCAAGCTCAATACCGACTCGAACTGGTTGACAGTGGTCGGCGTGGCGCGCGATGTCAAAACGATGGGACCGAGCGATCCGATTGGCGATGGCATGGAAGCCTATGTAGGTTTCCCGACGGCAACGAGAACCTACAACTTCGCCTCGTTGGCGGCGCAAAGCGCCGGAGACGCCGAAACGACGCTGGCGCGAATCAAGCGAATTGTGTGGGAGATTGATCCGAAGATGCCGATCTTGTCGGCCGTTTCGATGCGCGAGCACGTCGGCAATGCCATCGCGCGGCCGCGATTCGTGCTGAGCCTGAGCGGTGCCTTCACGATGTGCGCCGTCGTGATCGCCGCCGTCGGCATTTATGGCGTGTCGGCGTACTGGGTGGCGCGCCGGCGCCGCGAGCTGGCGATTCGGATCGCCGT
>Ga0114129_10014202_pt1 | contig 11346 bp, 12 predicted proteins | sample RhiMetdeltSRZDD1_FD_80071 | JGI IMG/M metagenome (GOLD analysis project Ga0114129, IMG submission 80071) | Populus rhizosphere microbial communities from Tennessee, USA - Rhizosphere MetaG P. deltoides SRZDD1 (version 2) (version 2) | ecosystem: Host-associated > Plants > Roots > Rhizosphere >... | reverse complement strand
GCAGCTCTTGCGATTGGCTGCATCGTTTCTCAACGAGAAACGCTCGCCCGACGAGGGAAAGATCAAGGAACTGATACTCGGGTTGAAAGGCGTGTTCGTAAAGCGCTTCGAGTTTGAAAGGGATAACGAATACACGATGGCGGACGTCGAATCGATCCGATCGCAGTTGAACGCGCCGGGTTGGTCTCACGTCGCCAACGTCCGCAGCAAACGCGAGGGCAACTACGATGTCGTGATTATGAGTGAAGGAAGCGTCATCAAAGGGCTCGCGGTATTAGCTGCCGAATCGAAGGCCTTCACCGTGGTAAACATCGTTGGACCGATCGACCTTGCGAAGCTTTCAGAGCTTGAAGGCAAGTTCGGCATACCTCACTTTGGCCTCGAGCAGATTCCCGGCGTAACTGTGACCGACAAGAAGAAGGACAAGAATCCCGAGCCGGACAAGCAGCAAGAGCAGCAGTCGACAGACGCGACGAAGCGGACCGAAAAGAAACCGCCAGTGCTCATCCGGCAAGAGAAGCCCCCGACGGAGTAACCAGCGATGACGAACACAAAACGATTTCTCACTCGACTCTCGATCACCGTTGTGCTGGTAACGCTCGCGCCGGCGGCTTCGTTGGCCGGCGATGAGAGCTTCAGCTCGGTCGTCAAGCACATCAAGTCAAGTTACCACGCCAAGCAGCAGGGCTTTTTCGGAGCGATGATGCTCGCCCGGTTTGCGGTCAAAGTCATCAAGCCCGCGGGCGTGAAGAATTTCAAAGCCGTTCTGTTGAGAGATCTAGATTATTCGGAAGGGCCGAGCCCAAGAGGCGGTCAGTTCCATTCCTTTATTCAAAGCAAGATCGATCCGCGGTGGACGCCGCTCGTCCAGTACAGCTCGCCGCGCGAAAAACAATGGTCGTACGTTTACGTCATGCGCGAGAAGGAAGACGTGAAGCTGCTGGTCGTCACGCTGCAGAAGCAGGACGCCGTGGTGCTGCAGACCAAGTTCAGCCCCGCGAAGCTAATCGAGTTCATGAACAACCCGCAGATCATGGGCATCTCTCTCAATAGCGACAACCGGTCGAAGGATAATTCTGCCAGAGCGGGTGACGCTGACAACGACGATGAAGACAGTCGCGAGAAGGTTAAGCCGCCGGTTGTTAAACCACCCGAGTAACTCGGACTCCGCTGAGGCTGCTTAACTGGCAAGCGTTGCGAATTCATGATTTCGACCGCGGATCCCAGTGACACTTGAGGGAGCTGCACTCGGCTCTTCATCCGATTCGAGCGCTTTGACCTCCGTCGACCGGCAGAACTACCCCTGTAATGAACTTGGCTTCGTCGGACGCGAGAAACAGCGCAGCGTAAGCGACATCCCACGCGGTGCCCATCTTCGCTCTCAGCGGCACTCGCGAGTCGCGTTCCCGAATCAGTTCTTCCTTCGAGACGCCACGTGGGCGTACACGCCAACGATCTCCGCAATTCTTCGTGCTGACCCTATTGCGTCAATGAGGAGTGTTTCACCCACCCCTCGGCCGCGCGCAGACTTATCCACTGCAAGTCGGCCTATTAAAGCGACAGGAATAGGGTGGCGCGGCACGTTCTCAGGGACGGTGTCGAAGGCGACCGCGCTTAGATTGATTATTGGGACATTATATACTTGATTGCGCACGTTCTCAGGGACGGTGTCGAAGGCGACCGCGCTGCTAGAGATCGTGTAGTAGCCGAGGACCCGTGACCCAGCCTCCTCAACTGCCACGTAGGTTCTGCCCATGCCTTTCCTATCATGTTGGCCGGCGTATCTCTGCAAATACGTATTCAACTCCTCAACGCCGCAGTCAAATTCGCCGCGGTCGTGGTGAGACGAAAGCCTTTCGATTTTCATTCGCGGTTTGGGCAAACTACTGGGATTGACGTCTGAACTTCTCAGCCGCTTTGCGTAACGCACGGTTGGGTCGTTGGTTCGCGTCCAGCGCGGCCAAGAATAGGTCACGGTCTCGATTGGTCAGTGTAATCGTCTGATGCTGTCGAAGGGCCTCTTCCGAGGCTCGCAGCAGACTAGTCACCACGAAATCCGTGAGTGTTTGGTGAGAAACGTTCGCGGCCTGCTCAATCTTCTCTTTAGCCCGTTGCTTGAGACGCACGTCCAAGCGGGCTGCTCTTCGGACTGGTTTTTCGCTTTCTCGCTTGCTGCATCAGACAACCTCCCCTTTTCCCCTCGATGACAACATAACACGGCCGTACGGGGCATTGTCACACACTTTGAAGTTGTAGCTCAAACTGCGCAACCCTGACTCGCTTACCGGACCGTATGATAGAATCATACTTAAGTGAGAAAAACGCAGTAGGTCTCGGAGAATAGCGATGTCAGACGCACTTATTCTATCCGGCGCAAGGACGCCGGTTGGAAAACTACTCGGCGCGTTGAAAGACTTTAGCGCGGTTGACCTTGGAACGATCGCCGCGCGAGCAGCAATCGAGCGAGCCGGAATCGATCCCGGAACCGTCGACGAAGTCATAATGGGCAACGTCGTTCAAGCGGGCAACGGGCAGAATCCCGCGCGGCAAGTGGCGCTTCGCGCAGGCATTCCCGATAGCGTTGCGGCGCTTACGATCAACAAGGTTTGCGGCTCGGGTTTGAAAGCCGTGATGCTCGCTGCTAATGGAATCAAGGTGGGCGAGATCGACGTCGCGGTCGCCGGCGGAATGGAATCAATGTCGCGCGCGCCTTATTTGCTCAAGGGTGCCCGGGAAGGCTACAGGCTCGGCAACGGCGAGTTGATCGACTCGATGATTCACGATGGGTTGTGGTGTGCGTTCGACGACTGGCATATGGGCTGCACCGGCGAAGTAGTAGCTGAGCGTTATCACGTCAGTCGTGAGCAGCAGGACGAGTACGCGCTCAACTCGCATCGCAAGGCTGTGGCCGCCATCAAAGAAGGACGCTTCGATCAAGAAATCGTGCCGGTGGAGATCCCGCAGAGAAGAGGTCCGGCGCTGGTGATTCGAACGGATAAAGGTCCACGCGAGGACACATCGCTCGACGCGCTCGCGAGATTGAAGCCGGCGTTCAAAGAAGGCGGAACCGTGACGGCAGGCAACTCGCCGGGCGTGAACGACGGCGCTGCGGCGCTCGTACTCGCTTCGGCCGAAATTGCGCGAAAACTCGGACGCAAGCCAATGGCTCGCATAGTCGCGCAGGCTGCGAGTGGTGTTGAGCCGAAGCTGGTCATGATGGCGCCGGTGACGGCGATTCGGAAGACTCTGGGACGCGCGGGCTGGGACCTTGCGGATGTCGACCTCATCGAGTTGAACGAAGCGTTCTCGGTTCAAGCGGTCGCTATCACACGCGAGCTTGGAATCGATCCCGCCAGACTCAATGTGAATGGCGGCGCGGTCGCGCTGGGTCATCCGATTGGCGCTAGCGGTGCGCGGATACTGGTGACGCTGCTTCATGAGATGCAGAGACGCGACGTGACGCGTGGGCTCGCAGCCTTGTGCCTGGGCGGCGGCAACGCCGTGGCGATGGCTGTTGAGAGATAGGTTCGTTTCTGGTTTCTGGTTTCTCGTTTCTGGTTTGCGCTTCAACTTCGAATGCTCGGGGAACCAGAAACCAGAAACTAGAAACCAGAAACCAGAAACAAGAGACGGTTGATAGGAGAAGAAGATGCGCGTACGAATCATTGTGTCGATAACGCGTTTGCTGTTGATAGTCGCGCTGCTCGCGCCGATTACAGCTTCGAGTAGGACTGCAAAAGCTAAACTGCCTGATCCGCTCTCAACGGGGCCCTTCCCGGTCGGCGTCGCTACAACTGTGTTTATCGATACGAGCCGCGTCGACAATCTGACGAAGCAGCCTCGCACGCTGGTGACCGAGATATGGTATCCCGCGACTGACGACGCGCGGCGCATGCCGAAGAACAAATATTCGGACTTCATTCCGGGCGGCGTGACACCCGAAATCGATGAGCTGATAAAGAAGACCTACAAGATGAGCGCCGCTGAGATGGACAAAGCTTACTGGAACGAGGGTCATCGAAACGCGCCTGTGCGCAAGGGCCGATTCCCGCTGGTGATCTTCTCGCACGGCAACGGCGGTTCGCGCAATCAGAACACGTTCTGGTGTGACTACCTCGCGAGCCACGGCTACATCATCGTTTCGGCCGATCACACCGGCAATGCTCGATGGACTATCATTGACGGCAAGCCCGTTTTGGCTCAGGGATCGGAACGTACGAACTCAGCCAAGGACCGGCCGCGCGATTTGAGCTTCTTGCTTGATCAAATGATCAGGTGGGACAAAGGCGCGGATAAGCGGTTTGCCGGGCGGATCGACACTGAACGCGCGGCCGTCGCCGGCATGTCTTTTGGATCGTTCACCGCGCATTGGGCGTCGGATCAAGACCCGCGATTCAAAGCAGTGATCGCGATGTCCGGCGCGCCGCCCTCGCACACCAACCTCATTGTGCCTTCGCTTAGAATGCTCGGAACTGAGGACCGGACGCTCGGCGTTCCGGGAAACAACGCGATTCGCGACAATCACACGAAGCACACCGGGCCGTCTTTTCTGCTCGAGCTAAAGAACGGAGGCCACTTTTCGTTCACCGACATGTTCAAGATCAACAAGAGTTTTGGCGACGGAGTCGGGGCAGGGAAGCGGCGAGACACGAACGAACCGTTCGAGTTCACTTCGATGGAAGCGACCTACAAGATCATTAACTCGTACAGCGTCGCGTTCCTGGGTTATTACCTGAAGGGCGAGACTTCTTATATGACTTTCTTGAGCGAGAACCACTGGCCGGATGTGATGAAATGGGAGGTGACCGGCGTCGGCCCTCGCGAAGTTCACCAAAGATGATTTGCGGCGTCGGATTGTAGCAAGCCGACGGTAACCCACGTAGTGGGCGACAGCGTGTAGCCCAGGGCAAGTCCGCGCAGCCCTGGGTTAAGCGCGGCCGGGTTACACTAGCCCACGTAGTGGGCGACAGCAGCGTAGACGAGCATACAATTACTTGGAACCTTCTACATACGCGTACGCAAATGTTGCAAGGCCGCGCGCAGACGCTGTCGCCCACTGCGTGGGCTTGCGTAACCGTGCCGCGCGCTTAACCCAGGGCTGCGCGGACTTGCCCGGGGCTACACGCTGTCACCCACTGCGTGGGCTCAGATAAAACCTCCTGTCCGACAAACTTCAGTTTGTCGATATATCAAGTCGGACGACAAACTGAAGTTTGTCGGACAAATCAAGACACCTACACTTTTCATTGTTGATTGCCTCAGACATCGAGTTGTGATAACTACCTTCACGGCTTCATCAGAGGTGTCCGATGCCTGACATCAAAGTAATGATCAGCAGCACTGCCCGCGACTTGCCCGAACATCGCAAGGACGTTATGGATGCCTGTCTGCGTCAGAGGATGTTCCCCAGGATGATGGAGCACTTGCCTGCCGCCGCCGCCGATGCCATTGCCGAATCGCTGAGAATGGTCGATGAGGCGAATATTTATCTGGGAGTGTTTGCGCATCGCTATGGCTACGCGCCCAGAGGCTACGACATTTCCATCACCGAAATGGAATACGACCGCGCGGTAGAACGCGGAATCCCGCGCCTGCTCTTTCTGATGCACGATGATCATCCGGTCAAAGCGTCGGACGTTGAAAAGGGCGAGGGCGCTGTTAAGTTGGAAAAGTTCAAAGCGCGTCTGATGGCAGAACGCGTTGTGAACTTTTTCAAATCGCCTGCCGACCTCCGCGCAGGTGTCATCGACAGCCTGTCGAAATATCGCGAACGCAAAGAGACTGAGTTTCACTACGTCAGCAACATCCCCAAGCCGCCTGAAATCTACATCGCTCATCCTTACACGCTGTTGCAAACGCACGATTTGATCGGACGGCAGAACGAGTTGAACCTGCTGACCGATTGGGTAGCCGAGCCTGGCTCGGCGGTTTATCAAGCGCGCATCTTCAACGTCGTAGCTATCGGCGGCATGGGCAAAAGCGCGCTCACCTGGAAATGGTTCAACGACATCGCTCCGAATGAAATGAAGCCGCTGGCCGGGCGAATGTGGTGGAGCTTTTACGAAAGCGACGCACGCTTTGAGAACTTCATCATCCGCGCGCTGGCCTACGTGAGCGGACGCGCAAGAGAAGACGTTGAGAAGAACACAAAGCCTGGCGAGCGCGAAGAGTTATTGCTGGCAGCGCTCGACTGCGACCCGTTCTTGCTGGTGCTTGATGGGCTTGAGCGAATCCTGATTGCTTACGCTCGAATGGACGCAAACCGCCATGCCGATGATGATCTCGATCAGCGGACAGCCAACGTTGTAGCGGGGGGTAATGGGATTACCCGAAAGCGCGGCGCAGTCTTTCACGGGGCAGCATCGGTTGCGCAAGACAGCCGACCCGCGCGCTGGCAATTTCTTGCGCAAGCTGGCGCGCGTTCGAGCATCGCGAGTGTTAGTCAGCACTCGCCTTTACCCAGCGGACTTGCAGACCGTGACGGGCGAGCCTCTGCCCGGCAGTCTAGCTCATTTCATTCGCGGACTCAGCGATGATGAGGCGTTGAATCTGTGGCGCACATTCGGAGTCAGCGGCTCGCGGGAGGAGTTGCTGCGTTTGTTTCACATCTTCGGCAGTCACCCGCTGCTGATTCAGGCATTGGCGGGCGAGATCGCTCACTATCATCGAGCGCCGGGCGACTTCGACACTTGGCGAAGTAATCATCCTGACTTCGACCCGTTCCCGCCTGCCGCTGGTGCAGGCCAGATCGCACATCTTGGAATTTGCCTGGCGTGGGTTGAATGAATCTGCAAAGAAGGTGCTACACACCATAGCGGCTTTTCGCATGCCTGCGACTTATGACACGCTGGCTGCATTGTTGATTGGCGAAGACAAAATTTTCTCGAATGAGAACGAGTTAGACGTGGCGCTGACGGAACTGGAAGATCGTGGACTGTTGGGATGGGACAAGCGCGGCAATCGCTACGACCTGCACCCGATTGTACGCGGCGTGGTGTGGGGCGAATTGAGCGAAGACATGCGGCGCGATGTTTACACAACCTTGCACGCGCACTTTGAGGCGATGCCCAAGATTGAGGATTATCTCCAAGTGGAGAGCCTTGAAGACCTCACGCCTGCCATCGAGCTATACAACACGCTGATCGGCCTGGGTCGCTACTATGATGCCTACGCTGTATTTCGAGATCGTATGAGTGAGGCCACACTTTACCGTCTAAGCGCCAGCCGCCAACGAGTCGAACTCCTCGAGATGCTCTTCCCCGATGGGCTAGATCAACAGCCGCGCTTGAGCAATCCAGCCCAGCAAGCCAATACGTTCAATTTGCTTGCACTAAGCCATCATTTTAGCGGCCAGCTAGATCGTGCGGTCCCGCTGTTCCGCCAACACAATGCCATTCGAGAGAAAGAGGACGATCAAGAGAGCTTGAGCGTCGGCTTGGCGAATCTATCGGACGTATTACTCCCATCCGGCGCGGTGAGAGAATCGCAGCATGCGGCACTCCAATCTTTAGTTATTGCGCGCAAAATTGATGAGCCATTTGGGGCACCATATTCACTGGCGCAGATTGGACTACCACTAGCTGCGCGAGGACTAGTGGACGAAGCAGACAGGTTGCGTCAAAGAGCATTGCAAGTATTATCGGTCCAGAAGGACAGACAGGCTGAAGGGGTCGTCAATCAACACATGGCCGAACTGGCCTGTTGGACAGCTGACCATTCCGCCGCTTCTCAATTGGCAGACTGTTCCTGGGAACTGGCTAATGTTCAACGATTCGAAAAGGATTTGATCCGTGCGGCGCGTCTGCAAGGTGTAGCGTCTCTGGGGCTGCATGATCTGGCAAGAGCCGACGAGCGCTTGCATCACGCGCTGACTCGCGCGCGGTCGGTGAATCAAGTTGAAGAAGAGATCCCAGCACTCATCGCGCTGTCGGAGTTGCGGCGGCGACAGGGTGACCCGGAAGCAGCGCGCGAATTGCTCGACGCTGTGTGGGAATCCGCCGAGCGCGGGCCGTATCCGCTTTTTCACGCCGATGCGCTGAACGTGCTGGCTCAGATTGAGCGCGACACGGGCAATACGATCGCAGCGATTGAAGCGGCGACGCAGGCTTATCGCAAAGCATGGTGCGACGGGCCGCCGTTCGCTTATCACTGGGGACTCGAAGCGGCGCGCGCTCACCTCAACGCGTTGGGTGCGCCTGAGCCGTCAGACCTGCCGCCTTACGATGAGTCGAAGCACGAGCCGATGCCTGAAGTCGAGATCGATCTGCCTGATTTGCCGGGAGAATCGAACTCAACAGAACAATAACGGCGTCATCGTATTTGGACTGCGGTGGTTTGCGTTGCCACCGCTTTCTGTCGTCTCGGGAGCGATAAACAAAAGCGGCGTCAACGCACAGAGGCCGCCGCAGTCCATATACGCCCTCGCCTGTCATCGGTCTAGTTCGTCGGCGTTGAAGATAATGCTCTTGCAGGTGACGCCGCCTTCCGCCTTTTGAAATTCTGAAACGTCTATCTCTTTCACAATGAAGCCGAGCGCTCCGAGCAGCGTGATGGTCCTTGGGAACGCGCTCGGAACAATCACCACATCTTCGATCACATCTTCGATCGCGTCTTCGATCACGCCTTCGATCACACCTTCGATCACACCTTCGATCACGCCTTCGATCACATCTTCGATCACACCTTCGATCAACAAAGCATTCGCCGCGCCCGGCTCCGATGCCGGAACCTCGATCAACTCAAATCCAGCAAACCGAGTCACGTCCACCAACTCGCGATTGACGAGAATCGAATTCCTGCCGACATAAGAACAGCCGCTTTTGAGATGTAGACATTGTTTGACGTCGACCGGAATCGCTTCGTAGTCGAACTCCGCGAGAGCGGCTCGCAGTTGAGCAATGCCCTCGGCGTTCGTGCGACTCGACGCTCCTACAAAGATTCGGCGCCCGATACGCATCACGTCTCCGCCATCGAGCGTGGCCGGCGAAGCCATATACTTTAGCGGTCGATAAACGGACAACGCGCGGGCGAGGCTCTCGGTTTCAGGCCGTCTGCTCGCGGCTCCCATCACTGGAATCACCGCGACTTCATCGACAACGATGGCCGCGTCTTCGACGAAGACGGCGTCCGGCAAGTCAGGCTCCGATGTAAGCGTGACGACGCGCGCGCCAAGGCCCCGCAGGCATTCTTCATAAGCCTCGTGCTGGGCGATCGCCTTCGCTAGGTCGATCGGCTCTTTGGCGTGAAAGGTAAGCTCGCAGCGATTGATGCTCGGACTGACCTGACGCGTGACAGCAGTTAGCATTTGTTAGGAAGAAGCGTTTCGCGCAAAGCGCCCAAAGACTCGCAAAGACGCAAGGCAGGTCTACTTACAAGCCGGCGAATCCGGAGGCTTTCCGTCGACCAGAGCAGCCGCGACGCACGCCCAACGCGCCGCAAGCTGCGAGCTCGCGGAGTTTGTTTCATGATAATGATTGGGCACGCCGCCGGACTTGCACGGGTCCTGTGCCTCTCGAAGTCCGCGCGCCGGATCGGGCGACGGCGCGAGGAAATCATAACCCGGCACAATGTAACCGAACTCGTCCGGGCACAGCCCAAACACGAACTTGTACTTTTTTGTCATGCGATCGCGCACGCCAGGTTCAGCGGGACGCTTGGTGTCGGCTTCAGGACAGTCGCGACGCCGGTATTTTTCGACGCCGTAAAAGACTTCCGGGAACAGCTCGCCCGGAGTCGTGATGATCTGCGCATCTCCGATCGTGATCGCATAAACCGTCGTATCAAGTTCAGGCCGCTCACCTTCGCGAGGAAGCGGAATGGTGTCGAGCACGCCCTTGTTGGCCAGAAACAAGTAACCTGCGTTGTCCATCGGCGCCTGGAGTGCCGCTTTCTTCAACTCGATTCCCGACACGCCGCTCAACTCGACGCGGCCCAACGCGTCGAATACCGCTTCGGCAACATCGCGGCCGATCGCTTCGGTCCGATCAAAAGTGTAGTCGGGACGTTTGCTGTTGGGCTTCAAAGGGTAATCTCTACCGTCGAATCGAACGCGATCAGTGAGCTTGTTGTTCGAGTCGCCGATGATCTCGACCGCGCCGATTGCGCCGCTTATGTAGACAGCGGTGCCGCCGTACTTCTTCTCAACCGCTTCACGAACCGCGTGAGGGAAGTCCGAAGTGAGAAGCGTGTTTGCGCTTTCCATCGACTCCGGGTGAGTGTTCCAGTTGATGAGGGTTGCGATGACCTTGTCGCGCCTGCTTCCTGAGCCGTCGAAGAACTGCATCACGCGCAGCTCCTGATCAAAGAAGTCCGGGGGCCGCCCGCGCGTGCGAGTTTGCATCCCGGCGATTGACGGAGACATTTGCGGGTCGGTGCGCCCAAGCTTCATCACCGCCCGCGCGGTTGAGGCGGCCGCTTTGTCTATGGCCTTTGCGATCTGCCGATCGACGAATCGGAGGTACTTGGGGTACTTTCCGTCGCTAAGCGCGCCCGGTCCCCACGCGCCGATGGTATCGGGAGCTTCGTGGTTGTGAGTGCTGGCGATTAGGATCTCGTTGACGCCGAGTTTCGGATCGATGAGCTTCTTGATCTCGGCGAGACCGTAGTAGTTTGCCTTTGAGTAGTAGCCAATGAGGTCGATCGCGACAATGGCGAGCTTAGTCGTGCCGTACTCGAGCACAATCGCGCGCGCCCACAAGTCGTCGTGTTTGCCGGTGGCGATCCGGTTGTTGCCGAACCCGGCAAGGTATATCCCGTCATATTTACCTTTCGAGCTGGAGTCGATCGCGTTATTGGCGGGATCATCTTCGAACGGTTCGCCGGCGTCCCACCGGCCGTTGTGATTTGTGTCGGTGAACCTCTCGCCCCACACGCCCGATTCCGTAATTGTGCCGTCCCAGTCGCGATTCGCTCCAAAAGGCGTGATCGGGATCGCGGCTACTCCTATCTTCAAGCCACGCTTTTGGACGCGGGCGGCGGGTGCGAAAAGGCTGAGCAGCGCGAATGAGAGCACGCATCCTATTGTCAGTCTGAAGAGTCTCGACATCCAGCCCTCCCCATGACATGGCTTCGAGCAATGATCGGCCAAAACCGCGGCTATGATATCGTTTGTGACTATCGGTCTCAAGGGAAGGGTCAGTTTGAGTTCAGAGTTCAGCTTGCTCTCCGCCGAATGAACGTGAGAAGCGAGCTAAAGCTTGAACTTGAACTCAGACTCACTTCCTATGCGGAAATCGGCTTGACAATCGGGCTCGAAAAAATAATCATATGCGCGTCTGCTAGGCTTCCTGGATATAAATTAATTGTCTTGGTAATAGGTTGCGGCGCTTATGAGCGCCCTGAGCTTGT